>Ga0105240_10014967_pt1 | contig 10569 bp, 8 predicted proteins | sample KBSC54metaG_FD_80426 | JGI IMG/M metagenome (GOLD analysis project Ga0105240, IMG submission 80426) | Corn rhizosphere microbial communities from Kellogg Biological Station, Michigan, USA - KBS C5-4 metaG | ecosystem: Host-associated > Plants > Roots > Rhizosphere > Soil | place: Michigan, USA...
ACGTCCTTGCCGAGCAGGGCCTTGGCGACGCCGGCCCCGAGCAGCTCGGCGACCTCGATCACCTCCGCCGCCGCGCCCGCCGCGCCGGCGCCGATCAGCATGGCGACCTTGTTTCCGGCGTTCAGGGCCCGGGCGGCGCGCTCCAGGTCCGTGGACGTCGGGACCATCACCGGCCGCGAATAGCCGGGCCCGCTGCGGATCGCCCCGTGCTTTTGAGGCGGCGACTCGAACGGCTGGTCCTGCAGGTCGCCCGGCAGCACCAGCACGCAGACGCCATTGCGCGACTTGGCGATCCGCAGGCCGCGGTCGACCATGTGCTGCAGCTGCGGCGGGGTCTCCAGCTCCTGGACGTATTCGGCAACGTCCATGAACATCCGGTCGAGGTTCAGCTCCTGCTGATAGTGGCCGCCGCGGACAGCGCGCGGCGCCTGGCCGGCTATGGCCAGCACCGGCATGTGGTCCAGCTTGGCGTCATAGAGGCCGGTGATCAGGTGCGACGCGCCCGGGCCGCCGGTCGACAGGCAGACGCCCAGCTCGCCCGTGAACTTGGCGTAGGCGCAGGCCATGAAGGCGGCCATCTCCTCGTGGCGCACCTGTACGAATTCGATCTTGCCCTCGGCGCGGCGCAGCGCGCCCAGGACCCCGTTCACCCCGTCGCCGGGATAGCCGAAGATCCGCCGCACGCCCCAGGTGTGCAGCCGCTCGATCAGGAAGTCGCCTACGGTCTGGCTCATGGGGACGGGTCCTCGTCAGGTCGGTGAGGGCTGGGCGGCAGCCACGGGACCGGCGCCTCCGGCAAAACGGCGGGGCCCGATCGAGGCGTCCCGCCGAGCCGGATGCCGGCATCTTTGGATAACGCGCGGGACCGGCAAATCGCCGCGTGCCTCCGACGATCAGGGACGCATTTGGCCAAGCGCGCATTCACTCCTGTTCGGACCAAGCCCGTTCCTTCCCGTCCGGATGCACGGCCCCGACCGGGGACCCCAGCCTTCAACCGACGAAATTACATCGGGTTCCGATATTTCTGCGGAAAGTGCGCGGCGCGACCTGCGCGGCCTCACGCGGCGAAGTAGTGGTGGTCGCCCACCAGCAGCTGCTGGCAATCGAGGACCTGCACCACCACGTCGCATCCGGCGTTCGCGAAGCCGCAGGCCAAGCGGCGCGCGGCGCGCTCGGCCTGGCCGCCGGAGAGGTAGAGAGTCGGCTCCAGGCAGCCTCGCGCCCACAGGCGCCAGCCGCCGTCCAGGGGTGACACCTCGATCAGCTGTTGCATCGACCGTCTCGCGCTCAGGCTCGGAAAAAACATCGTGTAACGATATAATTTCGGAAACGCCAATCACGGCTTCGAGACGCCCGCGGTTGCGCGCCGGTCAGTCCGGCTTGGTTTCGCCGATGCGGCGCAGGGTCCGCAGCAGTTCGCGGAACACCGGGGCTGTGCTGCTGAGCTCGCGCAGGTTGTTGCGCATGATGTCCTCCAGCACCGCCTTGGCATGCGGCGTCAGCCGCAGCTCGACGCGCCTGCGGTCGGCCTCGGAGGGCGTCCGCGTCACGAGTCCGCGGGTCACCAGCCGGGCGACCAGTTCGACGGCGCTGTGGTTCTTGATCAACAGGCATTCGGCCAGCTCGCTGATCGACATCGGGTCGGGTCCGACATGCGCTCGGATCGCCAGCAGCGCCTGGTACTGCTGCGAGGTGATGCCCACCTCCTGGGCCGAGACCTCGCTGAAGGCCGCGAACCGGCGCAGCGCCAGACGAAAGGCGCCAACCGCGTGGTAGTCGGCGTCGGAAAGCGAGCGCTCGGCGCCTCCCGCGGGACCATCGGGCGAAGAGGGGGTCTTCAGGGGAACACTCGCGGGTTGCTTCGGCCAGGGGCTGCGGCCTGCCTCAGCCGGCGCCCTTGGCCAGCATAGTTCAGCATTTTGGATCGTGAAACGATCCTAAGCGCCGGGCTCGACGAACGGGGCCGCGATCGTTGAGGGAATGGTGGATGCGACAGGGATTGAACCTGTGACCCCCTCGGTGTGAACGAGGTGCTCTCCCGCTGAGCTACGCATCCGCCTATTCAGGAGAAGGATGGGGCCTATAGCCCGTGGGCCTAGGCCCCGCAAGCGCCGAGCAGTCGCGCGCATGCGGCCGGCAACTCCTCGAAGCGGTCGATCAGGATGTCGGGCGCAAGCTCGCGCGCCGGCGTCTCGGTGTAGCCGAAGCTGACCAGGATCAGCGGCGTCCGCGCGGCCCGCGCCGCGCCCGCGTCGGTGGCGGCGTCACCGACCATCACCGCGCGGCCGATCTGGCCGCCGGCCGCCGCGACCGCGGCCTCCAGGTGGCGCGGGTCGGGCTTGGCCGCCGGCGCGGCGTCGGGGCCGACCACCGCGGCGAACAGGCGTCGCAGGTCGAGCGCCTCGAGCAGGGCGTTCGACAGGTCCGTGGGCTTGTTGGTGCAGACGGCAAGCCGCGCGCCTTGCGCCGCGAGCGTTTCCAGCGCCTCGACCGCGCCCGGAAACGGCCGGCTCTCGTCGGCGATGTGCGCCAGATAGTGGGCCAGGAAGCGCTCGAACAGGCCCGGCATGCGCTCGGCCGGCAGGGGCTCGCCCGCCGCCAGGAAGCCGCGTTCCAGCAGGCGCCGCGCGCCGTGCCCGATCAGGTCCCGCGCATGGCGCATGGCCAGCGGGGCCAGGCCCTCCTCGGCCAGGATCACGTTCAGCGTGCCGACCAGGTCCGGCGCGGTGTCGACCAGGGTGCCGTCCAGGTCGAGGGCGATCACCGCGCCGTCGAGCGGCCGCTCAGCCGCCATTGACGATGGCGGTCGCCCGATCGAGCTGGGCCGCGTAGTCGTCGAGCGCCTGGGCGGTGAGGCCGACGTACTTCTGGGCGTCCTCGAACCGTCGCTCCTCCAGGGCCTCGCGCACGCCGGGCAGGGTCTTGGCGCCATAGCCGGTGAACCGGCCGGGCGCATAGACCACGTTCATGTACCAGGGCCGGCCCGGCAGGCCCTCGGGGCGCAGCAGCACCTGGTCCAGCGGGCGGATGACGGCGTCGAGCTTCGCCCGCTGGGCCTTGCTCAGGCCCTGGCCCTTGGCCGCCAGGGCGGCGTCGAAGGCCGCCGCGCTGGTCTTCAGCTTGGCGACCGCGCCCTCCAGGGCCGCGAAGTTCATCGCCGGCGAGGCGGCGAGCGGGGCCGGCGGCGCATGCGGTTTGGTCGGGTCGGCGGCCAGGGCGTAGGCGTTGGCGGCCAGCAGGCGGGCCTGGGCGCGGGCCTCGTCGCGCTTGGCGTCGGCCAGCTTCTTCACCTCGTCGAGGTAGGTCGAGACGGTGTCGGCGAAGTCGCCGTAGCGCTGCACCGGCAGGTCGGTGTCGGCCAGCCGCATGACCGCGCGCCCGACCGTCTTGGCCAGGGTCGCGTCATAGGCGAAGCCCGGGTCCACGAACCGGCTGTGGTGCTCGTAGTCGTCGTAGAGCGAGTGATAGACCCCGCCGCTTTCGCCCTCGCCGCCGTAGCCGAAGTCGATGGACGGCAGGCCCAGGTGCTGCAGGAAGGTCGAATAGTCCGAACCGGAGCCTAGGGGCGCGATCGGCAGGTCCTTGGCGGGATCGTTCGCGATCCGCCCGGCCGCCTTGGCCTGCTCGTTGGCGCCGGGCTCGGCGGCGCTGACCGCCAGCCTCGCGCGCAGCCGGTCACGGACCGAAACGCCGGTCTCCGGGTCCTTCACGTCGGCGGTCACCTGGTTCACGAAGTGCTGGAAGGCGTGGCTGCCCTCGGCGCGCAGGAAGCCGCGGCCGTTGCCGTCGGAGTTGATGTAGACGACGCCCTTGGCCTTCAGCTCGGCGGCGTGGGTCTCGGCCCACTCGGTCGAGCCCAGCAGCATCGGCTCCTCGCCGTCCCAGCTGGTGTAGACGATGGTCCGCTTCGGCCGCCAGCCGCCCTTCATCAGCCCGCCGAAGGCCTTCGCCTCGGCGAGCAGCGCGACCTGGCCGGACAGCGGGTCCGACGCGCCCATCACCCAGCCGTCGTGGTGGTTGCCGCGCACGATCCAGTCGTTCGGCGCCTCGGTCCCCTTCAGGGTTCCGACCACGTCGTAGAGGGTCTTTAGCGACCAGTCGGACTTGACCGCCAGATGCACCTGGCCGCCGACCGCCGAGCCGCCCACGTGATAGGTGATCGGGAGCGAGCCGCGCCAGGCGCTGGGCGCCACCGGGCCGTCGAGCGAGGCCAGGAGCACCTGCGCGTCGGCGTAGGAGATCGGCAGGCAGGGGATCTTCAGGATGGTGACAGCGTCCTTGCGGTCGATCCGCTTGGCGTCCTTCGTCGAACCCACGCCCGGCGTCAGGGGATCGCCCGGGTAGAGCGGCATGTCGGCCACCGAGCCGCGCTGGAAGCCGCGCGGCGGACGCGCCGGGCCCTTGGGATAGACGTCGTCGGTGGCGTAGCCGTCGTCCTTCGGGTCGGAATAGATGATCGAGCCCACCGCGCCGTGCATCTGGGCGAGCAGGGGCTTCAGGCCGCGCCAGCCGCCGCCGTAACGGGCGATGGCGATCTTGCCCTTCACCGAAATCCCCATGCGCTCCAGCGCCAGGTAGTCCTCGGGCATGCCGTAGTTGACATAGACCAGGGGCGCGGTGACGTCGCCGTCCCCCTGGAAGGCCACATAGGCCGGCAGGGCGTCCTTGGTGAAGGTCGGCTGGTCGCCGGGCACCGGCGGCTCGGTGAGCGTCGCCTTGAAGGGCGCGCCCGGGCCGCCGACCAGTTCCAGGCTCTCGCTGATCGGCGTCGGATAGAGCACGTCGAAGGTCTCGATCTTCGCGTCCCAGCCCCAGGACTTGAGCTGGGCGGCGATCCATTCGGCGTTGGTCTTGTCGTGAACCGAGCCGACGTGGTTGGGCTCGGCCGCCAGGAGTTTCAGCCAGCCCCCCATCTCCGCCGGATCGATCTGGGCGTCGAACCTGGCCTCCAGGGCCTTGGAATCCATGGGTGCGGGCGGCGCGGCCCAGGCGGTCGAGACGGCGGCGATCGCGCAGGCCGACAGAAGGGCGGCCGCGCCAAGACGATGGTTCATGAAGGACTCCCCGAGAAGGCGGGGACGCTAATGCGGCGTTCCGGAAATTCGCAAGCCTTTCCGGCCGACTTCCGCCGAATTTCTGAATCCGCCAGCCGCTTCTCGCCCCCGCCGCCAAGGCTTGGTAAGCCTCCCGGTGAGACCGCTGACTCGACCCAGGAATCCCGACGATGACCGCCCGCGCCGCTGTAATCCTCGCCGCCGGCCAGGGCACCCGGATGAAGTCGCCCACGCCCAAGATGCTGCACAAGGTGGGCGGCCGCACCCTGGTGGACCGCGCGATCGACGTCGCCGAGGGGCTGGGCTGCAGCCGCATCGTCGTGGTGGTCGGCGCCCACAGCCCCGAGGTCGGCGCGCATGTGCGCAAGCGCCTGGGCGAGGGCGCCGTGGCGATCCAGGACCCGCCGCTGGGCACCGGCCACGCCGTCCTCGCGGCGAAGGGCGCGCTCGCTGGCTTCGACGGCGACGTGGTGTTCGGCAACGCCGACCACCCGCTGATGACCGCCGAGACCCTGGAGCGGCTCTTCGCCCTGCGCGCCGACGGCGCTGACGTGGGCATTCTCGGCTTCGAGCCGGACAGTCCCGCCGACTTCCCGTTCATCGCCTCGTGGGGCCGCCTGATCGGCGACGGCGCCGGCGGGCTGGAGAAGATCGTCGAGGCGAAGGACTGTTCCCCGGCGGAGCTGGCCGCCCCTGGCCGCAACCTCGGTTTCTATATCGCGCCCGCCGCGCAGTTGTTCGACCTCCTGGGCCAGGTGCGCAACGAGAACGCCAAGGGCGAGTACTACGTCACCGACATCGTCGCCCTGGCCCGCGCCAGGGGGCTGAGCGTGCGGGCGGCCACCTGCTCCGACGGGGCGGTGGCGACGGGCGTCAATTCGCAGGCCGATCTGGCCACCGCGGAAGCGGCCTTCCAGGCCGCGCGGCGGCTGGCTCTCATGGAGTCCGGCGTGCACATGCCGGCGCCCGAGACCGTGCACCTCTCGTTCGACACCCAGATCGCCGCCGGCGTCACGGTCGAACAGTTCGTGGTCTTCGCGCCGGGCGTGGCGATCGAAACCGGTGCGGTGATCCGGGCCTTCAGCCACCTGGAGGGCGCGGTCGTCCACGGCGGCGCGATCGTCGGTCCCTACGCGCGGCTGCGGCCCGGCGCCGACATCGGCGAGGACGCCCACATCGGCAACTTCGTCGAGGTCAAGAAGGTGATGGTGGGCAAGGGCGCCAAGGCCAACCACCTGAGCTACCTCGGCGACGGCACGGTGGGCGCGGGCGCGAACATCGGGGCCGGCGCCATCTTCTGCAACTACGACGGCTTCGACAAATGGGAGACCCACGTGGGCGAGGGCGCCTTCATCGGCTCCAACACGGCCCTGGTGGCGCCGGTCAGCGTGGGCGCCGGCGGCTTCACCGGCTCCGGCTCGGTGATCACCAAGGACGTCGCCCCCGACGCCCTGGCGCTGGAGCGCAGCAAGCAGCTGGAGAATCCCGGCTGGGCCGCCCGATTCCGCGATCGCAAGCGCGCCGAGCGCGCGGCGAAGCAGAAGCCGTGATCGCGTCCGTGAGCTCCGCGGAGGCGCAGAAGCAGGCGTCGGGCGAGGCCGCCGCCGCCTTCGTCGAGGCCGGCATGGTGGTGGGCCTCGGCACCGGCTCGACCGCGGCCTGGTTCGTGAAGGCGCTGGGCGCGCGCGACCTCGACATCACCTGCGTTGCGACCTCGCAGGCCACCGCGGCCCTGGCGACGAGCCTCGGCATGAAGGTGGCCGAACTCGGCGAGACGGGCCCCATAGACCTGACCGTCGACGGCGCGGACGAGATCGGCCCGGGCCTCTCGCTCATCAAGGGCGCCGGGGCGGCCCTGCTGCGCGAGAAGCTGGTCTGGGAGGCCTCGCGCCGCTGCATCGTCATAGGCGACGCCGCCAAACCCGTGAAGATGTTGGGAAAAGCGCCCCTCCCGATCGAGGTCGTGGCGTTCGGACACAAGATTACGGCGCTTCGCATCTGCGACGCGCTTAGCGAATGCGACATCGGAATCGGGCCCCGGCTGCGGATAAAGGACGGCGAGCCGGTGCGGACGGACGGCGGCAACCTCATCTATGACGCGACCTGCGGGCGCATCGAGGAGCCCGCGGCGCTGGCGGCGGCGCTGAAGAGCGTCACCGGGGTTGTCGACCACGGCCTCTTCCTCGACCTCGCCGACCTGGCTCTGATCGGCACGGACGACGGCGTGAAGACCCTGGAGCCCTGAGGAAAGCAAGGAGGGCCCAGGTGGCCAAGTACGACTACGACCTCTTCGTGATCGGCGCCGGCTCCGGCGGCGTGCGCGCGGCCCGGCTCGCGGCCATGTCCGGCGCCAGGGTCGCCATCGCCGAGGAGGACCGGGTCGGCGGCACCTGCGTGATCCGCGGCTGCGTGCCCAAGAAGTTCATGGTCTACGCCTCTGAGTTTTCTTATCATTTCAAGACGGCGAAGGGCTACGGCTGGACCGTGGGCGAGAGCTCGTTCAACTGGACCCGGTTCCTGGCGGAAAAGGACAAGGAGATCGCCCGGCTCTCCGGCGTCTATGTCCGCAACCTGCAGAACGCCGGCGCCGAGCTGGCGCACGGCAGGGCCCGTCTGCTCGACGCCCACCGCGTCGAGGTCGAGAAGATCGGCGTGCGCACGGCCGACAAGATCCTGATCTCCACCGGCGGTCGGCCCTGGATGCCCAAGGATCTGCCCGGCGTCGAGCACGCCATCTCCTCCAACGAGGCCTTCCACCTGACCGAGCTGCCCAAGCGCATCGTGATCGCCGGCGGCGGCTATATCGCGGTCGAGTTCGCCGGCATCTTCAACGGCCTGGGCGTCGAGACCCTGCTGGTCCACCGCGGCCCCAACATCCTGCGCGGTTTCGACGACGATGTGCGTTCGCACCTCGCCGAGGAGCTGGAGAAGCGCGGCGTCAAGGTCGTGCTGGGGACCCAGCACACCGCCATCGAAAAGACCGCCACGGGCCTGGTCAGCCACTTCAGCGACGGCCACACTTTCGAGAGCGACGTGGTGATGCTCTGCCTCGGGCGCGAGCCCTATACGGAGGGCCTGGGCCTCGACAAGGCGGGCGTGAAGCTGACGGAAAAGGGCGCGGTGGCGGTCGACGCCTACTCGCGCACCAATGTCGAGAACATCTGGGCGGTGGGCGACGTCACCGACCGCATCAACCTGACGCCAGTGGCGATCCGCGAGGGCCAGGCCTTCGCCGAGACGGTGTTCTACGACCGGCCGACCAGCTTCGACCACGAGATGGTGGCGTCTGCGGTGTTCTCCCAGCCGCCCATCGGCTCGGTGGGCCTGTCGGAGGCCGACGCGCGCAAGCAGTTCGGCAAGGTGGACATCTACCTGGCTCGCCTGCGGCCCATGAAATACAGCTTTGTCGGCGGCGACGAGCGCGCGCTCCTCAAGCTGGTGGTGGATGCGGCCACCGAGCGGCTGGTCGGCTGCCACATCGTCGGCCCCGACGCGCCGGAGATCATCCAGATGGCGGCGATCGCCATGAAGATGGGCGTCACCAAGACCCAGTGGGACGCCACCTGCGCGGTCCATCCGACGCTCGCCGAGGAGCTGGTGACCATTCGCAAGAAGCACGTGCCGATGGGCCTGGGCCAGGTGGCATGAGCGCAAGCCTCGCCGCCGCCGCGCCGACCCGCGACCGCCTGGGCGTCTGGTGCGGTTGGGTGCTGGTGGTCGCGGCCCTGCTGGTCGCGCCGCTGGGCTGGCTGTGGACCCGGGAGTTCTGGATCGCCCCGGTGCTGGTGGGGCTGCTCTGCCTGCCGGCGGTCCGCCTGCGCGAGTCCGACCGGCCGCTGGCCATCATCCTGTTCGCCGGTCTGATCTGGGCCGCGGTCTCGACGCTCTGGAGCCCCTACCACCCCACGAAGCCCGGGAACTCCACCATCCTGAAGATGGCCTTCGAGCTGCCGCTGTACGGCAGCGCGATCCTCGCCGCGCGACGGGCCGATCCGGCGCTCAGCCGCCGGGCCCTGCATATCGTCGCCTGGGGCTGCGCCCTGTTCGGCCTGGTGTTCCTCGTCGAGGCGGCGAGCCAGGGCGCGGTCTACAAGGCGCTTAGGGTGATCTACGGCCCAATGCGGCCTGACCTGGCGGAATCGAAGATCGGCCATTCCACCTACCTGCTGGGGGTGATCTGGCCGCTGGCCGCCTATGGCGGGCCGCCGCGCGCGCGTCTGTGGCTGGGTTTCGCGATGTTCGCCGGCACGGGCGCAGCGGCGGTGGCCTTCGGGTCGGACGCTCCCGTGCTGGGCCTGGTGGTCGCCCCGCTCGCCGCGATCCTCGTCTGGCGCTGGCCGAACGCCGGGCCCAAGGTCATGGCGGCGCTGGCGGCCGTGCTGTTCCTCAGCATGCCGCTGATCATCGGGGTGACCCGGCACTACTTCGACTACGGCGCCCTGGAACGCGGCGTGCCGAAGACCGACTCCCTGCGGCTCAGCTACTGGAGCCACGCCATCGACTGGATCCGCCTGCGTCCGCTGCGCGGCTGGGGCCTGGACGCCAGCCGGATGTTCGGCCCGGGCATCAGGCTGCACCCGCACAACAATCCGCTGCAGGTCTGGATGGAGCTGGGCGCGGTGGGGGCGGTCACCGCGGCCGCCTTCTGGGGCGTGGCGTTGAGCCGGCTCTCGCGCCCGGCGCCCAGCCTGTTGGCGGCCGCCACCGCCGCCTGCGCGGCGGTCTACCTCTTGTTCGGCGTCAATTTCGGGGTCTGGCAGGAGTGGTGGCTGGGGCTGGGGGCGACGGTCGCGATGCTGGGCGCCTTGAACGCCCGCGTGGCCGAAGGGCAGGGCCGAACGCCCTAGCCATCGACCTTGGCCCCTCTCTTGGAGTAGAAGGCGCGGTTTCGCGCAGGCGGCGGCTGACCCCGCGGGCTGCGCCAGGGGCGTGAGGCAGGACGACGATGACCCAAGCGTGGACGCCGGCGAGCTGGCGGTCGAAGACCGCCAAGCAGATGCCCGGCGACTATCCGGACCTGGCGGCGCTGACCAAGGTCGAGCAGACCCTGCGCGGCATGCCGCCGCTGGTGTTCGCCGGCGAGGCGCGCCGGCTGAAGAGCCTCTTGGGCGAGGTCTCGGAAGGCCGCGCCTTCCTGCTGCAGGGCGGCGACTGCGCGGAGAGCTTCAAGGAATTCGCCGCCGACAACATCCGCGACACCTTCCGGCTGATCCTGCAGATGGCGGTCATCCTGACCTTCGCCGGCGGCAAGCCGGTGGTGAAGGTGGGCCGCATGGCCGGCCAGTTCGCCAAGCCGCGCTCCGCGCCCACCGAGACGCAAGGCGAGGTGACCCTGCCGTCCTACCGCGGCGACATCATCAACGGCATGGAGTTCACGCCCGAGGCCCGCACGCCGGACCCGCAGCGGCTGATCCAGGCCTACAGCCAGTCGGCGGCGACGCTGAACCTGCTCCGCGCCTTCGCCGGCGGCGGCTACGCCGACCTGCACAACGTCCACCGCTGGACGCTGGGCTTC
>Ga0105240_10014968_pt1 | contig 10569 bp, 7 predicted proteins | sample KBSC54metaG_FD_80426 | JGI IMG/M metagenome (GOLD analysis project Ga0105240, IMG submission 80426) | Corn rhizosphere microbial communities from Kellogg Biological Station, Michigan, USA - KBS C5-4 metaG | ecosystem: Host-associated > Plants > Roots > Rhizosphere > Soil | place: Michigan, USA...
CACCTCCAGATCCTTAAGGTCCAGACGAAAGATCAGGATGTCGATGCTCTTTTTGGCGCTCTTGATTCCTGCAAGAAGCGGCGCGACGCCATCGTGGGGTTGAATCAATAGCTTCAGGTTCGATCCTCCGCGGGGCCATACGGCCTCGCCATCCATGGCGCCCGGGCCTGAGCCACCACCGTTTTTTGAGCGCACGTGACGGGCCAGTCCAGCCGTCGCTGCGGTGCAGGGGATCAGAGGACGGGTGAAACGCTTCACACACTGAGACTTGCGGCCGAAATGGCTGACCATCCGTGGTCATATGACTGCATGCGGTCGTCACGAGTCGGGCAACTTCTACAGGGGGACCGCAGATGCCCCGATCCGCATGGTCTTGGAGTCGGTACTCGACGTGCCTCTATCCCTTTACCGGGAGAGACCCAATGAACCGACCACGCACACCCATGAACGTCCTTTGCAGCCTGCTCGCGGCAGCCTTTCTCGTGCCTCTGGGCGCGTACGAAGCGCCGAAAACTGCCACCGGCGGGACGGCCAAGAACAGCAATATTTCGACCGCGGCGTTGTGGACCGACCGGGGAGATATCGCGTCACTTAATCTGCTCTACGGCTCCGGCGGCAAGGAGCACGAACCCACCGGCAAGTTCACGTTCGTGAGCGAGGACAAGCAGGGGACTTCGGCGAAGTTTGAAATCGTGGACCAGCAGGGTGTGCGCTGGAAAGCAAAACTCGGGGAAGAGAGCAAGTCCGAAACGGCCGCAACCCGCCTGGTTTGGGCCGCGGGTTACTTTACCGATGAAGATTATTATTTGCCCACCCTGCAGGTGGACAAGATGCGCAAGCTCGAGCGCGGCCAGCAGTTTGTCTCCGCCGATGGCCTGGTCACCGGCGTGCGTCTGGAGCGCCACTTGTCGGGACAAAAGAAAAACGGCAACTGGAGCTGGTTCAAAAATCCGCTGTCCGGGACCAAAGAGCTGAACGGGCTGAAGATCATGATGGCGCTGATCGACAATTGGGACCTGAAAGAGATCAACAATTCGATCTACACCGAGAAGCGCGAAGGCACTCGTTACGCAGTCAGCGATCTGGGCGCCAGTTTTGGCAAAACCGGAAACAGTCTGACGCGCTCGAAGAGCAATCCGGGCGACTATAGCGCCAGCAAGTTCATCCAGAAGGTAACCGCGGAACATGTGGACTTCTTCCTGAACAGCCGGCCGTTTGTTCTCTCGGTTGTCAACGTTCCCAACTATGCCACGCGCACCCACATGCAGGACGTGGTGAAAAACATTCCTCTTGCGGATGCCCGGTGGCTGGGCAAGCTGCTCGAGCCGCTCTCCGATGAACAGATTCGGGATTGTTTTCGCGCCGCCGGTTACACGCCTGAGGAAGTGGAACAAAATGCCGCGATGGTCAAGGAACGCATCAAGGATCTGAACACCCTTTAAGAGCGCTGGCGCTGTATACTGTCCCTACCTGAGGAGGAATCATGGTACTGAAGACAGTGCTTCTAGTCGCCGCTCTGGCGTCACTCGCGCTGGCCCAGCAGGATAAGGGCGGCGGGCGACCGCCGGTGCAGCCCATTCAGCAGGTGAAGCCGGGCCTGTACCTGATCCCCGGCGCCGGCGCCAATTCGGAAGCTCGCGTGACCAGCGACGGCGTAATCCTGGTCGACGGCAAACTCCCCGGCGAGCAGAACTACAACGCTCTTATGGCGCAGATAAAGTCGGTCACCAGCCAGCCCGTGAAATTTCTTATCGTGACCCACCATCACGCCGACCACACTGGCAACAACGATCGTTTTCTCGCGGCGGGCGTGCAGGTGGTGGGGCACGAAAATCTAAAGAAGAACCTGGCTGCTTCCACTGGGAACGCCGTGCCGGCTTCGCCGAACGTGACCTATCCGGGAGCCGAATATACCGTGCGGCTAGGGGGCGCCGAGGTCCAGCTGCACCATTTCGGGCGGGCTCATACCAGCGGAGATTCGGTGGTGTATTTTCCCGATCTCAAGGTGGTGGTGGTGAGCGATGTCATCACTACCGGCGCGCTGGGGCCGCTGGCGGATTACGCGGGCGGCGGTAGTTTCCTCGAGTGGCCGAATGTCCTGGCCAGCATTCTGAAGCTGGATTTTGACGCCTGCATTCCCGGCAACGGCGGGGTCCTGACCAAGGCGGATGTCGAAGCCTACAAGAACAAGATCGACAAGTTCGTCAGCCGCGCGAAAGAGGCTGTCCGCAACGGCGCAACCAAGGATCAGCTGATGGCGCAGATCAAGACTGACGATCTGGGCTGGACTCCCCGGGTGCCGAATGTCGACGCATTTTACGCGGAGCTCAAGAAATAAGGCTGGCGGACGAGGCCACGTCTTCCGTGATCATCTTGCCGGAGGCTGCGGAGCGGGCGCGGGGCGAGGCGGCAGCGCCTGCAGGCGGAGCGGGCCGATCAGCACCATCTCGCCATGAGGAGCTTCATTCTCGGGCCCTCCTTCCCGATGCCATCGGATATGGATTTCGTTGCCGGCAAGCGTTCCCGTAACCGCATCCCGGTAGCTGCCATATTTCGCGAGGCCCTCGCCGCGATCTTCGTGCAGGATGAAGAAACGGATCTGATCCCCTTTAATGGAGCCGTCTTCGATTACAAAGACGTGGGCGGCATCGCAGGGCCCGCAAGTCACTCCCGTGATCTTGTCGCCCCGGATTTCGAAGACAAAAACCTGGGCCGGTCCGTTGCCGCTGTCCGCGATCCACTTCCCTTGCAAATCCTCGGGTTTGATGTCGGCGGCGAACAGACTGGCGCCGACGAGCATCAGGACTATCGGTAGAACCACGTGCTTCTTTTTCATTTTTGGGAAGGCTTCCTGGAAAGCAGTTTCCAGTTCTGATGGACCGGGTGAGAAGTCCAGGCTTCGCCTTCAAGGTGCGAATTGAAATCCGCGGTATCGCCTGAGATCGTCACGCGCGCTTCATTTCGAAAGGGGCCGTATTGCGCGAAGAGCCCGCCTTGCAGATCGTGAAGGATGAAGAACGTGATGTGATTGGCGTCGATCACTCTGCCATCGACGATCGGAGCCAGACTCCTCGGATCGTCGCAGGGGCCGCAAACCGCGCCGGTGATGGAGTTGCCGCGCACCGTCAGCATCCAGATTTGCGTGCGCGGGCCGGTGCCGGCATACCACGTTGAAGACGTGAATTTATCCGCGTTGTCGGCCGCTCGGAGGGAAAGACCCGCGAGCGCTAACAGTGCCGTGATGCAACAGAAATACCTCATGTCCTATCCCCTTGGATCGATTCCGGGTTCGAACTTCTCGCGACGGGTAGTATACAGGAATTGTGGCGCCGGACGCTAACGCCGACGATTCCTACAGTGGCCGAGCTACCATGCAGGTGTGATGCGGCACGCGGAGACATACAAGTGACATCGGTGATTGGAATTGATCTGGGTACGACGAACTGTGCTCTAGCCTACACCCAGGGCGAATCGGTCGAGCAGTTCGCGATCCCGCAGTTGGTGGAGACCGCGGAAGTCAGGGAAGAGTTTCTTCTGCCCTCCTTCGTATTTCTGGATCCGGCCGGACCGATAGTGGGCGTGCTGGCGCAGAAGAAGGGGCTGGAGAATGCCGGACGCCTGGTGGCCTCCGCGAAATCGTGGCTTTCTCATGCGGGCGTCGATCGCGAGGCGGCGATCCTGCCGCCGAACGCGCCCGAGGGCGTGGGCAAAATCTCCCCGGTGGAGGCATCGCGGCGATATTTGGTTCACCTGCGGGAAGCCTGGAATGAAACGCATCCAGCGGAACCGTTCGACAGCCAGCAGGTGCTGGTAACTGTTCCGGCTTCCTTCGACGAAGTGGCGCGTGAATTAACGCTTAAGGCCGCCGAGCAGGCGGGCTATCGCAACGTGGTTCTGCTCGAAGAACCCCAGGCCGCCTTCTACGCCTGGATTGAGCGCAACGTGAACTGGCGCGAACACGTGAGCGTGGGCGATCTGGTTCTGGTGATCGACATCGGCGGCGGTACCACCGATTTCACGCTGATCGCGGTAAAAGAGCAGTCCGGCGAAATCGCGCTCGAGCGCATTGCGGTGGGCGATCACATCCTACTGGGCGGCGATAATATCGATGCCGCGCTGGCGCATCACGTGGCCCGAAGCCTGCCGCGGAAGCTGGATGCCATCCAGTTCGACGGGCTGTGGCAGCAGTGCCGGGCTGCCAAGGAACAGCTTCTGGCCGAAGGCGCCAAGGCGGCGGAACAAACCATCACCATCCTCGGCCGCGGGACCGGCGTGGTGGGAGGAACGGTCAAGGCCAAATTGAAGCGCGAAGACTTGCAGAACATTCTGCTCAACGGATTCCTGCCGCCAGTGGCGCTGGATGCGGCGCCCGAAGGGCAGCACGCTTCACTGACGGAATTTGGTTTGCCCTACGCGACCGACGCAGCCATTACGCGGCACCTGGCGCACTTCCTGCATCGCCATGCGGCGCAGCCTACCCACGTGCTGTTCAACGGCGGAGTCCTGCGAGCCAAACTGGTCCGGGAACGATTAGTGGAGGTCCTGGATGGCTGGCTGGGGCGGTCCATTACGCCGCTGGTTTCAGGCGATCTTATGCACGCAGTGGCGCGCGGCGCAGCGTATTACGGTCTTGCCCGGCAGGGCAAGGGCGTGCGCGTCCGTGGCGGCGTGCCGCGCAGCTACTACATCGGCATTGAAACCGCGATGCCGGCTGTTCCCGGAATGAAACCTCCGCTGAAGGCGCTTACCGTTGTCCCGTTCGGCATGGAGGAGGGCGTAGGCCACCAGATCGCCGGGCGTCGATTCGCGTTGCGGATCGGCGAGCGCGCGCAGTTCCGACTGTTTCAATCGACCGAGCGTAAGCAGGATGCTCCCGGAGAGATGCTCGACGAGATCCCGCCGGAGATGGAGGAACTGACGCCCGTCGAGGTGTCTCTGCCCGGCAAGGCCGGCGAAATGGTTCCGGTAACACTTGAGAGCCTGGTGACCGAAACCGGGATGCTGGAGTTGTGGTTCGTCGCGAGCGACGGGCGGCGTTGGAAGCTGGAATTCAATGTGCGGCCGCGCCGCGGAGCGGTGGTTTGACAGTGGATTCGTCCGCCTTACTGCCAGCCGCCGCCCAGAGCACGATAGAGCTGCACCACTGAGAGCAATTCCTGCTCCCGTAGTTGCGCCAGCGCGAGCTCACCCTGGAAAAGGTTGCGTTCGGCGTCGAGCACTTGCAGATAGCTGTCGAGCCCGCCCTGGTAGCGCAGGGTAGAGAGCCGCGTGGTTTCCTGGAGCGCCTTCAGGAGCAATTCTTCCTGCGTGCGCTGCTCGCTGGTCTTGCGGTAACCGATGAGTGTGTCGGAGACTTCGCGGAAGGCCGTCTCAATGGTCTTCCGATAATTCGCGAGGGCTTCGCGCTGCTCCGCTTCCGTCAGACGCACGTTAGAGCGAACCCGGCCGGCATTAAAAACGGGCAGGTCAAAGGCCGGCGTGGCGGCGTTCCAGAGGCGGGCCGGTCCGGTAAACAATCTTTCAAGCGCGCGGCTTTGCCCGCCCAGGAAGCCGGTCAATGTGATCTGCGGAAAATACTGGGCCTTGGCGACGCCGATCTGCGCGTTGGCGGCGATCAACTGCTGTTCCGCTTGGCGGATGTCGGGACGCCGTTCGAGGAGCGCGGACGGCAACCCTGCGGGAACCTGCGGCGGAGCGGTCAGATCCTCCAGCTTCTTGCCGCGCGGAATGTCCCCGGGATCGCGGCCCAGCAGCAAGCTGAGCGCATTTTCGGTTTGCGCGATCTCGCGTTCCGCCGCCGCGATTTGCGCCGAGGCGGTGTAGAGCAATTGCTCCGCCTGATGAACGTCCAGTCCGGTAGCGGCGCCGCGATTCTTGCGCAGAGTGGTCAAGCGAAGATTGTCCTCGCCCACGGTGCGGTTCTGGCGCGCGATGTCCAGCTCCGCGTCGAGCTCCCGCAACTGAAAATACTGGGTGGTTACGTCGGCGACTAATGTGGTGACCACTCCCCGGCGGCCTTCTTCGCTCGCCAGGTACTGCGCCCGCGCAGCTTCGTTCAGCCGCCGCACGCGTCCCCACACGTCCAGTTCCCAGCCGAGCGCAAATCCCGCTTGGGTGTAACTGGAATCCAGGCTAACGCCCGGAGGAGGGGCCAGCGGAAAGGACCCGATCCGCGAACCGCGGTTCAGCGTGAACCCTCCGGTGGCATCGATGTTGGGCAGGCGGGCGGCCTGAATTACGCCCAGCTGCGCGCGGGCTTCGAGAACTCTTTGGGCGGCGATCTGTAAATCGAAATTCTGCCGCAGCGCGGTGTCTACCAGTTGCTTCAGAGTATCGTCGTGAAACAGGTCGAACCACTTGGTATCGGCGAGCGAGGGAGCTTCGCGGGCGCCCTGATCCCCGCGAAACTGCGGCGGCGCCGGCACCGACGGCCGCGAATAATTTGGACCGACGGCGCAACCTGCAAGCAGCATCAGCGCCGGCAGCGCCGCCATCGCGCGCTTCAACTGTTGCCTCCTGTCACGCTAACCGGATCCGGTTGTTCCACGGAACGGCGGCGCGATCGGCGTTGTGCTATACGTTCTATCTCGACGAACAGCACCGGCACGAAGAAGATGGCGAGCAGCGTGGCGGCGATCATGCCGCCGAATACTGTAGTCCCCAGCGCGCGCCGCGATGCGGCTCCAGCGCCTACCGCCATCAGCAGCGGCGTTACCCCGAAGATGAACGCGAAAGAAGTCATCAGAATCGGACGCAGCCGGAGGTGGGCGGCTTCGATCGCCGCGTCTTCGGTGGTCATGCCTTCGGCGCGGCGCAGACGGGCATATTCCACAATCAGGATGGCGTTTTTCGCGGCCAGTCCGATCAGCGTCACGATACCGATCTGGGTGTAAATATCGTAGTCGTACTGCCGCAGATATACCGCCAGCAGCGCGCCAAACAAACCCAGCGGAACCGCCAGCACCACTGCGAACGGAATGGACCAGCTTTCATAAAGAGCCGCCAGAAACAGAAACACCATCACCGCGGCAAAGCCGAACAGGAATCCTTCTTTACCTTCGGAAAGCTTCTGCTGAAACACCGTTCCGGTCCATTCGTAGGCGAAGCCGGTGGGGAGACTGCGCTCGCCGATCTGATCCATGGCGGTGGCCGATTGACCGGAACTGTAACCAATTGCATTCTGTCCCACGATTTTGGCGGTGCGGAAGCGGTTGTAGCGGTAGATTACCTCAGGCCCGGTGGTGCGCTCGACTTTTACCAGCGTGCTCAGGGGCACCATGTCGCCGTTCGCCGTACGCACGTAAAAGCGGCTGATGTCTTCGGGGCCGTCGCGATACTCCTGCTCCGCCTCCAGCGTGACCCGCCAGGTGCGGCTGAAGCGGTTGAAATCGTTAACGTATAGCCCGCCCAGAAAAGTTTGCAGCGCATTATAGACATCGGTTACGGGAATGCCCAAAGTTTGCGCTTTCTCAGTATCGAGATCCACCTTATACTGCGGCACGTTGTTGCGGAAGCTGCTGGTCAGGTTGGTGAGCTCGGGACGCTGGCTGGCGGAATCCAGTACCACTTGCGCCGCGTCCGCCAGTTGCTGGGTATCGCCTCCCGTGCGGTCCTCCAGCATGAACTCAAATCCACCGGCGTTGCTCAAGCCTTGAATCGGCGGCATTCCGAAAGCGAACACCACCCCATCCTTCACCGCACGAAACTTTTGGCGCGCTTGTGCCAGGATGCCGGCCAGTTGCTCCTCCTTCGTCCGCCGTTGTTCCCAGGGAGCCAGCGTGGCGAAGATGGTGGCGACGTTGGAATTTACGGTTCCCGTGGTGATGTCGGTGCCGCCGAGGACCGTCGCGTCCACCACCCCCGGGATCGAGCGGAAGATGGCGTCCACTTGCGCGGTCACTCGCCGGGTGCGCTCGACCGAGGCTCCGTCCGGTAAGCGGATCGAGCACAACACCACGCCCTGATCCTCGTCCGGCAAAAAACCCGCCGGCAACGCCCGGAATAATCCGCCCGCACACAAAAAGAACGCTACCAGAGCCGCCATCGTCAAAAGCGGCTTGCGAAGCAACGCCCGCACGCCTCCGAGATAACGATGCGTAGTCCAGTTGAAACCGCGATTGAAGCCGGAAAATAGCCGCGGCAGCAGGCTCGATTGCCGTTTGGGCCGCAGGATCATGGCACAGAGCGCGGGGCTCAGCGAAAGCGCGCTGAAGGCCGAGATCAGCACCGATGCCGCGATGGTGAGCGCGAACTGCCGGTAAATCTGCCCGGAGATGCCGCCCAAGAAGGCCACCGGGATGAACACCGCGCCCAGAATGCAGGCAATCGCGATCACGGGTCCGGAGACCTCGGCCATGGCATGCATGGTCGCCTCGCGCGGCATCATGCCGCGATCGATATTCAGTTGCGTGGCTTCCACTACTACGATGGCGTCGTCGACCACCATGCCGATCGCCAGCACCAGCCCGAACATGCTGGTCATATTGATGGTGAACCCCAGGGCGGGGAACAGCGCCATAGCCCCCAAAATCGAAACCGGCACCGTGACCAGCGGAATCAGCGTGGCGCGCCAATCCTGCAGAAATACGAACACCACCACGATCACCAGCCCCACGGCTTCAAACAGCGTCACGGCCACGTCTTTGATCGAGGCGCGCACGAACTGCGTGGCATCGTAGGCGATCTTGTATTGAATCCCGGCCGGGAAGTTCTTCTTGGATTCCTCCAAAAACGCCTTCACCCGATTTTCCGCATCCACTGCGTTGGCGCCGGGACTCAAATTCACGATCATGACCGCCGCCGGCTGCCCGTCTTCCGCGCTATAGGTGGCGTAGTCTTCGGCGCCGAGATCCACCCGTCCGATATCGCGCAGCCGTAGGAGCGAGCCGTCGGGCTCCGCGCGCACTACGATATCGGCGAACTGTTGGGGATCGAGCAGGCGCCCGGTAGCGTTTACCGGATACTGGAAATCTGCTCCGTTATTGACAGGCGGCTGGCCGATGGAGCCTGCCGGGTTTTGCCGGTTCTGCTCCTGAATCGCGTTCGTGACGTCGGTGGCCGTGAGCTTGAGCTTGGCCATTTTGTCGGGGTTGATCCAGACCCGCATTCCGTAGGTCTGCTGCGCTGCCAGACGCGCATCCCCCACGCCCGGGATACTGCCGATTTTGTCGACTAAATTGATGGCGGCATAGTTGTTCAGAAACAGTGAATCGTAGCGGCCATCGGGCGAGGTGAGCGAGATGGCCGCGATCAGCGCCGAGGAAACTTTCTTCACGGTGACGCCCACCCGTTGCACTTCCGGGGGCAGCTGCGGAAGCGCCAGACTCACCTTATTTTGCGTTTTTACCGTCGCCAGGTCGGGATCCGTGCCCAGTTCGTAGGTGACGTCGATGGTCAGCGTGCCGTTGTTGGAGCTGCGCGACAGAAAGTACAACATGCCGTCGAGCCCGATTAATTGCTGCTCGATCGGCTGCGCGACGGTCTTCTCAAGATCGAGCGCATTGCCGCCACGGTAATTGGCGACAATCTGCACCACCGGGGGCACCACCTGCGGATACGAAGCGACCGGCAAATTCTGAATGCTGACCGCCCCCAGCAGCACGATGACAATCGCAATCACGATTGCGAACACGGGGCGATCGATAAAGAACTTCGCCATGGTCTAGTTGGTTTTGGGCGCCGCTGCCGGCCGATACGCGTCGGCTTTAACCATGGTTCCCGGCCGCACTTTCTGCACACCTTCGACAATCACGCGGTCCCCCGGTTTCAATCCTTCGAGAACAATGGCGCGCTCGCCCAGGCGCTCGCCGATCACGACGTTATGCGCCAGAACTTTGTTGCCCGAATCGATTGCGTAGACCGACTGTGTTCCTTGCAGGTCGAGGAGCGCTTTCTGCGGCACCAGCAGGACGTTCTTCCGCTCGTTCGTCTTCAGCCGCACGCGCCCGAACTGACCCGGCAGGATATTGTGCCGCGGGTTGGGGAAGGTGGCTTGCAGTTCGAGCGTGCCGGTCTTGGGGTCCACTTGGTTGACGGTATTTCGGAAGCGGCCCGCGTAGGGATAAACGTTGCCATCGGCGAGGATCAGTTCCAGTGGCCTTTGCAGTACGCGCGCCTCATTAGCGGTCTTTTGCATCGCCAGATATTCCGCCTCGCTGACTTTGAATCGCAGCCAGATCGGGTCTAGCGGCACGATGGTAGTGAGTGGCTGCGCCGAGGTCTTGGTCACCAGGCCGCCCACTTGAATCAGGCTGTCGCCAATCCGTCCGCTGATGGGGGCGCGGATAGTCGCATATTCCAGATTCAGTTGTGCCGTGGCCAACTGGGCTTTGGTGGAGTCCACTTGAGCCGCGGTGGTGGCAATCTGCGCCTGAGTGGAGAGGCGCATTTGCTCGACGTTGGCCTTGCGCGAGTTCACGTTGGCTTCGTTGGCCTGCAGGGCGGCGAGAGCGTTGTCGAGATCCTGCTGTGCCGCGGCTTCTTCCTTTACCAGCGGCTGCAGGCGGTTCACATCCTGCTGCGCTTTGAGGAGGTTCGCCTGGGCCTGTTTCAGGTCGGCTTCGGCCTGCA
>Ga0105240_10014971_pt1 | contig 10567 bp, 7 predicted proteins | sample KBSC54metaG_FD_80426 | JGI IMG/M metagenome (GOLD analysis project Ga0105240, IMG submission 80426) | Corn rhizosphere microbial communities from Kellogg Biological Station, Michigan, USA - KBS C5-4 metaG | ecosystem: Host-associated > Plants > Roots > Rhizosphere > Soil | place: Michigan, USA...
AATCATCCGTTGCGGTCTGTGGCTGCGGTGAGGTGCGCAAGTGTTCCTACACTCACAATCTACGCTCGAAAGCGGTCCCCCGCTTCTCATCAGCTAAAGAGTGCGACTGCTCAACGTGAATTCCAATTTTCACGGCCATTTCCCCCGGTCTAAATGGAATTGGAAGAAACTCCTTATCACAAAGAGAACATTTGTAAATACCTAGGAATCTCCCCTTTCGATCCATAACTGAGGTGGGGTATGCATAATTGGCCATATCAAAAGTCTACGCCAGGCGCGAACACTCTGCCGGTTCCAAGAGGAGTTTCAGCGCCGGCGTAACCTGAAGGATGGAGTTGCAAAATGAGCGATAGCAGTATTCAACGGACCCAGACTAACGGGAAGTGAGGAACTCAAGCGATGGATCGAAGTACCGAGGATGATGAAGGATATCAGCAGCTCATCGAACAACTTTCAGCGCGCCTTGCCGAATTTCCTACTCAAGAGGAGTCGTGGCAGAGAGTTCCACCGCGCCTAGGCGACCATTACCCAGCGCTCTCTTGACCCGGTGGCTGGTATACCTTTCGACGGAGATGGAAAGTAGGAATGTCCGTCCAGCCAAAAGAGACACCACGCGAACCTCCATTTACAAGGCACCCACCAGCGTTGCGGCTTTAAGACCTACAATTGGACTGCTAATGAGGAAGCTCTTCCAAGTTGCCCTTGGAACTGCGCTGTGCATCGGCATCGCAGCGGGGCTTATATATTCCCCCTTTCAGCTATTTTGGGAGCATGAGGACGAGCCTCATGTCTACTCGACAACGTGGCGGTCAGCAGTCGTTTTCTTACTGCTACTTCTTTTCACACAATGGATTTCGCATTTGATCTTTGGCTGGATTGGACGGCGTCGTAAGCAGGGCCTCGACAGCACCAATTCATAGCTTCAGTCGAGTCACCATCTAGCCGGAAATTACTCATTGATCAACGGCACGCGACTTAACAAAAACATAACTTCCATATAGCCACCACACGATCACAACTCCCAAAAAGGCAGCCGAACGTAGCCCGACAGCATTGTCTTTATTAGTTGGCATCACATTAGATTGAAAAGCCTCGCGCTGGAGAAACAGTCTCGTTTCGACCTCGGGGCGCATCGATGAAAGGACGTATCGAATCTGGCTACCTCCGCACAGTAGTACGGTCGATTGTTCCACACTCTCTGTCGGAGGGCATCGTGCTCTGCACGGTGTGCATGGTGCTGAATATCTGAAGGCCATCAGCGGCCAAAGATTTCAAATCGGTAATAATCGCGGTGGAATTCAATGGATGGATCGGGGCGAATGGCATCTTTGGAAGATTAAAGACATTGAGGTATTTCGTCTTCAGGGCTCGATTGGCGTGATCCGCGTCGATGGCCGCCACCCCCTGTAAGCGCCCTGTAAAGAGAAGCCCAGGGGGCTTGCATGGCTCAACTAAATTGGTTTACCTTCTCCATTGGGTTATCTTCTTCGCGCTGCAAACCCGCAGCTTTCAGGGCCCTCCAAAGGGCGCCATGCCCGATGCTGTCAAAAGCACGTTACAAAATCAGATCCTGCAACGTGGCTGAATGCCTCGCTGTGACGGTCGTATCCCTGAAATCCTTGAATTCCTTCCCTGCCTGCACCCCATTTTTTCAAAGAGGCTACTCCATGAGATACACACTCCCTCTCGCAGTTGCAGCTATCGCTGCCGGAATCGCGTGCCCATCGATTATCGCTGCACAGGGCACGGCGTCCATTGATTTCGGCTCTTCTCAGCAAACCATCGCCGGATTCGGCGGGGCCAGTGCATGGCTTTCGCTCAACAGCTCACAGGTGACCACGCTTTACGACAGCGGGGCCGGACACCTCGGCCTCTCCGTGCTGCGGGTCCGCATCGATCCGGAGGACAGGCCAACTGGGGCACGGAACTCTCGAACGCCAAGCTGGTAAAGAGCCGTGGCGCAGTGGTGATCGCAACGCCGTGGACCCCGCCCGCCTCCATGAAGACTAACGGCAGCACCGTAGGCGGCAACCTGAGCACATCGCAATACGGGGCATACGCCAGCTACCTGCAGAGCTACGTCAACTACATGTCCAGCAATGGCGCGTCGCTCTACGCCATCTCCATGCAGAACGAGCCCGACGCCAATGTAACCTACGAGTCGTGCTTCTGGACCGGCGCGCAAATGGATACGTGGATGTCAAACAACGCGTCGGCGTTGAGCATCCCGCTGTTCATGCCGGAGTCGGAGAGCTTCACCACCAGTTATTCCGACCCCGCTTTGAATGACGCCAATGCGGTAGGGCATATCGGGGCTGTTGCTGGTCATCTCTACGGCGTGTCGCCGTCGCACTACACCAACGCGTTTAATCACGGCAAGCAGGTGTGGATGACGGAGCACTACATCGACGGAAGTGGAATTAGCAATGCGCTCGCCGTAGCGAAGGAGATCAATGATTCCATGGCGGTGGCCAACTACAGCATGTATGTGTGGTGGTGGCTGACCGACCTGCCGTCGCAGAACTCCTACATCGGCCTCATTGACGCCGCCGGCAATGTCAAGCCGGCAGGGTGGGCCGTGGCGCAGTATGCGCGCTTCATCCGCCCCGGTTATGTGCGTTCCAACGCGACCTACAACCCGACGAGCAACATCTACGTGACGGCCTACAAAGGAAATGGCAGTGACGTGATCGTCGCCATCAACATGGGAACGTCAGGCGTCAACCAGCCGTTCACGATTCAGAACCAGTCCATCGGCTCGCTCACGCCGTATCAAACCTCCGCCTCCGCGCTGTCGATGCAGCAACTTGCTACCGTGTACACCGCGAACAACTCCACGTTTACTGGTTACCTCCCGCCGCAAAGTATCACCACGTTTGTCGCTCAGGGTTCCACCGGCGGAACCATCAATACGAGTGCCTGGTACCAGGTCGTCAACAAAACCAGCGGCATGTGCGCAGACGACAACGGCAACTCCACCACGCCCGGAACCGCGCTGATCCAGTGGTCATGTGGAAGCGGGAAATACAACCAGGAGTGGCAATTCCGGCCGGCGACGACCAGCGGCCACTACGATGTCTTCAACCGCAACGCAAGTTCTCTGACCTGGGACGATTACAACTTCGGCACCTCGAACGGAACCAACGTCGACCTGTGGACCTATATCAGCGGACAGACCAACCAGCAGTGGCAGGCGAACTATCTCGGCAATGGGCTCTGGCAGTTCAAGAACCTGAACAGCGGCTTATGCCTCGACAACACAGGCTCAAGGACACAGGGTCAGCAGATGTGGCAATGGCAGTGCCAGTCCGGGAACACAAATCAGCACTTCCAACTCATACAGCAGCCCTGATGTGCAAGATCTGTCATCGCTGCACCGCAAGAGCGCCGCTTACGGGCGGCGCTTCTTGCGCAGATTCAGTCCTCCAGTCGGATTGGGCGGCCCTTATATGATCCTGACTCCACTCCCTCTAGTATCGACTTGAAGACCCCACGTGTTGCCTGGAGAGTTCTCTCAATGGCGCAAGCATACAGCGAAGGTGAATCGATTCACGTTCTAAGCGCCGACGAGGTGTCGGCACTTATTGAAGAAGGAAAGCCCGCTAATACCCTGATCAACGTTGTGGAGTTAATTGCCGCACGGTTCAGCACCGATGTCTGCTCGATCTACCTGCTTGAGCCTGACCGTTCGAATCTCGTTCTTGCAGCCTCGGTGGGGCTCCGCCCGGAATGTGTGGGCACTCTTCGCATGCCGCTGCACGAGGGCCTGACCGGTCTTGTCGCAGAACTTGTTCAGCCGGTCGCGGTTTCAGAGGTCGCCAGCCATCCGCGCTTCAAGTTCTTCAAGGAGTCGGGCGAAAGCGAATATCACTCATTCCTCGGAGTTCCGCTCGTCGATCGGGGCATTCTGCAGGGTGTGCTGATAATCCAGACCAAGGATGTTCGTGAGTTCCGATCCGATGAAGTCCAGATGCTCCAGGAAGCGGGGTCCGAGATCGCTCCGGTTGTATGCGAAGCGCGCACGCTGGATCGTTTTCTTGCGCCCGCGCAGGAGCGGCTGTGGACCTTGGCCCGCAACATCGCGTGGAGTTGGGATCCGGAGTGTGTTGCTCTCTTTCGCGATTTGAACCCCACTCGCTGGCGTGAGCTTAATCAGAATCCCATCGCCTTGCTCACAGAAACTCCCCTGCACGAACTGGAGCGCCGCGCCACGCAACTCGGCCTGCACAGCAGGATCAACTACTGTTTCCGACGGCAACGGGAGTATCTCAGCGCGGAAAATACATGGGGCACGATCAATGCAGGCGTTCTTCGTCCCCGCCCGGTCGCGTATTTCTCGGCTGAATTCGGGCTGCACGAATCCATTCCGATCTATTCCGGGGGGCTCGGTGTGCTCGCCGGCGACCACATCAAGAGTGCATCTGATCTTGATATTCCTCTGATCGGCGTCGGACTCTTCTACGGACAAGGATATTTTCTCCAGAGACTCAATTCTGATGGATGGCAACACGAAGAGTATGTGCACACCGACGTGACCAAGCTGCCGATGCACGTTGCAATCGGCACAAATGGGGAGCCGATCCGGTTGCGGCTTGAGACCCGGACGGGAGCCATTTCCGCGAAGGTGTGGAGGATGCGGGTTGGCCGCTGTGATTTATTGCTGCTCGATTCTGATGTGGACGGAAACGAACCGCAGGACCGCGACCTGACGTCAAGGCTGTATGGAGGAGACAATCGAACCCGCATCAGGCAGGAACTTCTGCTTGGAGTTGGCGGCTACCAGGTACTGCGCGCGATGGGCGTGACACCGGGCGTTCTTCACCTGAACGAGGGCCATAGCGGGTTTGCTGTTCTGGAGGCAATCCGGGATCGCATGCAGGAGGAGGGCGTTGATTTCAGAACGGCGGCCAGCCAAGTTTCGCGCGAGGTTATCTTTACTACGCATACACCGGTCCCCGCCGGGCACGACCGCTTTGATGCCGATTTGATTGAAGAGCATCTTGGCCCGCTCCGTGACGAACTGCGCATATCTCAAGAAGATCTGTTGGGTTTTGGTCGCGTCCATCCGGAGGACTACAACGAACAGTTCTGCATGACAGTTCTGGGACTAAAATTGTCTCGTCGCGCGAACGCCGTCTCAGCCTTGCACGGCGAGATATCGCGCTCGATGTGGTGGAGCCTCTACCCCAACAAACCGGAGGATGCGGTTCCGATTGGCCACATTACGAATGGCGTTCATGTCCCGTCGTGGCTCGCCCCGCAGATGAAACGCCTCTACGACCGCCACCTGGGGGTTGACTGGCAGGGTCGAAGCGGTGACAAACACACTTGGGCCGAGATCGAAAAAGTGGACGATGGCGAGCTCTGGGAGACACATCTAACGCTCAAAGCCCAGTTGATTGAATTTGCACGGTACCGTCTCATTACTCAGGCGTCGCGGCGATCTGAATCGAAAGAGAGCATGTCGCGCCTGCAAAAGCTCCTTTCCCTCGATGCGCTCACGATCGGCTTTGCTCGTCGATTTGCCACTTACAAGCGTGCAAACCTGATCCTCACGGATATTGAGCAACTGGCACAGATGGTGAATGATCCCAAACGCCCGATACAGTTTGTGTTTTCGGGCAAAGCGCATCCGCATGACGAACCCGGAAAGCGCGTTCTGCAGGAGATTGCACGGCTGATGCGGAACCATCCGCAATTGGCCGATCGATTCATCTTCATCGAGGATTACGACATCAACGTTGGACGACACCTGGTGCAAGGAGTCGATGTCTGGCTGAACAACCCGCGCCGTCCGCTAGAGGCATCCGGCACCAGCGGACAGAAGGTTGTGCTCAATGGCGGCCTGAATCTGTCGATCCTCGACGGATGGTGGGCCGAAGCCTACGACGGCATGAACGGGTTCGCGATCGGCAGGGGAAGGACTCATCTCAACATGGATGTGCACGACCAGCGCGACGGAGCGGACCTGTATCGCGTTTTGCGCGACGAGGTCATACCACTGTATTTCCAGCGGGACCGCGATGGCCTGCCACGTCAATGGATCCAGCGCATGAAGCGGACCATCAAAACGCTTGGTTGGCGCTTCAATGCGGACCGGATGGTGATGGATTACTGCCAGAAGTGCTACGTGCCAGCAACAGGAGGGCTTTCAAGCGAAATACGCTTGGTATGTTAGGCATGCCAAGTCACCGGCAACCTTCTGGCGTGCCCTGGAAAGAGGATTCATTGAATCGGGTGAACGACAAGACTGGATTAACCGAGGCTAGCCGCCGGAGTCCAATCGACACAGTTGAGAGCGTGCGCCAATGGACCCATGGCTTCAGGCCGGAAGCCGAAGTTCTGGAAATCGGATTCGAGAGCGGTGCGATCCCCCAAGTACTCATCGATGCGAATCTCTCTCTTTACCTTGTTGAAGCTTCTCACACACGCCTGGGCATATTCCGGCTGATGTTTCCGGAAGTACCTTCCGTCTACTCAGAGGCGAAAGGTTGCACCTTCTTCAGTCGCACCTTCGACGGCGTCCTTCTTTGCGGCTCGTCGCGAGCAATGCTGGAACCTAAACAGCTCGCACAGCTCGCCCGGATTGAACGTCTGCTGCGTGCCGGCGGTCGCCTCCTGATTATCATCCCTCCCCAGAACCAGGAAGCGGTCGATTTCGATGAGGGAGCTTCAGCCAAGGATGTCTATGAAAGGGTCCTTCGTAATTCGGGTCTGGACATTCTGCCCGGCCTGTTCGACCGGAGTGGGAACGAATATGTATCGGCCGTGAAGCATGTGTATGCCGGAGTGCCCCACTAGCTACCAAACCTCGACCCATTCAAACGCTCGCCGGAGTGTTCGCACGCAATCTTGAGCATGCAGATCTTCACCTCGCTAGTGCTGACTTTCGTATAAATCCACCCCGATCACATCTCCGCCGATCTCGGACGAGAGCGCCACAATGCGATGAGTTCGCCCTAGACTCCTTCTGATTTCTGCAAGAGACCGAGTCACCGGCTACTCCGAAGCAAGCGAGTTTCGGCTGGGTTGAGGAGGTTCCTCACATGATGAGTTTCTAATGCGCTGAGGCAGATCCTTGCAATCGAGGACGCTCCTGGAGAACCTTTTCCCGGGCCTGCTCCAGCGTTCCTTGAAAGATCAGAAGCTTGACCTCGTAATAAGCGGTCTGATGAGCGGGGAGGGATACCTGTGGATCGACGTGCTGGCATGTGAGCTCTGGATTGCTCCAAACGTTTCCAGTCTCTTTCGTAAAGCTGGCAGCGACCCACTTTCGGTTGGTCGAAAGCGTTGCGATCATAGGCAGGTCGACTGCACGGGATTTGTAGTAATAGGTGATGCCATCATCGCGATGCTGCACTTTTTGAGCGGGAATGGGCGCAGACAGTTGAGCAAGATATCGAGCAGGCAGCCACTGGTTCAGTGGCATCAAGAGGCGAGCTGGAGTTTCGGATGCCAGGAGCTCAAAGCCATTTGTGTGGTGGACATAGGTTCGCTCGAGCCGCGGGTCGTAGAAAAACGTCTTGAAACGCGGGTCCGTGACAGCCCACGCCATGTCGTAATCAGTATCTGATCGATTCTCAAACCGATAATGAAAAAGAATGCCATCAGCTTCCAGGGTTGCTCGGGCGGAAAACCAGATTCCGGAAAGCTCCTTGCTATATTCAACGGCACTACCAACCCGCTTCCAGTTCGGGGTTGTTCCTTCAGTCCCTGGCCGATAAATGTAGAGATGCTTTGCTTCAGTGTGACCGTGTTCGCGGACAGTCACGTGCTCCGGAAGGAGTATGTTGAAACTGCTTTCTTCTCCGGGGCCACTTACGATGGTGACATGAATGGCCGGGTCACGATCCGTCATGTCGATCGACATGTGGAGACCTTCGGGGTTAGTGATCTCGGAATCTTGCCCAAGTGAGCTGGCCAGCGAGAAGCAGCAGGTGACGAATAGAATTGCGGTTCGATACAGGAGTGAGGAGTTTCGCGGAACATGTGGACGAGTCATCGAATAACCTCATTAAGCCTGCGCGTTGCTCGACTCCAGAGTACAGCTGATCACACTCCGTCCTTGCTAGGTTGAGGGAAGAAAAGGCCACAAACCAAAGGAATCACCAAAGGTTGAGACAGCCATTTGCTGTTGTATCACCGGCAACCATCGCCTTGAGACCAAGAAGTTGCCACCAAGGACCAGTTTGTCCACTATGCTATAAAATTACCGCACTGGTTGAGTGATGATGTTCGTTGCTTGCCGGAGACGAAGAGACCTCAGGCGAAAGTCAGTCCCATTCTGTCGGCCACTTTGCGAATGTGTAACCGGCCTTCGTCATACTCTTCAGCCGTTCTAAGATGTTCGAGCATGAGCGGGACCTCTCTAGTCAGTCTCGCCAATTCACCCAAATACGTGGAATAGTCCAACTGCCCTCGCCCCGGAACGACCTCCTCAAAATGCACGTTCATTTCAACGTCCCAGCGCAAATCTTTCGCGTGGCAAGAAACGATTGAAGGCCCCAGTTTGCGAAAGCACTCGCGAATGAAGTCGGCATTGTGGTAGAAGCGCTGCGGGCAATTGATGCCATTGCACACGTCAAGATGAACTGCGAAGGCTTTGCGATCAACCGCACGGATCAGTTCCAGATACGCGTCTGGCCCGTCCGGCAGGTTCCAGCCCATCATTTCAACTGTGAAGCGCGTACGGGTCGGTTTGACGGTGTCTATGATATGCCGGCAGTTTTCGACCGTTGCGTCGAAGAATTCGCGGGAGAGGTTCTTGGGATCAGGCCCATACCATGTGGATGGATTGTACGATCCGGCGATATCGACGCAACATAGCGCGCCAACTGCATCTGCCAGGGCGCAGCGCTGAGTGACATAGTCAAGGTTCTCGCGGCGTTTGGCCGGATCGGGATCAAGAAGATTCTTCCAGGCACCCACTTCAGCTATAACGACATTCTCAGCGGCGAACGCGCGATCGATCTCAATCAGCAGCTTCGAATCGGTAAGGGTCGCCGATTCGGGGCAATAGGCTGCGCTATACCCAAGCCGTCGATGTTCCCGAGCCAACGCGCCCGGGTCGTCGGACTTGGTAAAGATCGGTCCGCCCAGCCGAATGGGGGACCCGGAGCCCGCCGCCAAACTCCGCCTCGAAGAGAGCGCAAGGCCTACGCCAACCGCTGTGGACGATGTGAGAAACACTCGCCTGTTCATGCCAGCCAGATTAACTCAATACTCCTGGCGGCGCAGGCAACACCGATGCCGTATCTTGCTCACGCCTTCGGCACGCCCGCAAGCTTCGCGCATCATTGCACGCGGCGGCGCTGTTCTTGTACTCGTACCGCCTGGTCCATCACGCTGGTCGCGGCTTGATCTAGACTTTGTGCATGAGCGATTCGAAACCGTACACGGCAACGACCCGTGGCATAGCGGTGAGCGTCGAGCCGTCGTACCTTGAGTCGAAGTCATCTCCGGAAGGTCCTCAATATTTCTGGGCTTATCGAGTGATCATCGTGAACCAGAGTCGCGAAACGGTGCAACTGCTGAGCCGGCACTGGATGATCACGAATGCGCGTGGTGAATTGACCGAGGTCAAGGGACCAAGTGTTGTCGGAGAGTAGCCTGTTCTCAAGCCGGGAGAGCGCTTTGGATACACGAGTGGCGCGACGCTCAACACGCCATCGGGAATGATGGGTGGCGCCTACCAGATGGGGACAGCGAACGGAGAGCGTTTTGATATTGAAATACCCACGTTTTCCCTGGACATTCCCAATCAGAGCTCCTTCGTGAATTGAGCGATTGAGGTCGCAGTTAGCAGATCGAATACCCGCAGGTAGGAAATCACGGACGTAGATCAATGCCAGCGCGGCGAAATCTACGCGAGCGACATGCTTCATATGGCCGAGCGATTTTGGAAATCAGTTCCTAGTTCTGAAGCAATCCTCGGAAAGCTGGCGAAGGTCCCCGGCGAAGCTCGCACATATGCAGGCACCGACTTTCTTCCTGCGACTCGTGCATCGTGTTGGTGCGGATGCTGCGAGAAGACACTGAAGCCCGACTGATTGCAGATGAAGTTTTGAGCCGCTTATCAGGTGAACAGAGACTGCAGTTATCGGAGTGGAAAACGAAAGCCTTCAGTGCGTGGAGCTCGGAGAATCTTCTATAGTGGCCAGTCACCGACCACCATCGCTTTGAGGTCAGGATATTGTCAACTTCCCCATCGCCCACGACTCGCTCGCGAATCAAAAAATCGCATGTCGGAGCTTTGCAGACGCTCAGTATTGAGTTGGCCTGTGGACAGCCGCCGAGGCCATGTTCACGTCACAAAGAAGGCACTATTCGTTCAGGTGGTTATTGGCTCTGCTCGGATGGGCCAGGCTCGAGGCGGGCATCCTGATGCAACAAGCACCAGGTGTGGCCAGCGCTTCGGCGGGTAGGAGCCCGTCTTTCGCGGTATTTCCCAGAAATTCGCTACCGATCCGACAGCGTGTAGTTTCGTCCATCGGTCGGAGGTCTTTCTGTTGAAGGACCAGTGACGAAGCGGTTGCGGTCAAAATGCATGATTTCCTCGCTACTGTGC
>Ga0105240_10014972_pt1 | contig 10567 bp, 13 predicted proteins | sample KBSC54metaG_FD_80426 | JGI IMG/M metagenome (GOLD analysis project Ga0105240, IMG submission 80426) | Corn rhizosphere microbial communities from Kellogg Biological Station, Michigan, USA - KBS C5-4 metaG | ecosystem: Host-associated > Plants > Roots > Rhizosphere > Soil | place: Michigan, USA...
TCCTGAGCGAGGAAGCCGAGAGCAAAAACGAATTTCGGTGTAGCTTGCAGCAAGAGGCGGTGCTCACTTTTGAGATTTCTATCCTGGTGAGTCTCGATCAGCTCATAACCCGCGCCACCCTCCAACACCATGGCCGCGTAGCCGAGTAGGTTGTATTCGGACGGTCGCTTCTGCGCAGTGAAGCGCCGTATCCAGCGCAACGGCCGCCGCCGCTCCAGCTCCGCGAGCAACCGCACCGCGCTGGACTTGCGGAAACAGGCGGGGGAGAGCCGATAGTCAAACAGTTCGGTCACCTGATGCAACGGGTGGCCGAGAATATCGTGGGTCGCGATGTCACAGTCCATGGATTCAGCCTCCACCGCCCGTCGCCGGAGCAACTTCACGCGTCCGTCCATGAAGAAGTGGCCTGGCCCGACCGGGTGGCTGAGGACGGCATCCGCGTCGAGGAATGCGGCCGCTTCGTAGCTACAACTCGCGAGCGCGTAGAGCTTCGCGAGCTGTTGCGCATGCCAACTTCTGATCACGCGTCGGCGTAACCACCGGCCGCTCAACCACGTCAAGGTCGCGCGGCGACGGTGACGCTCGATGACCCGAGGTAGGACATCAGCAGTTGTAACGATCTCCAGACGTACCTGGTCAGACAGGTGAGCTGTGAGCTCCGCGGAGTCCTCCGTGTTGACGATTGCGACGTGTGGGAGCCCGGGTGCGAGGAGCTCGATCGAGCGCCGCAGCTGCGCGAATTGCCCGATGTTGCCGCGCTGTAACGACGTCATCAGGCAAAAGGAAGGTGCGCTGGGTGTGCTCATGCTGCGTCGCACACAGTCTGCGGGGTTTGTGGGGAAAACGGCAAGCAGTCAGCGCAATTGGCTGTCTTTGCTGCCGCGGCGGTTGTAGCCGCTGAAGCTCGCGCCACTCTGGTCCTCTGCCTGCTGGCAGGGCACGCACAGCTTGACCCCCGGCATGGCGTTGCGGCGCGCGGGAGGGATCTCAGCGCCACATTGGACGCAGTGAGTCGCGCTCGGGCCCTGCGGCAGGCGGCTCTGCGCGCGACTGATGCCGTCCTTGACGGTCGCGTCGATCTGATCCTGGACTGCCCCGTCTCCCGCCCAGCCCGTCGCCATCTCATGCTCCGCTTGCGCGCGGTCCGCGCTCGGCTGTAATGGTCCCCGAATGCTGCTTTTCAAGTCAATTCGGCCCACCCGGAGACCGGCTCATCATGGACTTCGATGCATTGGCTAGCGCTATCGGAGCGGGTATCGCGGCAAAGCTCCGGCCGCGACCGGAGGCACGCGTGCATGGCGGGTCCATCAATGAGTGTTACCGCTGGGAAAGCAGCGCAGGTCCCATCTTCTTGAAGGTGGCGCCGGCTCAGAGGCGTGTGATGCTCGAGGCTGAGAGGGCAGGTCTGGAGGAGCTGCGGCGGGCTGACGCGCTGCGCGTACCCGGGGTCCTGGGCTCCGGGGCAACGCAAGCGCAGGTCTGGTTGGCCCTCGAATGGATTCCTTTTGGTCCGCGAACGCCAGCGGCTGAGCGGGCTCTCGGCGAGCGGCTGGCATTGCAACATCGGCGGCAAGCCGTCGCGTTCGGCTGGGAGCGTCACAACACGATCGGCAGCACCCCGCAGTGCAACGACTGGTCGGCAGATTGGGTCGCCTTCTATCGCGACCAACGGCTGCGGTATCAGTTCGAGCTTGCGGCCGCGAACGGGGGCGGGTCCGAGTTGCAGCGCCGGGGCGAGCGGCTGCTGGATCGGCTGGAGGATTTTTTCGCCACCTACCGGCCGGTACCCTCGCTTTTGCACGGTGATCTGTGGGGTGGCAACTGGGCCGCTGACGGCAATGGGATGCCGGTGGTTTTCGATCCTGCGCTCTACTATGGCGACCGCGAGGCCGACTTGGCGATGACACGCCTGTTCGGTGGGTTTGGGGCGCAGTTTTATGCTGCATACGATGCGACCTGGGCGCTCGATGCGGGCGCGCCCACGCGTACGGGGCTGTACAACCTCTATCACGTGTTGAATCACTTCAATCTCTTCGGGGGCGGTTACCTCGCGCAGGCGTATGCGATCCTGCATGAGCTAATTTAGCAGTCCTTATGTACACTGAAATCTCGACAAGGAACGGCAGCGCGGCGCATGATTCCTCCATGTCAAAACGGCTACCGCGCATCTGTCTTACAAGTGTGTCAGGCGACTTATGACCGCGGATAATCCAGTGCGCGGTGCGGAGCACGCACCGGCGGATGATCCGCAGATGGATCGGCGCCGCGACCTGCGTGCCCGTTGTGATGCCATTTTTCGGGAACACAATGACGCGCTGGTGCGCGCGGTGTATGCAAGGCTTCATTCCTGGGAGGAAGCGACAGAGGTCGTACAAGAAGCGTATGTGAGGGTGTTCCGGCTCGATAACCCGCCTCCTATCAACTTCCTGCGTGCCTACCTCTACAAGACTGCATTCAACCTCGCCTACGACCGGCGGGGCGAGCGTACGGTTCGTCAACAGCGTGAAGAATTCGTTTACACGGAGGTCTATCGGGAGCGCGAGCGCGAAAATCCAACACCAGAGCGCCTGTGTCTGGACGAAGAGGTGCGGACCTGCTTGCAGGCTGCAGTCAACAAGTTACCACCGAAGTGCCGCATGGCCTTCACTCTGGTGGAACTGGAGAACCAGACGGTCAGGGAGGCGGCAGGGAAAATGGGGATTTCCGAGATGGCGGTGTATCAACTGGTGAACCGCGCGTACGGCCATATGGCCCGCGTGGTAGTCGAGCGAGGTTGGCGCAAATGAGGCGGTCCGAGGACATGAATGTGATATCGGACAGCTGCTTCGATGAGGCGGCAACTTGGCACGCGCGCTGGCAGGACGCTCCGAGCCGCCCTCTCTCACCCGAGGAAGTCGATCGCTGGGCCCAGTGGAGTCAGATTCCCGGTAACAAGCGCGCCTTCGACGCTGTTGAGTTCGTTGCGCGGGCGAAATACTCGCTCGAGCCGCCGCCACTGCCAACGCCCGAGGAGTTGGCGGCCGATGATTCGGACGGCGTGCTTTTCCTGCCTCGGGAGCCAGAGCAGCGACGCGTGCGCGGGTCGCGCGAGCGTTGGCGCGGGGCAGCCTTCTTTGCGATCGCCGCCGCGGTGATCGCCGTAAGCTTCTCACCCCTCATGCGTTGGCTCAACCTGGATCGGGCCGAGCCGGTTCACGTGGTCGCCACCACATCGGGCGAGATCAAGCAGATCGTGCTGCGTGACGGCTCGAGAGTCACCCTCGGGGCCAAAACAGAGATCTCGGTGCACTACGGCCAGTGTCTCCGGACCATCATGCTGGCAAGCGGCGAGGCCCTTTTCAACGTGGCACACGACCCGCGCTGTCCATTCATCGTGATCGCCGGCGGGGGAGCTATCACCGCGTTGGGTACCGAGTTCAGTGTGAGACGCACGCTCGATCGCGTTACCGTGCAGGTGGCCGAAGGAAGCGTAGATGTTCAGCCGCGTGATGCCCTGGTCTCGGTGCCTTGGCCAAAGGACCCCGACATGCCGGGCGTCGCATGGCCCGATGCGAAGCTCATACAAGGTCAGGAAGTGACTTATGCTGGAAGAGAGCGACGCAGTGCGGTCGCGTCGGAGGATCCGCACGTGGCTACCGCGTGGCTCGACGGCAGGCGCGTCTATCGTCATGAGCCGCTTGCTTATCTCATAGCGGACATCAGCCGTTATTTCGAAGAGCCGATCGAAGTGGATCGCGACGTCGGCCAGTTGCAGTTTACCGGGCTCGTATACGAGTCCCAGGTCAAAAAATTCCTTCAGGACCTCGAGATCATCTTCCCCGTCAAAGTCTCGCGTACCGACGGCAACCACATTCTGATCGAACCTCGCAGCGCAGCGGACCGCGCACCCCAACTGACTCAAACTCCTGACTCGCCGTAGGCCACGGGCAACAGAATCTAGGTACTGCAAAGTGTTGCTCCTTTGCAGAAAGCGCTTAAACTCCAATACCCGTCGACATCGTTGCCATCGGGCCGGGGGGTAACCCCGCATGTCACTTCAAAGCAAGAGAAGGCGGTCTATGAACCTGGATTCCGCGCCGGAGCCTGACTCAGAGGCTGATGAGAGCCCTCCGATACCCCCGAAAACACCGACCACCTACAACACGGGGACACACACCGAACGGGTGACGGCGCTGTTTCGCGACGAGTACCCGAAGTTGGTTCATTATCTGGTTTCCAAGACGGGCTCATGGCCTGAAGCGCGCGATGTTGCAGCGCAGGCCTTCGCCCAGGTGTTGGAAATGCGAGCCCCCGAGACCGTGAGCTATCTGAAAGCCTACGTTTATCGGGCAGCGCGTAATCTCGCGACCGACCGCGCGCGGGCCGGGGCGATCCGCACTCGTTTGCATCGGATCGTACGCCATGAGTTCGCCAGCACCACCCCCTCGCCGGAGCCGCAGCTCATGCAACAACAGCGACTCAAGATTCTCGGAACCGCCATTGAGACCCTGCGGCCCACGCGCAAGATGGTATTGCGCTGGCGCATGTGGGACGAGCTCCCGTACGCAGAGATCGAGTCGCGCTTCGCCGCCGAGGGCGTATCAGTGAACGAGCGCACCCTGTTGCGCTGGTATGCCGAGGCGCTGCGGGACCTGCGGCAGGCGATCCTGGCGGCGGAGGAGTTGAATCAAGAGAGGGCATGAATGGGGTGGCGACCGACGGCCGCTTTCAGAAGTCATTGAGGATATCCAACCCTACACGCGGCGGCGTATCTTTGTCGACGCCGCCGCGGCCGAGTTCCAGTACAGCGGCCTGCATCGACCCCACCTTGATCGTCATCCGCTCCAGGCTCAATCTCTACCAGAATAGCCTTCGCTCCGCGCTACGTTGATTGCGCGGGGGCTGACGGCGGTTGCGGGGGCGGAGGCTCCTGCTGTTGTTGAGCGTTCGCCTCTGCCATCGCCTTGCGCAGGCTCAGGGGCCGCATGTCGGTCCAGACTTCCTTGACGTATTCCAGACACGCCTTCTTGTTGTTGCGGGCAAAGACCTCTCGCCACCCCTTGGGAATCTCCAGGTCAGCGAGCCACAGCGAGTATTGCTCTTCGCAATTCACCAGGACCACGTACTCGCGAGTATCTTCCTCTTCCATGAAGGCATCTCCAGATTGACTTACGGCCGGAAAGATACTCTGGTGCCTCGCTTTTGGCTTGCGGCCGGGCGTGCAAGTTCAAAAATCCAACCTTGCAGATGACGTCAGAGACGACGTAGCTCGTCGTACGTTCTGGTTACGAGTAGTGAGGGGTTGATTTCGAGTGCCTCCGACAGACGAAAAATCATCGCGAGCGTTGGACTTCGTAAGCCGCGCTCGAGGAGCGACGGGTAAGTGCGGTCGAAATCGCACAGCGATGCGAGGCCGTCTTGCGAGATGCCTTTTTGCAGGCGGGCTTCACGCAGCACTCGCCCAAAAGCGAGCGCAACTTTTCGGGTTCGCATGATCGTAAGCATGTGCCACTGCGGACGCGAAACCCACGGACTAAAGCGCCGCCGACAAACTGTTGACGGACTAATGATCGATATCGCCGTGGGGGCAAACACGCAGTATGACACAAACACTGCGGCAGGGTGTTGGGTACGATCACTCCATGAAGAAGGCGCAGAGCTTGTTGCCGTCAGCGTCGCGAAAATACCCGGCGTAGAAGCCGCCACCGCGCGGACCTGCCGGTCCCTCGCACTTGCTGCCGAGGGAAATCGCCTTGTTGTAGAGCTTGTCGACTTCTGCCGTGCTGCGTGCGGCGAGAGCCACCATGACGCCATTGCCGACGGTTGCTTTGTTACCGTCGGCGGGCTTGATCACGAACAGGTTCGGTGCCTTGGGGTCGGTACCCCAGGCGATGAACTTTTCCGTCTCCAGGGTCCTCTTGCCCCCTATGACACTCAGCAGGTCGTCGTAGTAGCGCCCGGCGCGGGCGATATCATTGGTTCCAAGGGTCACGTAGCCAATCACGTCTTTGTTCTCCTGTTAAGCGACGCGCTCGCTCACCGTCCGTCGATCCGGGGGTTCACGCACGGGTCGCGGCCCGCTGTGGCGCCTTGTCGGCGACCACTCTGATCTCCAATGATACGAGCGGCCTGATCTCGAAGACACCAGTTTCGAGACGTGATGTAGCGGTGCCCGTGGGTCCCTGCGGGACGATCCGGGTGCCTTGGGGGCACGGTGCATCATCCCCCGCCCCCCGGGCGCCTGCCGGCCCCGAGCTCACTGCGCACCGGCGGCATGAACCCTTCCGGGCTAGTCCTTCATGAATCGGATCGCCAGGCGGATTGCGGCCGGGACGAACCGTGGGCGCCGCAGTCGGGCGTCGTAGGGCGCGAGCCGGCGAGCGTTTTCCTGCAGGCAAATCGCCGCAAGCTGTTTGAAGTTGATATCAAGGCCGAGCTCCCTGGAGCCACTCACCGTGAAGTTGGTATCCGCTGCATTGCCCTGGCTTTCCACGCGCCGTGCCGTGCCGATGCGTTCCCAGACGAGGAAGAGCCAGACCGCGAGCACCTTCAGCTGGAAATATGATGCGATGGCGCGTTTCAGCATCGAGCGTCGGCCATGCAATCACAGCGGGCTTGTAAGGGTCGTGGGTCTCCAGCAGCTCCAGGCAAAAAAGCCGCAGATGTTCCTCGGAACCCGGTCGAATCGCCCCGGCAGGCCTTTCCCCGCTGGCCTTGGAGGGGAGGGTATCGGCAACCGGGCGAAAGCGCGGCGCGCATGAGAGAAATACGCGCGTCGCCCGGGGAAAATTCTAGCCAGGGGTGCGGCTGGAGTTAACTTTAATTCTCCGCGGGTTTTCAGGCCGCCACGGCAGACGCGGGGCTGTCGAGCCGTAGCCGTCCGAGTGTGGGACAGGATTGCAATAGGCGCGTACAGCTGCGCCCCGGGCACGGTAAGCTCCTTGGAGCGCATGCGCCGTAAAGCCGCGTGCGCGCCCGAACAAAACAGGGGGCTTCATGAGGCGATGCTTCGCTAGAGGGAAAGCAGCCGGGATCGGCTGGGGTTGGTTTTTTCTATACGCGGCGCTCGGCAGCGGCGTGGCCGTGGCACATCATTCTTTTGCCATGTACGACCATGACCACCAGATCAAGCTCGCCGGTACGGTCAGCAGCTTCGAATGGAGCAATCCGCACGTCTATATCGAGCTCGCCTCGAGCGATGACCAGGGCACGACGCGCGGCTACACCATTGAATGCGCAAGTCCGGGGATCCTCAACCGGGTCGGCTGGAAATTCAACATGGTCAAGCCCGGCGACAAGATCACGGTCATCATCGCGCCGTTGAAGACGGGCGAGTCGGGCGGCCTGTTGAAACAGTTGACGTTGGCCGACGGGCGCGTGTTTTCCAACGGCGGCCCCGCCGGCAAACCCAACATCCAGTAGGAGCTCGCCATGTTCCAGGTTACGCAACGCGCCGGCGCGCTCGTGCGGGCAGTGTCCCCCATTGTGGTGATGATCGCGGTCGCAGTGGGTTGCGGGGACCTCCAGGCGGCGCCAGTGGCTCAGGCCGCTCAGACGGCTCCTGCGCCGGGATCATCCGCGCCATCAGAGCATCGCCGGCTGACGGGTACCTGGAACCGCTATCCGCAGATTGATGAGCCACCGGATCCGAAGTTGCCGCCGCCACCGCCGATCGGCCCACCACCGCTCAAGCCGCAGTACCTTGCGGCCTGGGAATCCGAGCAGAAGGCGGCCAAAGATGCCGACGCGCGCGGCCAGCCGCTCTTCACCGACTATGTGAAATGTCTGCCAGATGGGATGCCGACGATGATGATGGCCATGTTTCCCATGGAGGTATTGCAGACTCCCGGGCAGATCACCATCGTGCAGGAGGCCTACAACCAGATACGGCGCATTTATCTCAACGAAAAGCAAATCCCGATCGAGGATGCCGAGCCGGGCTACTGGGGCCACTCCGTCGGGCACTGGGAAGGGGACACGCTCGTCGTCGATACCGTCGGGATCAAGGAAAAGGTGCGTTTTCGCGGCGTCCCACACAGCGACCAGATGCGCATCCACGAGCGCATGCGGATGCTGACGCCGGATTTCTTCGAGGATCACCTCACGATCGAGGATCCCGTGTATCTCACGCAGCCGTGGACTTTCTCCTGGGCGTACCGGCGGCTCCCACACTACAAGATGTTGGAGTATGTGTGTGACTCGAATCGTGAGTACAAGGACCCGCAGACCGGCGGCACGCGGCTGCGCTTGGATAACGGACAGCCCGGCGCAGCAGCGCCAGCGCCCCAGAAGTAGTATGCGGCGCAGCTCCACTGGTGGGCGCGGCGCGCAGCGGCTGCCGTCGGGGGCGCAGCTGGCTCAACTTTAAGCGCTTTTCAGCGCGGCGTCGGCTCCCCACAATTCCTGGAGGTAGGGGAAATTCCAATTCTCCGGCGCTTCCCGGCTCTCGATCTGGTCGACAACTTGCGATGAGGAGAGATCGAGCACCTGCGGCTCCAGCGGCAGACCGGCTTTGGTAGAAAAGAATATCTTCACCCGCGGCTTGGTCAGGGTAGTGGCATTCTGCTCGAGCACCACGGCGAGGCGTCCGGAGCGCATCTTCACCAACGAGCCGGTAGGATAGATGCCGACACTCTTGACGAACGACTGGAACACAGCGTTGTCGAAATGACCTTTCCAGGTGGCCATCTGGGAGAGCGCGTGCGCGGGATCCCAGCCTGCCTTGTAGGGACGATCCGAGGTCACCGCGTCGTAGACATCGCAAACCGCGCCCATGCGCGCCAACAGCGAAATCTTATCGCCCGGCATCGCGTCCGGATAACCCGTACCGTCCATCCGCTCGTGATGATGCCGGCAGACGTCTTTCGCGCCGTCGCTGACATTCGTGCTGTCGAGCAACATCTCGTAGCCGCGCAGCGGGTGTGTTTTGATGATGTCAAATTCTTCGTTGGTCAACTTGCCGGGCTTGTTGAGGATCTCCTGCGGCATCGCCGCTTTGCCCAGGTCGTGCAGCATGCCGGCCATGCCAGCATCGCGACATTGATCATCGTCGAGACCCAACTGCCGGCCGAGCGATACCATCAGAGCGCACACCGCGACGGAGTGCATGTAAGTGTACTCGTCCGCGTTCTTCAGGCGCGCCAGACTCAACAAAGCATCCGGATGGCGATCGATGGACGCGACCACGTCGTCGACGAGCGCGACGCATGCGCCCGGCTCGATGGCGTGACCGAGGCGCACTTCGGTGAACAGGCGGCGCATGGCTTCCGCGGATCTCGCACGCAACCGAGCTGCCTCCTGCAATTCCTCCGCCAGCGGCTTGCGCTCGCGCTTGGGCGCGACAGCTTGTTCGCTCTTCGTCGCGGCTGCCGCCGGTTCAGGCTTTTCCGCGGCGACATCCTGTCCTTTGGAGAGGTCGATCCAGCAAACCTGGACACCGCTGTCCCGGATCTCCTGCAGGCGCGTAGCGTCTTTGACCAGGAAACGGTTGCGCCAGAACGGATGCTTGAGCCAATTCTCCTCGAAGCGATCCACATACATGCCGACTGTGAGCTGATTCACAGCGATTTTCTTCAACACTGAGCGATCACTCCACAGCGCAACGTCACCGCGACTTTAGCGCCGGCCTGCCCGCGTGGGAGGGCGTGGATCACAGGGGTAAGAAGTAGTCCTGACGTCTCCGACGCCGCTGGTTCCGGTCACGCCCCCGCTTGCGCGGTATTTTGGTAAAATATAGTACATGTTGGATACGCCCGAGCTCGATCTCCGGGTGCCGGCCATGGACACCATTGCGCGTTCCCGGGCTCACCCTGCAGCTAACGTTTTCATAACATCCAGGGTGCTACGCTAGCCTGATGAAGTACGTTTGGGCCTGCGCCTGCAGTGGATCCCTGGTTGTCCTCCTGTGGGGATGTGCGGTGCAGCCCACCCCGCTGCCGCAAGTGGACGTTCCCCCGCACTGGAACGCCACGAGTGCTCCAGGGGCCGCCGTGACTTCCGAGTGGTTCCGGGGCTTTGGCAGTCAGGAGCTCGATGAGCTGATCGCGACCGCCTACCGTAACAACTGGGATTTGCAAGCCGCCGCTGCCCGGGTTCGACAGGCGGATGCACGTGCGCGGGCCGCTGGAGCCGCGCTTCTCCCGGATGTAACCGCGGGCGCGAATGCTGCGAGCTATGCTGGCCATTCCAGCAGCGGCACCGTTCACGAGACCGACTACGCGGCCTTGCTTTCGGCAAGTTACGAGCTGGATTTCTGGGGGAAGGGCCGGGCCGCGCGCCTGTCGGCGCGGGCGCAGCGGGAAGGGAGCGAGTCTGACAAGGCGGTTGTGGCTTTGAGCACGGTCACAGGAGTGGCCAACACCTATTTTCAGGTCGTCGCGACGCGCGAGCGGGTTGAGTTCGCCAAACAGACTCTCGCCAACGCGCAACGGCTGCTGGAGGTGGTGGAGGCTCGTCGTGCGGTCAACCTGTCGAACCCGGTAGAGGTTGCGCAACAACGCGGTGTGGTCGCGGCAACGCAGGTGCATCTAAGAGAGGTCGAGCAGCAGGAGGCCGAGCAGGAGGCGGCGCTGGCGATATTGACAGGCAA
>Ga0105240_10014973_pt1 | contig 10567 bp, 13 predicted proteins | sample KBSC54metaG_FD_80426 | JGI IMG/M metagenome (GOLD analysis project Ga0105240, IMG submission 80426) | Corn rhizosphere microbial communities from Kellogg Biological Station, Michigan, USA - KBS C5-4 metaG | ecosystem: Host-associated > Plants > Roots > Rhizosphere > Soil | place: Michigan, USA...
AGGGGTTCCATTGGCTTCTCGGATTCCGCAGTAGCATTCGCGAGCTTTTATCACCTCCTCGCAAAAGACCTTAAACTCGCGAACGCTGTGGATGGTATGAACGCCGCCTGCGGTCTAAAGGCTTTTGAATTCGTGCTCGGTCCCAATGGCGGAAGGCGATATCTTGAATTGGTTTACGAGCGCAGAAGCCAAATCGAACCCACATGAAAACCGGCCAGCTATTCAGCCCCAATTCGGTAGCAATCCTGGTAGCAATCCCGATAGACAGGACCTCGTTTTGCTACACGCAATGGACAATCGAGCCTGGTAAGTAGCTGATAAATAGACACGGTACTACACAGTGGACAATCAACGGGTTTATTCGTAATCAGCAGGTCGCCGGTTCGATCCCGGCGGGTGGCTCCATCTTTTCAATCACTTACGTTTTGGGCTTTTCTCAACCGTCTCAGTTGTCCCGCACTTTTGTCAGCAAACAGCGTGTTTTTGCGGCATCTACAAAATCAGCAGGTCGAAGTGGGCTCGGAGAATCAATTATTTACAAACCCATCCCAATAACGCCAGGCTCAGATGGCTATGACCAAGATCAGAAGTGCTCGCGCCTGTGGGCCCTCTGCACGCGACAGGCTCTGTTTAAAATGAGAAATGCTAAGAGGAGCTATGGAGAACGTTTCGATTCATTGGGTGCGCGATCTTCCAGCTTCCGCGCGGACCGCGATTGAAGACTTACTCGGCCGAAATTTGGGTGACGACGAAGAGGTCAACGTTATGTCGCTCCATTCCCTCCAGCGCCCTCGGGGGATGAGCGGCGGCTGGGCGCAGAACGTCTGAGCGGCCCTCTGGATCGACTCGCCGAGAAGGCCGGAGACGTCGGCCGCAATGAGTTTGATGCCGGCGTTGATGAAGCGATGAATCACATCCGCCGCTGCGGAAATGAGAATCATTCTCGCACAATTCGTACCAACAGAAGTGCTGGCAGAGAAGATCAAGAAGGGACAGTTCAAAGTCGGCGAGCTCAGTGGCCGGGCGGCAACGATACCGGAAATCTGGCGAGCTGCATTAGCTGTTTAAGCCGAGCTGCATTAGCTGCTTAAGCAGAGTTACCTAACTAGCCAAGGGCTGCGCCCTTGATATCCCCGTTTAGAGAGGCGTTCACGGCGTTAAGCTCCTGGTATCTGACCACGCAGGAGTATGCCATGAACGCCTTTTACGAACATCACAAAGATAGCATTCGTTTCGGTTACAGGTGCTTCGACCGGCTGTTGCTCAACGGCCTGATTCAGCCGTTTCAGCAACCGGAGCGAGTGATCGGTTTCTTCAACTCTTATCGACGGCAGTATCCGGTGAGCCGGGACGTACTGCACGATGTTGCCACGCAGTTTCAAAACTGGGTCGTGAACCGCTCGCAGAGGTGGGGTGCGCCGATTCTGGAGACACCCGAAGACCGCCGCGACAAATTCCTCGATCCGTACTTCTGAACGCGAAGCCGAACCAGGTGGTTGCCATTGTGAAGGGCCGCGAGCCCGCCCGGATCATGATCGCTATCGGGAACAAGAAGGACAATCGCTGGCATTTGCAGTTCGCACAGCACTGGATTGTGCAGTATAACTTCTACGTAAACGACGAGCGTTGGGGGCGCATGTTCGTCCGGATGTGCCCTTACCTGCCGTTTTCAGCCCGTGTCTGCCTGAATCAGCATCACTGGCTGGCAACGCGAATGCGCGAAGAAGGGATTGCCTTTCAGCAGTGCACAAATGCCTTTCTGAAATGCGCCAATCCTGCCCGACTGCAGGAACTGGCCGATTCACTGACAGCGCGTGATCTGTTGACCTGCGGCCGGAAATGGCTATCCACGTTCAATCCCTTCTTCACCGAAAGAGAACGCAAACACGCTGGTTGCCAGCATCGGCTGTTCTTCGCCCAGGTTGAACTCTGCGACAACCTCATCTTCCGCCGCCGCGTCGCACTGGATCGCATGGGAGATCGGCTGCTGGACGCCAATCGAACCATCGGACAGCCCGACAAGATCACTGTGATCTTCGGCCGCAAGATCACGAAACAATACCGCGGAAAGCTCCAGACCGTCATCGAAGACATGAATCTGCCCAACCCCGTTATCCGCAGTCATTATGGCAACGGCTTCGTCAAGCAGTATGTCCGCGATCACGTCCTGCTCCGCACCGAGCCGGCTTCCAACAATGTCAACGATTACGGCTGCAAAAAGGCTGTTGAGCATCTCCCTGCTGCGCCAGAAGATGTCTTCGGTCATCGACAACTATCACGACATTCAGCAGGACATGCTCGAGACCTTCATCGATCGCGGGCAATCGCGCAAACTGGCCGAGCCCACGGTTCTGCCAAATGGCAAACGCATCCCCGGCCTGAAGCTGGACCACCCCAGACAACTGGCGCTGATGCACGCTCTGGTCCGCTTCAGCCATATCGCCGCGCAGAACACATTCACCACGCCTGAGATCTATGAAGACACCCTGACTGCGCTCGGCGCATCCACCAAAGACTACAGTCTGGCTTCTCTGCGATACGACCTTGCCAAGCTTCGAGCCAAAGGGCTCGTGGAGAAAGTTCCCCACTCGCGCCGTTACTATCTGTTGCGCCCAGGCTACTCCGTCTGCCTCGTCTTTCTGAAATTGTTCGAGCGAATCTACGCGCCGCTGACCGCCGGATTGCTGTCACCCGTTTCCGCCGACACCAAAATGCACCAGCAGAAGCGCTCTCAACTGGACCGCCTCTATCCCTCTATCAGCGCCTGGTGGACGATCTCGACAAAATCATGGACGCACTGGGCCTCAAAGCTGCCTGAGGATATTGCCTAACGAGAACAAAATTCTCGTCACGCTTCGCATAACGGTCTAAAATCGAACGAGAGAACGGACCGATCCTGATCGCAATCTACGGGTACCACAAGTGCCGGTGACAAATGGAATCTTGAAGCCTGGGATGTCAATGCACCCGCTTGTAATCGGCAGGAAACAGAATTCTAGTCGCCCCGAAGAGCAGAATCGCCGCGGCTACGAGTAGCAGCGACGCATAGCTCATCACTCTGTGAATTCCGAGAGTTTGCTTCCACACTCCCGTGAAGAGTGGCGCAAACCCCGACGTCAGATAAGCGGACAGGTTCATAAAGGCCACGGCTGAAGATCGGGTATCCGCCGGGACAACGTCAAAAGAGGAAATGTACAGATTCGCTAGCGCCAATCCGGCTGTCAGCCCAAAGCCGACGGCCGACAACTTGGTTAGGAATAGAGTATCGCTGTTCCCGATCAGATGAACACAAGGAGCAGCCAGCAGCATCCCAAGCGCGATCAGCCAAAAAACGCGCCGCTCGATTGCGACGATAGAGATAGTCGGCCAGCGCACCTCCGATGAGCGTCCCCACAACGCTCGCCGTCTGGAGATAAACCGTCGCCGTGTACCCCGCGTCCGCTAGGCCGAGCGAGAACTTCTCGTAAAGAAAATCGGGAAACCAGGCGTAGAGCAGCCAGAGAGTGAGATTGAACAAGCCCGAGATCACACACAGAACCAGGTATGTGGGAATCTTCGCGAGTGCCGTTACCGCCAGCGCCGCTCCGGACTTCTTTGTCTCTAAGCGGGCTTCTTCATTAAAGTTGTTCAGGAAACGAAAATACGGCACGCAATAGAGAATTCCCGCCAGACCCAACGCATAGAATGCCGCCCTCCACTGAAGTTCCTGGGCCATGAAACCGCCAAACCATCCTCCGAGGACGATCCCGACCAATTGACCCGTGCCGTAAAGCGCAAAGGCGCGCGAGCGGTTTTCCGGACGATGGGCGTTAGCGACAAGCGCGACCGCAGCCGGGACAAACAGCGATTCCGTCACACCGGTCAGCGCGCGGCAAGTAAGAACCATTCCAACCGAATGCGATAGGCCCGTGAGCGCTGTCACACCGCTCCAAAGCAGCAGACTCAGTGCTACGAGACGCCGCTTAGAGAACCGATCGGCGATTTGGCCCGCAATCGGGGAACAAAACCCGTAAACCCAAAGGAAAGCCGACCCGGTCATCCCAAGTTGCGCATCAGTAAAGTGCAACTCGGATTTCAAGATGGGGAAAATCGAGAATATAACTTGCCGGTCGCTGTAATTCAGACAATAGGCGACCCACGTGAAGCCGACCAGCAGCCACGCTTTCCTCTCAAGAGCGGCTTGTTTCTCCGCATCACTCGTGACTGCGCCGGTCATTGCTGGATGTTACCTCGATTTCTACTGCAGCACAGGGATCACTACGCGTGAAGGCGTCGCCGGGGTGTGGTAGACACGTTGCATTGCCTTTTGCTCCCGTCGTCGAAAATGGCCCATCGCCTGTGTGGGAATTACGGTCATATGCCGGAAAATCGCTACCTGCGATCTCCATTCGCAGTGAGTGCCCGGGCTGAAGCTGAAACGCGGTGTGCCCCAGATCGATCGTGATCCGGTACACCTTGTCCGGTGTTACCGGACTGGCTTTCGCGTCGGTGTCCCAATGGGTTAGCCGCAGCACTCCCTCGGCAACCGGATACGCCGCTCCGCTCGGCCATACGTCAACAAGCTTCACCGCGTAGTCCGCGTCCCGGCCGTCCGCGCTCACCCACAAGTCGGCCTTTGGGTTGCCGGCGACCAGCATCGATTCCGTTTGCGGCGCCGCGGTGTAGACAGCCACGTCATCCCGATCTTCGATGATGCCGCGCTCCACGGGCCGGAACATTGACGACCTCGGCATCGGTTCGCGCCCGGGCGGTTCGACGGGCACCGGGTTTCCAGGATCGGAAGCAAACTGATCCGGCGATTCGTCCTTCGCGGCGCGCATTGCGGTAAGTACTCAATTTCCTTTGCGCGTATTGGCATGCCCCTCGGAGCGGAGATAGAACGAAGTCTCCATCGCGCCCGGCGGAGGCCACTCCGTTGCCGTCCGCTATTGGTTCAGTCCCAGTACAAAATACGGGACGTGAGGAAAATCACCGGCGGCCCGTGGTTTCAGAAACCGGTCAAACCAGCGTAGATTCTCCTGCACAACGTCTACCTTGGCGGCATCGCCAAAGTCGAATCCGGCGACGACGCTTTTGCCGACCGTCCCGTGATCCCAGAGGCCAAGGATCAGTTGCTGGTTCTCTCTTGCCCGGTCGGTAGCCGAATACTTCCGCCTCCGTTGGAAGCTCGCCACAGTCTCTTTGGCAAGGAAGTCGTAGTAGCCAGAGATATGCTGCGCCGGTAAATCGAGTCCCATGACGCGCTCGGTCGCATGCTGCCGGGTCCAGAATCCGTCCAGCCAAGGGTGCATCACCATTCCGCGCAGCCAAGGCATTTCCCAGCCAATCGCTTTGTCCAAATCTATCAGCGGCAGCTCTCTGTAGGCGGGGAGCAGATCTTCGGGCGCTTTTTTTCCTTCAGGTGGTTTCGTAATCGCCGGTCCCGCCCCGCCGATCAAGGCCAATCGCAGCGCCCGTATCAGAGTCGAACACGCGCGCCAACCCATCTTTCGATATCCGTTTCCCCGGCACTCGATCGACGCGGACGTCGTAGGGTTCGAAAAACGCGCGGAAGCGATGGTACTCTTCCTGCGCAATGGGATCGAATTTGTGGTCGTGGCAGCGGGCGCACTTCACCGTGATGCCGAGCATCCCGAGCGCGGTATGATCCACCGCGTCTTGCATCCACCCGTCACGGTCATATTTGGAGTAGTTGCGTGCCAGGAAACCGGTCGCCCTGAGGGCCTTCGGATCCTCCGGCGTCACTTCATCGGCGGCCAACATTTCCAGGATCATACGGTCGTAGCTCTTATCCTGGTTTAGCGATTCTACAATCCAATCCCTCCACCGCCACATAAATCGCTGGCTATTCCGTACGTCGTTGCCCTTCCGCCAGCCGTACCAGTCGCTATACCGCCAGATGTCCATCCAATGCCGGCCCCAGCGCTCTCCATAACGTGGATCGGCGAGTAACCGATCGACTACCGCCTCATAAGCTTTCGGCGAGCGGTCCGCCAGGAAGCGGTTCATTTCCGCCACCGACGGGGGGACGCCAACCAGATCCAGATACACCCGGCGTAGCAGCACCCGCCGTTCCGCCTCAGGCACCGCAGTCAGCTTTCGTTTCTCCCGGTCAGCCGCCACAAACGCATCAATTGGATTTTGCACGCGCTCCGTACTCGCCACCACCGGCACGGGCGGCCGCTGAGGCTTGTGGAACGACCAATGGTCCGGCACCGGCGGAGGTGCCGTGACCTTAGTCACCATCTTGGCGGCTCCGTAATCGGCACCGTGGTCAATCCACTCCGCCAGGGCCGCCAGGTCGGGCTCCGCCAGCTTCGACGATTGCCAGGGCATGTACGGTTCGGCCGAATGACTCGCCACGCGAAACAGGAGACTATCTGCTGACTTTCCGGGTACGATCGCCGCCCCCCGATCTCCACCGCGAATCGCCGAATCCCGGCTGGAGAGATCAAGGCCTGATTTCTTGGCTGTTCCGGAGTGGCAGGGCATGCACCGCTGCTCAAGAATTGAAAGACCACGCGGTTGCTGCCCGAAGCAACATAGTGAAACGAAGGCGGGAATCGGGAGAAACCATCGCATATGCGCATAGCTACTGCCATCGGGAGTTCCGTCGCAACCGGTAAAAACCTCAGAAATCCATAACCCTGAACAGATTCTGGACCGGACCAGGTTTATGCCGGAGCCTTTCCATAATCCTTAATCCGCATGGACTCCCCGCCGCGAAGAGCGGATTGATGCGCGATAATTCCCGGTGCGGTGTACGCAATCGCCTCCCAAACGTTAACGGCTGGCGTGCGATCTTCGACGATCGAACTGATGAACTCGTGTGTAATGAATGTATGGGAGCCCCCATGGCCACTAGGGATACGAAGTGCTTCCGGCAGTTGCTCCCAGTGATTGGGCTGCTTATAAGCTTGAGATTTGACCGGACCTTCCGGGTACCCGTTTGAATCGAGAACCGTCTTTTCCTGGCCGCCAATGCTAACGACTGTATTTGGCGATCCTTCCGGGCGAGCCATAATGAATGATTTTCGATCTCCGTAGAAACAGCCGCGCTCGGTGCCCCCAGCCGCAATGTGCCAGCAAACAGAGATGCGAGCCGAATGTCCACCCGAGGTCTTGAAAAATGCATTCGTGCTCCAGAATGGATTACCGTACACGTTCGTTTGCAGAATCTCGTGCTTGTCGCCCCATCCGATCGCCTGCACTTCCACCAGACGCTCACCGGTGACAGGCACCACCATGCCGACGCAATGCGTGGGATAGTGCATGGGCGGAAGGCCGTGGCGCCAATTCGGGAAGCCGCGCTCATCCACCATGATGGAAAGCAAACCTTCGTGATGATATTCCGATTCCGAGTGGAAGATGGTTCCAAACGCGCCCTCACTCGACAATTTCCGGCAGGTAATAATCTCCGGACGGTAGTAGCTGGTTTCGGCCATCATATATTTCATGCCGGTTCGCTTCACACAGTCCAGCAGACGCTCGAGTTCTTCGATAGACAATCCGGCGGGCACGGAATTGATTACGTGCTTTCCGGCCTTCATCGCCTCGATATCCATCCACACATGTAGCGGCAAAGGTGTGAAGATGGCTACGGCATCCAGTTCCCGATGCTTCAGAAACTCCGTGAAGTTTTTATATTTGTTGGGGCAGCGGTAAACCTCGGAGAGCCGCTGCAGCCTGTCATCGCGCAGGTCGCATACAGCGGTCACTTTGCTGTGCGGATGCAAATGCCACTGAAACTGGGATCCGAAATTGCCGCCAACCACGCCAATCCGAACCTGTTTGGGTGTGGCGCGCTCGCCGGCCACTTGTGCCGATGCAGCGCTCATCATGCCGGCGCCCGCGCCGATTGCTCCAACAAACCTTCTCCGGGTCAAGTCTTCCATGTTGTTAATCCTTTTATTTTGTTCCCGCGATATCGTTCAACAGACGCTTACCCCAATCGGCGAGAACCTCGGCGGCATCGGGAGCGAATGGCGTGGCTTCGGTTTCATAGCCACCCTCCGCGAAACCCTCCCTCGTGGGAATATAGCCGAATCCACCGTTTGAGTAGCCCGAGAATAACGTGTGAGCAAACGGTGAGCCGGCGACAATCTCTTGCCCAATTTCAATAAAGGGCTCGCCCGGGACAGAAAGTAGAGCAATGTCGCCAATGCGAATACACTGCATTTCCAAATCCACTACTTTCGATCCGCGATATTTGCGGGCGTACTCAGCTCGCCAGCCCGCTTGAGTTGCTTTGGCCGTTGCGGCCTTGATTTCGTCCTCCAGCCCTTCCTTCCTTAAACGATTCAACTCCGTCCGGCACGTTTGCGCCTGTGCTTCCAGATCCTCGGGTGGGGGAAATTCCCTTACAGGCATGGGCACCGCTCTTACCATGGCTTCCAGCAGTGGAACGTCGGGCTCGCAAGGCTCGTCGTCATACAGCGCAATAGCGGCGCCTGATTGCTGGATGCCTACGTACCGTTCCTTGCGTGGCAGCGTTTCGATTTGGAGTGCAATTCGCGAAGCTTCCAACCCGAGAATAGAGCCGAAGCGGCGGTAGACCTTTGTGTCACCCGTGAACCCTCGTTTCGGCGTCAGATTACCCGCGGCGCCTTGAAGGAAAAGACACGTTCCGCCAATCTGCTGCTCGACAACCCGCCTGGCGGCCCCGGGATAGTCCGGAGTAAACAATTCTGTGTCCCACGCCATTGTTGTCGGATGACATGCATAGTGCACGATAGTGGCTACGGGCGTCTCGTCGTAATCGTCAAAGCGAATTACGCGGAGCGTTTGATCTACTACCCCTTTCCAATTCCGCCCCACGGCCGGCGTGCCCTCCGGCGTCCGAAATCGCCGGTTCACATTGATATCGCACTTACCTGACGAGGCCGCGCACCGGACTGGTTTGAGATTTTGTTGCGCCTGCCAGACCGAGCCTGCGATTTGAAGAGGCAAACTGTCCAGGTACCGCAGCGACATATCCAGCCCCTCGCTGATCGTCGCTAACCGAAACGTATTCGGACCCGAGTGCGTATGTGTGCACGAAAAACGAATCCTGTGCACTGGGATCTTTGTCAGCTCGTGAATCGCACCGATTATCTTCTGAGTCCACTCCGTATCGAAGCCAATGGCATCGACGTCGACAATCGCGATGCTTTGATTTTCGTCCGCAAGTACCAGGGCTATCGCGTAGAACGGCAAATCCGCGCCTTGGCCGCGTTGGTGGGTTTGGGCGCCCCAGCCGCCTTGAGGCGTTCCGGGAGCGGGAGTAATGTCCGAGCGTCCCGTTCCTGCTAGCAGTTTTCTCATGCTTTCCTGAGAGTCTACAGAAGCTGGGTGCGATAGTCGACAAGTCGAAACCGGCCTCGGCCGAGCTTTGTCCAGCTTATTGAACAAAAAGAAGAATTTGCAGATTTTGTCTCGCCGGCCCGCTCAAACATTTCAATATATGCGTGCAAGCTCGGACATTCAGTCCAACTGCCTGGACGCGTTCCCTAGTGAGTATTATGTTTCGTCTCGGTTTCCGTAGCATTTCGTGTAGACTTCGGAAAAGTGAGGTCACACAAATGCCTTCTCACATTCGCGCTTGCATCTACGCTGTTCTATTTGCGCTCAGCATTCCGGCGTTTCTGAACGCTCAAGCCACCGGAACAATCTCCGGCACAGTCACGGATCCCTCGGGCGCCTTTGTTGCGAACCTAACTATTGTCGCTACAAATACGGGCACGGACTTGAAGAGAACAGTGACCGCCGATGCCTCCGGACAATATACGATCCCTCTGCTGCCTGTCGGCTCGTACGAAGTGCGAATTGAAAATCCGGGGTTCGCACCGTTCAGCCAGAAAAACATTGTGCTCCAGGCGGACACCACGGTTCAGGTAAATGCTCAGTTGGCCGTGCAAGGAACGGAGCAGCAGGTCACCATCAACGATACGGCGGCGATGGTGCAGGCTACCGCTACAAATCTCGTGCAGGTCGTAGAGCAGCGGCGCGTGGAAGAACTTCCCCTCAATGGCAGAAATATTTTGCAATTCATGACGCTCAATGCGGGCGTCAACGACCAGAACTCGTCGGGTGGAACTCTGCAGATCAACACATTCGCGACTGGAAGCTATAGTTCGCCTGTTTCCATCAACGGAGCGCGCGGCAACGGGACCAGCTTCGTTCTCGACAACGCCTCTAATAACGATCTGTATACAAACATCCCCGCGCCCTTTCCAAATCCCGATGCCATTCAGGAAGTAAGCGTGCAAACCAGCACATTCGATGCCAAATACGGACGCGGAGTCGGCGGTGTTGTGAACGCGGTTACGCGCGGCGGGACGAACCAATTTCACGGAAGGGCTACAACTTCCTGAGAAACTACGCCATGAAAGGGAGCAACTACTTCTCTGGACGCGACGCATTGAAACGAAATCAATTCGGCGGCAGTTTTGGCGGCCCGGTGGTATTTCCGAAACTCTACGACGGACACAACCGGACGTTCTTCTTTTTCTCGTATCAGGGGATGCCCACCGCAAGCTCCACTCCGGGCTCACTGGTGATTGCGCCAAGCGCGGCGATGCTGAACGGC
>Ga0105240_10014976_pt1 | contig 10565 bp, 7 predicted proteins | sample KBSC54metaG_FD_80426 | JGI IMG/M metagenome (GOLD analysis project Ga0105240, IMG submission 80426) | Corn rhizosphere microbial communities from Kellogg Biological Station, Michigan, USA - KBS C5-4 metaG | ecosystem: Host-associated > Plants > Roots > Rhizosphere > Soil | place: Michigan, USA...
CTGCGGCGGGCGTCGTGTCGCGAACGCGACGCTCGTGCCGTTGGGCATTTGTTGCGCCCGATCATCGAAGATTTCGAGGGCAATCGTCGTACCGGCTGTCCCGTTTGAGGTAGCCACGGTCCAGAAGCCAGAGGTGACGCTGGAGGCGGTCGTGGCGCCGAGAATGTTAACGTTCGGGTGGCTGCCGGACAGGATGATGACGTTGCTCGCGCCGATAGAAACCGAAGCTTGGGTTGTATTGCAGAGCGGACCCTGGCACAAGGCGCTTTCGACCAGGCCATCCGGCCCATCGCGCGAGCCGTTGCTGTTGAAGTCAATGTAGGGCTCTCCCAGAACATAGGTCGGAGTGCCGTACCTGTCGAAAAGCTCCCACTGGTTCAGGAACGGCTCCGAAGTATCCTGCCAGGGCTTCGGCTGGCCGGCATTCGTTCCACTGGTGAAAACGTTGTCCCCGTTGGTGGGGTCGAAGGCGACGGTGTCGCCCGAGTCGAAATACCCGTTACCGTTCGTGTCAGTGAAACTCTCCTCACCGATGGCCGTCACGAGAATCGCGCTACGGCCGTTCGTCGTGCTGTTGCAAAGATTGAGGCCGAGAGCTGCCGGGCGGGGGTTGCTGCAATATGCGGCGGAGGTATTGGCGTTGCCGGTGGTCGATTGCGGGTTGCCAGCGACCGTGTAGGGTGCCTTGCTGGTCCAATTGACGGTGCACGCTCCGCCAGCGGTTGGACAACTCGGCTGAATGGTGCCGAGTGCGGTCCGGAAGCTCGCGGAGGTGTTATCCGGCACCGGGTTGCTGAATCGGTCGCTCATGCTGACCGTGACCGGCACCGACACGCCGTCGTAATCCCAGGCCTCGACGTTTTGACACAGCACCGCCACCGATATGTTGTTGCTGGCAGGTATGCCGGTCGACACCGTCAGGTTGTTGGATTCGGTCGAGATCGTTGTTCCATTCACCACGGTCGAAGCACTGACGCGCACTACCACCGAAACGGTTCCGCCGCTGACGACGGTCTTGACCTGGCCGGTGTTATCACTCGTTGCAGACTGCGGTGTCAACGTTATGCCGCCTGTCGTTGTGGTGAGCGCGAAATTAACGGTCGCGCCGACGCTCGGGGCTCCGGTAGTACTGACCACTTTGAAGATGACGGTGGAAGTGGACGAGCCACCCCCGTTGCCGACGCCCTTCAAGCTGATCGTGGTCGGCGTGGCCGAGATGAATTGGATCGAGCCGACCGCCGCAGTTGCAACGGTGACCGTGCCGCTCGCGGTGAGCGTCTGAGATCCCACCGCCGCGGTTGCGGAGATGACATCCGAGCCGCTACAGCCATTGGCGGTATAGACCGCCTGCACGATACCCGTCGTGGTCGTGATCGAGGTGACGGCCGCTCCGCCAGCGGTCAACGAGACCGTCGCCAGGCCGGAAGCGATACAGGGTGAGTTGATCGTGACCGGCACACCTGTCGCGGAGGCGTACAGCGTGCCCGTCTTATCGACGATGGAGATTGAGAGGCTGGTGGTACCGCCAGCGGAGAGCGACGTGGTCGAAAGACCAATGATCCCCGACTGGAATCCGGCTCCAGTGCCGTTGCCCATCGAGTAGGTAGTCGTGGTTCCGGTACCCGTGCCGGTACCGGTACCGGTACCGCTACCCAGTTCACCGCGGCCGCTATCACCACCGCAACCGGCCAAGGCGAGCGCAATCGCGCCCGCCGCCAGAATCGACGTTAATTTACGCATTTTCCTTACCTGAGAAATTCCGGATGTCGACGCGCTTTACTTAAGGCGCATCAATACACGTTGACGCCTTCGCGAACGATCTTCGGCGTCACAAAAATCAACAGCTCGTCCTTGTTGTCGATTTTCTGGGTGGTCTTGAAGAGGTTGCCGAGCACCGGGACATCACCGAGCCACGGAACCTTGGTGGAGACGTCGCGCGCGGTGGTCTCGAGAATGCCGCCGAGCACGACGGTCTGACCGTCGTTCACCAGCACCTGGGTTGTGATTTCGCGCGTATCGATGGACGGCACGTTCACGCCGCCGGACGTCACGACGACAGTGCCGACGTTGTCGTCACGGACATCGAGGTCGAGAATGATACGGCTGTCAGGCGTAATGTGCGGTGTGACTTTCAACGACAACACCGCTTTCTTGAAGCTGATGGTGGTCGCGCCGCTCGAGGCCGACTGCTGATACGGGATTTCAACACCCTGCTCGATGGACGCCTCCTTCTGGTTGGCCGTCACGACGCGGGGCGAAGAAACCACGGCCGCCCGGGTTTCCGCCTGTGCGGCAGACAATTCCAGGTCGACGAGAAAGTTGCTACCGAGAATACCGAGCGCGAAGCTGCCGGCCGGATTCGCGACTGGCAGGTTCACGTTATAACGCGTGGGGGCGCCACCGGTACCCGTAGGGACGTTCACCGGGAAAGGATTGCCCGTTTTCGAGGCGTTGTTCATGGCGGAGCCAAGAATGGTGTCGGTTGCCGAGGCTGAACCCGAAGTGGTGACGATGCCATTATTGCCGTTCGCGTTCACCGTCGTGAGGCCGACGCGGGCACCGAGATCACGCTCGAAGTCGTCGTTCACGATCACGATGCGCGACTCGATCAATACCTGGCGCACCGGGATATCCAGGGTTGCCACCAGGCGGCGGATGTCGCTCAGGCGATCGGACGTATCCTGCAGCAGGAGGGTGTTGGTACGATCATCGACCGCCACGCTGCCACGCGAGGACAGGAGCGAGCCGCTCTGCGTCTTGATGAGGGCAGCCATGTCAGCCGCCTTGGCATAGTTGATCTGCAGATACTCGGCGCGCAACGGCGCGAGCTCCTGGATGTCCTTCTTGGCGGCCAGATCGGCCTTCTCACGCGCCGCCAGCTCTTCCTGCGGCGCCACGATGATCACGTTGTCCTGTTTGCGCTTGTCCAAGCCCTTGGTGCGCAGGACGATATCCAACGCCTGGTCCCAGGGGACGTTCTGCAAGCGCAGAGTGACGTTACCGTTCACCGAGTCGCTCACCACGATGTTCTGGCCGCTCGCGTCGGCGAGGAGCTGCAGCACCGCCCGCGTCTCGATCTCCTGGAAGTTCAGGGTCAGACGCTCGCCGGTGTACTGCGGCTTGTCATCCTGGGCCACCTGCGCCTTGCGCTTCGGCTGCACTTCGACGACGTACTGGTCGTCCGACTGGTAAGCGAGTTGCTCATAGTCGCCGTTGGCGTTGATCGCGATGCGCGCACCGTTGCCAACACGGGTAACGTCAAAACCGCTGACCGGCGTGCCGAAGTCGGTGGCGTCATAACGGCGCATCAGCGGAGCGGGCAGGCCGGCGTCGGCGAAGTCGACCACGATCTGGCTGCCCAACTGGCGCAGGTTGATGCGAATGTGCGGATCGGAGAGCTTCACAATGACGCGGCCGGAGCCATCGGCGCCACGGCGAAAGTCAATGCTGCGCAACTCACGCGAACCGGCGTCGGCGTTGGAGCCCACGCGGACGGGGGCGGCGGCCGCGGTGGCGGCAACCGCACCCTGGCCGGCGACATTCGGCGCACCGAGCATGACGATGATGTTATTGCCGTCAACACGGGTGTCGTACGGCACCAGCTTGTCGAGACTCAACACCAGGCGCGTGCGATCCTTCGCTTCCGCGGCCAGAATCGAATCCAACCCCGAGGTGTGCACGTCGATACGACGCTGCGGCAGGGCCAGCTCGGTGTTGGGCAGGTCCAGGGAAATGCGCGCAGGGTTGTCGATGGTGAACGACAACGGCTGCGGCGCCGGACCCGATAGTTTCATGATGACTTCGAGCTGCTGACCCGGCAGCGGCTGGACGTCGATGGATTCGAGCTTCGGTGCGTCGGCGGCGCGGACCGGCGAGCTCGATAATGTTCCGAATACACCCAGAACCATGAGCGACGCGCACGTGCTCAGGATCCGGAAGACGGGACGGGGAAAAAGACGCATTGCTGTGAGCTCCCTGAAACCTACGCTATTACTCGTTCAGAGCCAGTCCCGCGGGGCGCTCCATGTACCCGCCGAGGCCGTCCGGAACGATTTCAACGAGACTGATCTTGGACGGAGTGATGTCAGTAATCTTGCCGTCGGCCTGGCCGAGGTAGTTACCCACCGTCACACGATGCACGAGCCCGTCCTTCGTACGAACGAGCCCGAAAACTCTGCCCTCGAGCTTCAACGTCCCGACCATCTTCAAAGTGTCGAGCGAGAATTGTTCGAGGAATTCGCGATTACGCTTCTGATCGGGGCGCACGCCCGCCAAACCCGCACCCGAGCCCGGGCTGCTCGGCAAAAACGGTGAGCGCATTTCGGCGGCCGAGTACGTGAAGGTCTCGTAGGGCTTCACTTCCGGCAGCGGCTCGACGCGGCCGCCCGGCTCGTGTTTGGTTTCGTCGATGAAGTGCGCGAGATCGTCGTCGGCACTCGAGCAGGCCGTGAGTCCCAGCCACGCAACGCAAGCCAGAGCGCTGCAGATACGAACGAGTTTGTGCCTAGGTTGCATGTCAGGTCTTCCCGGTGGTGCCGCTGTCTTCAGCTATGTCCGTGAACGACTTTTTTCTTGTCGGCTTCGCCGGCAGCGATCTCGTCTTCGTCGAGGTAACGATAGGTCTTCGCAGTGAGCTCCAGGCTCAACTGGTCGTAGGCCTCTTTGGTGGCCGTGGTGATCTGGATGTCGTGCAGGGTGACGATGCGAGGTAGTGCCGCAATACCGCTCACGAACTGGCCAAACTGGTGATAGCTGCCGGACAGGCGGATCCTGATGGGCAACTCCGCGTAGAAGTCTTTCTTCTGCTCCGTCTGCGGCTGGAACAGTTTCTCCTCGAGACCTGCCGACAGGCCGGTCTGGGAAATGTCCACCAACAGGTTGGGCACCTCGGTCTTGCCCGGCAGTTGGCGCAGCAGGGCGCCGAAGGAGCGCTCGATGTCCTTCAACTGTTGCTTATAGAGCTCGAGATTGACGGCCTTGGCGTGCTTGGTACGGTATTCCTGCCGCAACTGCTGCTCGGTGTCCTCACGGCGTTGCAACTCGGGACGCTGGTCATCCCAAACGAAGAAATAGATGAACGCGCCGGTCAGGACGAGAAAGCACAGCCCGACGGCGCCAGCGCGAATCGCGAGCGGCCAACGCCCCGGGTCGCGCGGATCGAGCGTTTGCAGCTCTTCGAGCAGATTCATTGCTGACTCCCGTTGCTCGCCATGACTTTACCCTTGCCACCGCCTTTCTTACCCTTGGGGTTCGGGCCTGTGTTGTTCTCGTCGGCGCTCGTGGCAGTCGGTACTTCTTCGGCAGTCAGGGTGAAATTCGAGCCCGGGCCATTGCCCTGGCTGGTTTGCACCACTTCGAGCTCCGGATTTTTCAGCCAGTCGGACGCATCGATGTTGCGCATGAAGGACGATACGCGCGTGCTCGACTGCGCTACACCGTCAAAGTGCAACTTGGTGCCGTTCTGTTTTACGGCTGTCAGGTACACGCCGTCGGGCAGCGTCCGTACGATCTCGTCGAATACGTGGACGATCTCCGGTCGCGAGCGCTGCAGCTCCTCGATGATGTGCATGCGCGCGATGAACTTCTGTTTCGCGCTCTCGAGGTTGTTGATCTCCTCGATCTGCTTGTCGACGATCTTGATCTCGTTGCGCAGCTTCTCGTTACGGGCTTCCTGGGCCTCGATCATGGAGTTGAATCCGATGTAGACCACGAAAGTCGTGAGTCCCGCGGCGGCGGCGGCGATGCCGAGCGCGACCGTGAAAGCGAGCTTACGTTCCTTGCGCTGGCCTTCGCGCCAGGGCAGTAGGTTTATGCGTGGCATGTCAGTCGAAACTCCGCAGTGCGAGCCCACAGGCCGTCAGGAGTGCCGTAGCATCGCGTTGGACGGCCTGCGCCTTGGCACGGGAAGACAGTTTCATCTGGCCGAGCGGGTCGCCTTTCTCGGCGGAGATACCGACGCGACTGGAAATCACGTCCGCAACACCCGGAATGTTGGCGCATCCGCCGCACACCAGGATCTTCTCCGGCTGCTCGCGTCCGGAACCGGAAGCGAGATAGAACTGCAGCGAGCGGCTGACCTGTTGAGTCATGTCGTCAATGAAGGGATCGAGCACTTCCGACTGGTAGTTGCCCGGCAGGCCGCCTTCTTTCTTGGCGCGCCCCGCTTCCTCCATCGACAAACCGTACGTACGCATGATCTCTTCGGTGAGCTGTTGGCCACCGAAGGCGAAATCGCGTGTGTAGACCACTTTCAGATTGCGCAACACGCTGAAGGTGGTGCTGCTGGCGCCGAAGTCGACCACCGCGATGGTGCGATCGATACCGCCATCGGGCATCTGGTGTGTCATGAGTTTGCAGGCGTTCTCGAGCGCGAACGCCTCGACATCCACGATCTTCGCGGTCAGCCCCGCGGCCTTCACGGCGGCCTGGCGCTGCTCGACGTTCTCGGTGCGGGTCGCAACCAACAACACGTCGTTGGTTTCACCATCCTTGTCGGAGGGACCCAGGACCTCGAAGTCATAACTGACTTCATCCATGGGGAAGGGGATGTATTGGTCCGCCTGCATCTCCACCTGGCCCTCGAGGTCATTGGCGCGCAGGGAGCGGGGCATCTGGATGACTTTGGTAATCGCGGCATCACCGCTGATGGCCACCGCGACCTCGCCCGTCTTGGCGCCGGCACGCTTCACCGCACGCCGTATGGCTTCGCCGACGGCTTCCGCATCGACAATGGCCTTCTCATTGATGGCATTCTGAGGCGTGGGCTCGGCCGCATAGGCCTCGACCCGGTACTGTCCGCCCGCCATGGCCAGCTCGATGAGCTTCACGGAAGACGTAGTTATGTCAAGTCCCAGGAGTGGGCGATACCTTTTCTGCAGGAGGAACATTTTTATTTCCTTTTCAGGAAGTTACGCCTGAAAATGACCGCCCATATCAAATCCGGAAACACTATATATCAGCGCAAAGTTAAATTGAACGTGAGGGGGCTCACGGAACTGCGCCGTTCTGTTGCGGAGCTTCCGCCGGGCGCCGGAAATGCCAAAGGCATCACGATGCGCCACTGCCGCGAAAGTCCCAGTCAACGATTCGTGCTTCGCCTTGTCCAAGTATCCATGGGGACGCGGCTGTGCTACTCAGTCTGGAGATATGTGCAATGCGGGAGGCGGTCGAGTGGCGTTAACTGCGTTCGCTTGGGTCAGCGTACATAAGTGAGTTAACGTTAAGCCGGCAACCCCGCTGTCGTAGGCACATTTGTCCCGTAGACCGGAAGCTTTGCGTCCCCACCTTTCGGTGAGTTTGCCCTTGAAACGGCGGCTACTATGCATAGGGCTCCGGGGGAGCGCAAGCTGAAGAGAGTTGATTTTGTGAAATGGAATGGGTTTCGTTTTTTGACCGCTGCGGCGGGCAGTGTGATGTTGGTCACACTTCTGGGCGCATATGCGTATATATGCAGCTATGTTTATCTAGCCCCCTCGCTACCTTCGGCGCAGTCAATGCGCAACGTCGACATGCAAGTGCCTTTGCGTGTTTACACGCGTGGTGGTGAGCTGATCGCACAAATTGGCCAACAACAGCGTATTCCAGTCACTTACGACCAGATCCCGGACCTGGTTAAACACGCCTTTCTGGCCGCCGAGGACGAGCGCTTTTTCGAGCACCACGGTATCGATTATTTAGGTGTCGTCCGCGCAGTGGTGGTCGACCTGGTCTCGGGTGATAAAACGCAGGGCGCCAGCACCATCACCATGCAGGCCGCCCGCAACGTGTTCCTGACGCTCGACAAGACGATGCGACGCAAACTCCAGGAAACGTTTGTGACCTACGAAATGGAGCATTCCCTCACCAAGCAGGAGATATTCGGGCTCTATCTGAATGTCATTTTCTTTGGCCAGCGTGCCTATGGCGTCGCGGCAGCCGCGCAGACCTTCTTCGGCAAGAGCCTGGACCAACTCACGGTTGCCGAGGCAGCCACCATCGCCGGCCTTCCGAAGGCACCTTCCAAGTACAACCCGATCGCCAATCCCCAACTCGCCACCGGTCGCCGCTCATACGTCCTGGGCCGCATGCGTTACCTGGGATACATCGATGACGCGACCTATGCTGCATCGCAACAAGAACCCGTGCAGGCTCGCGCCCATGCGCCGCTGAATGACGTGGAAGCGCCCTACATTGCAGAAATGGCGCGCCTGGACCTGCTACAACGCTTCGGCCCGGATGCCGAAAGCGCTGGATACAAGGTATTCACCTCCATAGACGGCCGCCTCCAGGCGGATGCGAATCGCGCCCTGCGCATCGGACTCATCGAGTACGACCGACGCCATGGGTACCGCGGACCCTTGGGACACGTGGATCTGACGACCAACGGCAAGCCGGAGCAGCTCGAGGAGTTGGTCGACGAGTATGTGTCAGTAGGTCATATCCTCGTGCCGGCGGTCGTAGTGTCGTTGAGCGATAAAACCGTCCGGGTCTATGCAAAAACCCTGGGCTTTGCCACGATCGATTGGGATGGCCTGTCATGGGCCCGCAAGGCCGCGGGCACCAACGAGAGCATGGGGCCTGTGCCGAAGAGCGCCGACCAGATCGTGGCCCGCGGTGATGTGGTCTATGTCGTCGCTGATAACGCCGGGCATGCGCAACTCGGCCAGGTGCCCGAGGTGCAGAGTGCGCTGGTCGCCCTCGATCCGGACGACGGCAGCATCGCGGCCCTGGTCGGCGGCTTTGACTACTTCACCAACAAGTACAACCGGGCCACCCAGGCGAGGCGCCTGCCCGGCTCGGGTTTCAAACCCTTCCTGTATTCGGCAGCCATGGAGAACGGCTTCACGCCGGCCAGTACCTTGTTGGATGCCCCCTTCGTGTTGGAAGGCCAGGGCATCGAAAGCTCGTGGCGTCCGGAAAACTCCGAGAAGGAATTCGGCGGTCCCACCCGGTTACGCGTGGCGCTGGCTCATTCGCGTAACCTCGTGACCATCCGCCTGCTGCGCGAGATGGGGACGGCCTACGCAATCGACTACGTGACACGCTTCGGCTTCGACAAGAAGGTATTGCCCGACAACCTGACACTCGCGCTCGGAACGTTGGACGCGACACCGCTGCAGGTCGCGGCCGGCTATGCCGTGTTCGCGAACGGCGGATTCCGGGTAGACCCGTACTTCGTGGATCGTATCGAGGATTCGACCGGCAAGGTCGTCTTCCAGGCCAAGCCGAAAATCGCCTGCGAGCCTTGTGAGCATCCGGCCGCTTTGAGCGATGTGAAGTTGAGCGGCACCCCGGATGAGGTGTTGGCGAGTGAGGACAGTGTGCGCGGCGGCCCGGGCCCGCTGCCCGCGGACCAGTTGGCACCGAGAGTGATTTCGCCGCAGAATGACTACATCATGACGGACATGATGGCTGACGTCATCAAACACGGCACCGGCGTGCGGGCCCTGGCTCTGAATCGCACCGATATTGCCGGTAAGACGGGCACGACCAACAAGGCGGTCGATACCTGGTTCAATGGATTTACCCCGCACCTGGAGGCCACCGTGTGGGTGGGCTACGACCAGGAGCGCCCCTTGGGTGGCGGCGAGGAGGGCGCGCGCACGGCCCTGCCGATCTGGATCCATTTCATGCGCGAGGCGTTGAGAGGGGTACCCCAGGAAAAACGCCCCATGCCCGACGGCATTGTCACGTTGCGCATCTCGCCCGAGACAGGGGCATTGGGGAGCGCCGAAAATGCCAACGGCATTTCTGAAATATTCATGGCCGACCATCTCCCGGCGGCCGGTGATCAAGGTTCCATGGCACAACAGGAAGGAGGTCAACCCGGACAGGCTGGCGGCGAGCCTATTTTCTGACGTTGGGCGGTGGCCCTCATGCAAGAGCGAAAACATGACCAGGAAACACCCGGGCCGCAGCGACAACCTGCGGCGCGCGCTGGCACAAGAAGCCGCGCGCATCATGGCCGAACACGGGATCAGCGATTTCTTTGTAGCGAAGAAAAAGGCTGCTGACCGTCTAGGCGTCTCGGACGGCTCAGCGATGTTGCCGAAGAACACTGAGATAGAAACGGCACTCGCTGAATATCAACGCCTCTTCGGAGGCGAATCCCACACTGAATCGCTTTACGCCCAACGCCGCGCGGCGCTGAGCGCAATGCGCTACCTGGAGGAATTTGAGCCACGCTTGGTGGGTCCGGTGTTGACGGGGACGGCGACCGAGCACTCCGATGTGCAACTCCATCTGTTCGCGGAAACCGCCGAGTCGGTGGCCCTGAAGCTCATGGATCGCCATGTTCCCTACGAGGTCACGGAACGGCGTGTGAAAATGAATGCCGAGCGGGTGCTCGCCTATCCGGGAGTCCGCTTCGAGATGGACGATTTTGAAATCGAGGCTACGGTGTTTCCTACCGACGGGATCCGGCAGGCGCCGGTCAGCCCGGTCGACGGCAGGCCCATGAAGCGTGCCAATGCCTTCGAAGTCGAGGCGCTCCTCGACGCGCAGTAGCTGATCAGGCACAGGGATGTGCCCCGCCGCCGCAGGTGGCGGGCCTCCGGTGCAAAAACCCTTGGTTTTTGCACGAGGCA
>Ga0105240_10014977_pt1 | contig 10565 bp, 7 predicted proteins | sample KBSC54metaG_FD_80426 | JGI IMG/M metagenome (GOLD analysis project Ga0105240, IMG submission 80426) | Corn rhizosphere microbial communities from Kellogg Biological Station, Michigan, USA - KBS C5-4 metaG | ecosystem: Host-associated > Plants > Roots > Rhizosphere > Soil | place: Michigan, USA...
GAGCTGGGGCGCGGTGGGGCCCGATCCATGCGTCCAACATCGGCTGACAGCACGGGGGTTAGCTCAGCGCGGCGTCTCTACTTCAACAGCGGGTGGTCCGCGGGCAGTTGATGCGCGTACCAGGTCGCGAGCCGATGGCGGATGGTTTTCTCGCTGACCTGGTCTTCGGGCATAGGCGAGATGACCTTGTCGTGCACCAGCAATCGATAGACGTAGAGTGCCTTCGCGCTGGCCGAGTCGGTGGGCTCGAACTCGACGGCCTTGCGCCCCTCGGCGTAGTCGACTCCGGCCAGGAGCGCGGCCTTGAATAACTCGGCTTCGTGCTTGAGCTTTTTCACATGGTGCTCCTGAGGGTTATAGGAGAGTCGGGACCCGAATTCGTGCGAGTTTGACGTAATCAAATTGAAATGTATACGCAGCACCGACAGTTCACGGGGCTGGGGTCGGGACCGACGACGGTGTTGACGTTGTAGCAGCTATGTTGTGCGCGACCAATGCAAAGCGTACTCGAGATAGGTCCGCGTAGAGATATTTCAAATGGCGCCGGGGCTCGTGAGAGCGGCGCGAGCTTCTCGATTTTCAAGTCGGAAACGGGCGAATTTACCGCCTGAGGTAAATGCCTTACCGGTGAGGGTAAATTGTGGCGCGGGGAGGAGCGCGATGGGCGGAAACGAGTGTGGGTGCATGATGCCCGGCTCGGGTTCTACCTGCGCGCGTGGCCATCGCCGCGAGCGTGCCGGTTCCGAATTAATGGCTGACAGACCCGGAAGTTCTTGACAGACTTCCGCCTTCGGGGCGCATGGCGCCGGAGGCATTGGTTTGGCAAAGAAGTACTACGTGGTATGGGCGGGCCGGGAGACCGGCATATTTACCGATTGGGCTACCACCCAGCGGCAGGTACACGGATTCCCCGCGGCGCGGTTCAAGTCGTTCGAGAGCCGTATCGAAGCAGAAGAGGCCTTCAAGGCGGGAGCACCTCGCGCAGCGGGCAGGCGCTCTGCGCCGACGGGCGCCGCCGTTGCGGCTTCAGTAAGCCGCGCCCTTCCCGTGGACACCCAAGGCGTGCAGATCTACTGTGATGGCGCCTGCGATCCCAATCCGGGTCATGCTGGCTCGGGTATTGTCGTCTATCGCGACGGGAAGCTCATTGAGCTTTGGTATGGGCTCTACAATCCCAATGGCACCAACAATACCGCGGAGCTCAACGCGCTGCATCGCGCATTGCTCATGGCGGAATCAAACATCGCGGCTGGGCACAGTGTGCGCATCCTTTGTGATTCCTCCTATGCTATCAACTGCATTTCCAAGTGGGCAGAGGGTTGGAAGGCCAAAGGCTGGCGCAAGACGGGGGGTGAGATCAAAAACCTGGGCATTATCCAGGACGCCCACGCTGTATACACGCGTATTGCCGATGAGATCGAGCTCACCCATGTCAGCGCCCACGTGGGCACTGAAGGCAACGAGCTGGCTGACCGCATGGCAATGTACGCTGTCACTCAGCGCGACAAGGAGCTTCGTCAGTACGCCGAGGTGATCGACGTCAAGGCCATCCTGCGCATGCGCGCTGGCTAACGCCACATGTCAGCCATGCATTATTGACGTTCACCTCAGAGCGCTGGAGTGGCGATCTTCAGGCACGATACCCTCAAGAGCGCGGGCAGGTGCTCCACCCCGCAGTGAGTCTCGAGCGGTAAAAAGCCCTCTCCCGTCGCGGGAGAGGGCTGTTATGGCTCAACGCGAGACGAGGCCGATCAGTCGTCCGAGTCTTCCCGGCTTGCCAGCAGGTTGATGAAGTCGGTCGGCGGGCGAACCTTGGTCTCGCCCGGGTACGGCCGCTTGAAGTTGGTCGCTTCGTACCAGGCCAGGTGGTTGACCGTATCCGGATCCTCGGAGTCCGGCCGGGTCGACTTGCCGGCGAAGATCTGCATCTTCGCTTTCTTCCAGGCCTTGGCCATGCCGCTGAGTGAGGCCGTGGCCGGTGTCACACCCTTGTCCAGGGGGATCTGGGCAGGCAGATGGTTGAAGGGTTTGAAGTGCGGATCGTTGTCGTCCAGCTTGTGATCGACGAAGCAGGTCGTCATCGGTGAGGCAACGAGGTCGAACTGGTTCATCGGCGGTAAGCCGAGGATCTGCTCAATCGTTCGCGTCATGTTGACCTGCGTGTAGTACGTGTGGTCGGTTGGCGCGCGTTGCACAGCGTACGGGCTAACGATGTAACCCGGGCTGCGATGGCCGTCGACATGGTCGACGCCATTCTGCGAGTCGTCTTCCTCGATGAAGATCGCCGACGACTTCCAGACACTGCTGTGACTGATGTAGTCGATGATGCGACCCACGGCGAGGTCGTTGTCAGCCTGCTCGGCGTCCGCGGCCGGCGGGCCGCCGGTATGGTCGTCGATGATCCACAGGATGCTCAAGGCCGGCACATTGCCCGCCTTCAGGTCCTTGTTGAAGTCCTGCACCCACAAATCCACGCGGAACTGGTCCGGGATGTTCAGATCGAACATCGGGAAGTTCTTGACGAGATGTTGCGAGACGACGGGGACCGAGGACTCGACCTCGATGGCGTTCTGATAGGTCAGAGTCTTTTCCTGGCCCGCTTCGAACTTCTTCGAGTCGGCATAGAACTGCGACCAGGTCGGGTGTCCTTGAGACGTGGGGAAGTTCTCGTTCTCCACGTATTCTCCATAGATCTTCACCCCGAGACCTGCGGCGGCGGCCTCCTGGAACAGGAAGCCCTTCTTCGTGTAAGCCAGTGCATCGCCCGCGTTGCCGCCCGGGTAGCTGCGGACCCAGTCGGGTGACTCGATGTCATCGGAGTAGGGCGCCATGGCTTCGACGATCCACTGGTGGCCGTCGGCCGACTGCCGGCTCGGCGTGTAGAAGTTGTCGAGCAACGGGAAGCGCTTGACGATGTCGTGCATGTTCGGGGTAGCGGCCCCACCAAACACGGCCAACGTGGGGTCGCCATTGCCCACGGACACATCGCCGAGGACCTGGTCGTAGGTGCGGTTCTCGCGAATGATGAGGAAAACATGCTTGATCAGCGAGGGATCCCCGATGTTCGCCGGGATGGCGACCGGGTGCGCATGATTGTCGCCACCGGCTGCCGACTCGATGTTGCCCCTGAGGTCCCAGTGGTTGTTGTGATAGACCTGCCGGGTCATCCACTCGAGCTGTCCCCGGTGCGGCAGCGGAACGATGCTGACAGTGCCGTTATCCTGGTGCGAGTTGAACCCGGTCACGCCAAAGTCGGTCTCGAACGACAGGCGGGTACCGATGCCCTTGTCGTTGGCGACGAGCAGCGAGTTGTCGGCTGTGTCGATAACGACCGAAGCCGGGGCGTATGCCACGGGGATCATGCCCAGAACGGGCTCGCGGGCCGCACCGCTCAGGTCGACGACCGCGATGGCGTTGGCGTTGTAGAGCGCTACGTAAGCAATACCGGCCTTCTTGTCCACGGCAATCGAGTTGGGCCCGGCGCCGTAAGCCGAGTGATGATGGCCCGGTACGCGTACCGGCAATCCGAGGTCGATCGTCCGCATCACCCTGTTGGTAGCGGTGTCGATCACCGAGATCGTATCGCTGTAGGTGTTGGTAACCAGCAGGGCATCCCCGAACAGGGCCATTCCGGTCGGGTGCAGGCCGATCCCCTCGGCGATCGTGTCGACGACCTTCATCGTCTTCAGGTCCACGACCGAAACAGTACCGGTGATTGAAGATCCGTTCACGGGGTCGGCCACGATCGGCGCGCCGGAGGAGAGGACCTGGAAGTCCGACTGCCGCGCTTCGCGGCCGCCTTCATTGCTGATATAGGCGGTCTGGCCGCGGACCACGATGCTATGCGGCGCGTTGCCAACACGAATCTGGGTGCCCTGTACCGGTGTGCTCGCGGTCAGATCGATCTTCGTGACCGTGTTGTTCTGGTTCAGCAGGGCGTAGGCGCTCTTGCCGTCCTCGGAGAAGGCAACGCCGCCGGGATATGACGTGCTGGTCGTGTAGAAAGTGCCGCAGGGAACGCCGTAATCGCCGATCGGGCTGTTCGGGAAGCACTTGATGAAACTGTTGTTGGGTGGCACGGACACGTGCGCGTGGTCGGAGAGCTTGCCATTGGGAGCCACGCTCGCGATGGCGACGTTGCTGCTGTCCTGGCTGAACATCAGGTACTTGCCATCCGCGGAATAGGCGATGCCGCTATAACTTCCCTGGGGATCGCCGAACGGCGAATAGTCCTGAAGAATGGCCCCGGTGCGGGTGTCGAACACCTCGACGGCCTGATCCGCACCCAGTGTCAGCACGGCGGCGCTGTGGGTAGCGGGATTGGGGTTGAGTGCAATCGCCTTGGCGCGCACCCGGATGCCCAGACCAACCTGGACGCCCGCTGGTGTGATGCGCTGACCATTGCCCACGATGTATGAGCCGTCCGACTGCGGACCTGTCACGTAGGTTGGAAACGGATCGGGCTGAGCGGTGAAACCGGGCGCCGTGAGGCCCATGGCCACCAGGCCGGCCAGCGGGCGCAGCCGCTTCTGGCGAGCCAGGTTTCGAGCCGAGTTCTTTTTGCGAGCCATTAATGGAATCTCCCCTGTTGGGTTGCGAAAGCACGCCAGAAGGGGTGGCACGACTGAGAATTGCGGTTCCCACGTTCTCCCGTCGGACGTGACCAAGACCTGCCACGGGGGAGTATTCAGGGCTCACGTGCCAGGATTGTGTCAGTCAGATGAATCCTGGGGGTCGAGGAGCGCTCGCAGTGGCCCGAGCCACGGTTCGTAGCGCCGCCAGCGCTCGACGGAGTGACGATAGATGGGCTGCCTCGTCTGCCACTTGCTCGGTGTCTTGACTGAGCGGGGATTGAGCTCCGGGCGCAGACAAGCGTCGTTCCAGGCCAAGCCGCAGGCCGCGACAATCCGCCGGATGTTCGGCTCGGGCTCGCGGGTGAGGTCCTCGTACCGGACCTCGACGAAACGCTCGGGAGGCAGCACTTTTCGCCAATGATCGGTCAGCCGTTGGTAGCTGCGGAAATACGCCACGAGCTTGGCGCCGCCCGTTGGGAATGCGAGCCCGGGGTGAAACAGGGTCTGGTGGATCGACAGGGCCGTGTCGATCGAAGCTCGGCGGCAATGAATGATGGTGGCGCGCGGTAGTGCGAGATGGATGAGCCCTGCCCACAGGAAGTTGAAGGGCATTTTGTCGGTCACCCGCGCGGATTTAGGCCCGATGCCGCGCAGTACGCGCAGATAGTGGGCGGCGGCATCACGGAGGAAAGGCGCGGCTAACCCTGCGGGGCCACTCTGGTGCCATACGGCCCCTCGCTCATTCCAGAAGTTCAGTTCCCCGCCGCCACGAACCTGGGGATGGCTGGAGAGGATCTGTTCGACCAGCGTGGTTCCGGAGCGCGGCATACCGACAATGAGGACCGGCGTGCAGTCACTGTTGCCCAGTTCCGGCGCGCGCGCGACCAAGTCTGGCCCGCACCGTTCGATCAGACGGCGGGTCTCAGCTTCAAATGCCGCCGAATCGAACGACGTGGATCCTTCGCGCAGCGAGTCGGCGGAATCAAAATGCTGCATTGCATTGGCATAATCGCCCAAGTCGTCCGCCGCCTTCCCTAGCGCAAGATGAACCCGCATGCGATGTGCAGCTTCCAGGCCGGGCGTATCGAGAGACGCCTTCATGGCGGTGATCAAATCGGCGTCGGCACTGGTGACGGGGCGACAATGGACGAGATCGTAATAGCTTCCCGCCATCAAAGGCGCGAGTGTGACCGCGCGCTTAAAGCATTCGCTGGCCTCTTCGAAGCGGCCGGACTCGGCAAGCAGATTGCCGAGCAGGTCTTGCGCCAGCGCGTTGGCGGGATCCTGTGCCAGCATCTGCCGCAACGCCCTCTCGGCTTCGACGTCGCGATCCTCCGCGAGGAGGGCTCGTGCCGCGCCGAGGCGCCCGAACCTCGACTTCGAGCCCGACGAAGCGGCACGTCTGAAGCAGCCGATCGCCTCTTCGCGATGGCCCATTGTGTACACCAGCGCCCCGGCACGGAACCACGCTTCGCTCAGTGAGGGCTGTAGCTCCGTGGCACGATCGTAGGCCACGACGGCCCCTCGGACATCGCCGAGTCGTTCCAGGGCGATTCCCAAGCGGAAGTGGGCGTCGGCGTACCGTGGCTTGAGGGAGACGGCGCGCTGAAATGCGGCAATCGCCTCCGGCACGAGGCCGACCTCCAGGCAGGCCAAGCCGAGATCGTGTTGGATTGTCGGATCAGAGGGTTGTAGGCGCGCCGCTTCACGCAGCGGCACGATCGCATCGGCCGGTCGCCGGGCACCCAGCAATTGGGTGGCTTGCGCAAGCAACGCTGCGAGTTGGCTGGAATCGGGGCTGACTGGAGTAGGGGACATGCAGCGTATTTATCACAAGCCGGGTCGCTGAGTGCGGCTACGTCGCTGGGCGCCGGCCACGCGGTTTACGATCAGCGGGACCTCCAGTGGACTCGTATCAAATCTTGATGATCGTCACACCTGAGGAAAGCTCGCGATCCATACGAGGAAGCACGCTAACGGATTCGTCGAGGCTGATGATGCGGCCCACGAGCCGTTCGGGTTGCAACTGGCCGGTCAGGATCATTTCCAGCATGGCGGGGTAGCGATGCGCCTGCATGCCATGGCTGCCGAGGATTTCCAACTCCTTCGCGAGAACCTGGTCCATCGGCAGGGCGGGGCGACTCTGGTCAGCGAGGAGGAGCCCGACCTGGACGTGCTTGCCGCGCTTCGCCAGACAGGCGATGGAGTTGAGACAGGTTGAGTGGCTGCCGAGTGCATCAATCGATACATCCGCGCCGCCGTGGGAGAGGTCTCGGATCGCGGCGGGGACGTCAACGCGGTCGCGAGCGTTGAGTGTTGCGTTGGCTCCGACTGAGCGCGCGAGATCGAGTTTGTCGTCGACGATGTCAACGGCGATGACTTGGGCACCAAGTGCTCGCGCGATCATGATCGCGGAGAGTCCTACGCCGCCGCAGCCGTGCACTGCGACCCATTGCCCTTCTGTAACGCGGGCTTGGTCCACTACTGCACGAAAGGACGTGGCAAAGCGGCAGCCGAGACTGGCGGCGGTTTCGAAGCTCAACTCATCGGGGAGGCGGACCAGATTGAGATCCGCACGATGTATTGCGACGTATTCGGCGAAAGAGCCCCAGTGCGTGAAGCCCGGTTGGAACTGGTGGTCGCAGACCTGCTGATTGCCCGAGCGGCATGGCCGGCAGGTGCCGCACGCACAGACGAATGGCACGGTGACCCGATCGCCCACGTTCCACCGGGACACGAGCTTTCCCTTGGCCGCTATCACGCCCGCCAGCTCATGGCCCGGTACATGCGGCACGCGAATGTCCGGGTCGTGACCCATCCAGCCGTGCCAATCACTTCGGCAAACGCCGGTCGCTTTGACGGCGATGATCACGCCATCCTCGGGCGGAGTAGGGTCGCTTACGCCGCTAACACTCAGCGGCTGGCGAAATTGCTCGTAAATGACGGCTCGCATGGCTGACGATGTTAACTTGTGGGGTGGGGATGCGGGTAGCGGCTCCCTGTGGTAAACAATATCCATTGAGCCCAGCGCCACATGCGAGTAAAAAAATGGCAGATCGGCTGCTCGATTTTACGGGTAAGTCGGGCCTGAGCACGGGCGGATCGATGGGTAGCGGTCGTGCGGTAGCGCTCGCTTTCGCCCGACAGGGCGGCCAGATCGCGATCGGAGATGCCGATCCCCGCGCGCAGGAAACAGTCGACCTCATTGTCGCGGCAGGTGGGAGGGCCTTCTATCAACCCACGGACGTGCGCAAGGGGACGGAAGTTGCAGCGCTGGTCGATGCGACCGTAGAGCGGTTCGGTGGGCTGAACTGTGCCTTCAACAACGCCGGTATTCTGCCGGCGACGTTACCTCTCGCGGACATGCCCGATAGCGCGTTCGACGACATCATATCGGTCGACCTGTTGGGCGTGTTCCTGTGTATGAAATACGAGATCAAACACATGTTGCGGGCGGGTGGCGGCGCGATCGTCAATAACGCGTCCATTGCGGGTCTCGTGGCCGATCCGGGAATGGCACCCTACGTCGCAGCCAAGCACGGTGTGATCGGGCTGACGAAGGCGGGCGCGCTCGACTATGCCCGGCAAAATATCCGCATCAATGCGCTTGCGCCGGGTCTGGTGCAAACACCGATGACCCAGCGTTGGCTGGACGATCCGAAGTTTCGGGAAATCATCCTGGCGCACAGCCCCGTTGGTCGGGCGGCGCGACCGGAGGAAATCACCGGTATCGTGCTCTACCTGTGCTCCGAGCTGGCGAGCTTCGCAACCGGTCAGACCTTCGTCGTCGATGGAGCCCAGACGGCTCACTGAGCCTTGAGCTACGCCCTTCCGAGCGGCGTGCTCTGCTTGTAGCCGACTTTGTCGAGCACCCAGTTGAGTGCCTTGCTCTTGTTGTTGTCCTGGTTACTCCAGCCGAATATCCGCGCCCGCCACGAGGAGTTGGCCTCCTTCTGCACGAGCCCGATCTGCGAGGAGTGTTTGAGCAGCGCGCTGGTCATGGGGTCGGCGCTCGAGATCCGCATCTGCTCCTGGATCTGCATGATGAGGTCGCCCGCGGAGGACTTGAGGGAGTTCAGGTAGGTGACGCCCTTGTCGAACTGGCCCTGGGTGAGCACGACTCCGTCGCTGGTACAGACCTGCAGGAAGCGCATGGCATCGCCGGCGATGCCGCAATTCATCACCAGCGCGGCAACGATCGGAGCGCGGTCCACTGTCACCTTGAACCAGTCGGCGAACTCGCCGGGGCGCTTCTGAAAGGCGTCGCTCTGGTTGCGGCAGGCCCACTTTTCGCGCGAATCGGCAAACACCTTCCGCAGGGTCAGTGCATCGCAGAAGCGAACCGCAAAGCGGAGGATCAGCTCGATGATGCCGGCAACCTTGTTGACAATGAGGCCCGCGCCGCCGGTGAAAGCGGCGAGAGCCGCCTTTGCGCCGGCAATGGCCGCTTCCGCCAGCCCGACCAACGCACTCTTGCCGACCGAGCGTTTGATGGAGGCGGCGACCAGGTCCGGGTGACCCGATTCCATCGCCACCCCTTTGCCAACATGTCTGAGGTTGAAGTACTCGATGCTCTTGGTGATGCCGGTGTAGAGGCCGGATGCACAGTCGGTGACCCCGAAGTCCTTGGCCGTTTTGCCGACCTGGTCCTGGATGCCGTAGATCAGGGGCGGCAGGTTGTACCGGACGTGTTGAATGGCGAGCTCGGCGTCACTGGGTGAGAAGTTGAATTTGTCCACGAGCCATTTCTGGATCGCGAGCGCAATCTCGTCCACCTTCTTGTCAATGGATTCCACGACACCGCCGACCTTCTTGGCGGCCGTCATGACCTTGCCGTCGCCCACCTTGCCCTGCAGGAACGTGAGCGCCTTGTTCTTGAGGTCCGTCGCGCTGTCCTCCGGCGAGAAGTCCACGCGAAGGTTGCCCAGGAAGTAGATGACACCCAGGCGCGAGTTCTCCAACTCCATCGGCCGGGTCGACGGGGGTGCGTTCTTGACGGCTGCCTTGGATGAAGAGGAAGACGGGGGCATGGGACTCCTCGCGTACGTGAAAGACTTTGGTCGCGGCGCCCGATCCGGGCCTTTCGTCCCGGTATTAGCGCTAGCTTAGCGTTTCGGGCCCCCGCGTACCAGCGCCCGTACGCCACCGGGTGCCGATCCACCGACAGGCGACGTAGAACACGGGTGTGAAAATGAGCCCGAACACCGTGACCCCCGCCATACCGAAAAAGACAGCGATTCCAAGCGCATGGCGCATTTCCGCCCCCGCGCCGGACCCGAATGCCAACGGCGCCACTCCCGCAATGAATGCAACGGAGGTCATGATGATGGGCCGCAGGCGCGTACGGGCTGCGTGTGCGGCGGCATCCGCCGGGGACAGGCCGAGCTGCTGCTCCGCCTGCAACGCAAATTGAACGATGAGAATGGCGTTCTTCGCCGCCAACCCGATCAGGACCACCATACCGATCTGGGTGAGGATGTTGTTGTCCGAGCCGTAAAGGTTGACCCCGAGCAAGGCGGCGAGCAGGCACATCGGCACGATCAGGATCACGGCCAGGGGTAACAACAGGCTCTCGTACAAAGCAGCCAGGAAGATGAATACGAACACGACGGCGAGTACGAAACTGCGCACGCCTGAGTTACCGGCGAGCTGCTGTTGGTAGGCGATGTCGGTCCATTCAAAGGTGAATCCGGCGGGGAGTCGCGCGCGGGCGAGGCGCTCCATCGCGGCCATCGCCTGGCCGGTAGATGCGCCCGGGCGCGCTTCGCCCTGAATGTCCGCCGCGGGGTACAGGTTGTAACGAAATACCTTGTAGGGTCCGATCGTGGGTGAGAAGTCGGCCACGGAGCTCAGTGGCACCATCGCGCCGGAACGCGAGCGCGTCTTCAACATACCCACGCCGAGGGAGTCCTCGCGGAACGGCGCATCCGCCATCGCGATCACCTGGAACGTATGACCCAGGAGGTTGATATTGTCGACATACGTTCCCGC
>Ga0105240_10014978_pt1 | contig 10565 bp, 11 predicted proteins | sample KBSC54metaG_FD_80426 | JGI IMG/M metagenome (GOLD analysis project Ga0105240, IMG submission 80426) | Corn rhizosphere microbial communities from Kellogg Biological Station, Michigan, USA - KBS C5-4 metaG | ecosystem: Host-associated > Plants > Roots > Rhizosphere > Soil | place: Michigan, USA...
ATCTCGAGGTTGTGGTGAAGCGCCAGGTAAGTATTGGCGAGGGTCTGGGCTTCCACGCCCTGGGACGCGTCCACCACCAGCAAGGCGCCTTCGCAGGCCTGCAGGCTGCGGGAAACTTCGTAGGAAAAATCCACGTGGCCGGGCGTGTCGATCAGGTTGAGTTGATAATCGATCCCGTCTTTGGAGCGATAGTTTAGCCGTACCGCGTGCGCTTTGATGGTGATGCCGCGCTCGCGCTCCAGATCCATGGTGTCCAGAACCTGAGCCATCATCTCGCGCTGGCTGAGCGCGCCCGTCACTTCGAGCAGACGGTCGGCCAGTGTGGACTTGCCGTGATCGATGTGCGCAATAATGCTGAAATTCCGGATTCTCTGGGGATCCATGCTAACGGGCCTGTCTAAAGTATGATGAGCGCGGTATGATTGAAGCCGAGCCGGTATCCACGATTATCCCACGATGTCCCGCGAAACCCCGCATTGGAGCTCTGAAGAAACGCCGTCAGGAAAAAATGACGCGCATGGACTGACGTTTGCCATTGTCGTCGCCCGATTCAATGCCGATATAACCGGCAAACTGCTGGAGGGCGCGCGCGATGCTCTTACGAAGGCAGGCGCCGCCAGTATTGAGGTATTCGAGGTCCCCGGCGCCTTCGAACTGCCGCTGGCCGCAAAACGGCTGGCGCTGGGCGGCGGCCAGTTTGTGAATCGCACCTATAGCGCCATCATTGCGCTGGGGGCGGTTATCCGCGGAGAGACGCCGCATTTTGATTACGTCGCCGGTGAGGCGGCTCGCGGCCTGCAGCAGGTCGCACTGGAATCGCTTATTCCCGTGGCCTTCGGCGTTCTGACTACCGACACTATGGACCAAGCCGTTGCCCGCGCCGGCGGCCAGCATGGCAACAAAGGGTACGACGCCGCCATGACCGCCATCGAAATGGCGCGATTCGGGAAGTAATATGCCCGCCCGTCACCGCTCCCGCCAGCGCGCTCTGCAAGTCTTGTTCTCGTGGGATCTGCGAAAACAGCCGGTGGACGAAGCCATCGAATCTTTTTATAAATCGCTGGTCTCGGAAGAAGACGATCCGCAGGCGGAACACCCCGACGACTTTATGGAAACCCTGGTTCGCGGCGCCGCCGAGCAAGCCGTCGTGATCGACCAGCGTATTGCCGCCAAGTCAGAGAACTGGCGCCTGGAGCGCATGCCGGCCGTGGATCGCAACATCCTGCGCCTGGCCGTCTTTGAGATGAGCAGCTTGGGCACGCCCGCTCCGGTGGTGATCGATGAGGCCCTGGAGCTCGCCCGTAAATTTTCCACCGACGAATCGGTCGCCTTCGTCAACGGAGTGCTCGACGCGGTGCGTCGCGACGCTGCGTGATTCCCGGTATCCATCCCTTGCGGGTGGTTATGGTGGCACCGCGCAATCCCCTGAATATCGGTGCGGCAGCCCGGGCCATGAGCAATTTCGGGTGCCTGGACCTGCGGCTGGTAAATCCGTATGAGATCGCATTTCGCGAAGCCAAGTCGGCGGTAAAGGCGCACAAGGTTCTTGAAGACGCCCGCGAATATCCTACTTTGGGGGAAGCTGTCGCCGATTGCGCCTTGGTGGTCGGCACCACCTCCATTGGCCATCGCGTGCCGGAACATCCGCTGCGAAGGCTGGAGCTCGGGGGCCGTCTGATCGCGCGGAAGCTGGCCACTGCTCCGGTGGCGTTGTTGTTCGGCTCGGAGAAATTCGGCTTGTCGAATGATGACATGAGCCATTGCAACTGGCTGATGCGCATTCCCACGCGCGAAGAACACGGGTCCATGAACCTGGGTCAGGCCGTGGCAGTGTGCCTGTACGAGATTGTCCGAAATCCGGCGGCTGCGAAGGTGAAGCCATCGGTGCGGCGAGCGGTCGCCGCGGGGGATCTGGAGCGGATGACGGCCACGCTCAAAGAAATACTGGAACATTCCGGCTATATGCATGAGCGCGTGGAAGGATCTTCGGAATTGAAGCTTCGCCGCATGATCCGGCGCATGAATCTGGACACGCGCGATGCCCAGGTGTGGCTGGGCATGCTGCGGCAGATCCGCTGGAAGCTGCTATCCTGAGTGGTTTCAAGATGACCAAGGTCACTCTGCATTACGATCTCAGCCGCAAGCTCACCGAAGAAGATTTTTCCAACATCGCGGCCGTACACAGCGTGTATGGAATGGTGCGCGTCCAGTTGGCTCCGTCGCTCGACAGGATGACCGTGGATTACGACGCCTCGCGATTGACGAAGGACGACGTGGAAGCGGCGCTGGCTCGCTACGGAATCCCTGTCGCCCATCGGGCCGCAGCGTTGTAACAACCAGATAGCCGCGCAGCCCGTCAATCCGTCATAATCGTAAGCGTGACCGGCCTGGATACCCGTTTTGTCGGCCCAACCCTTCATCGAGCGAACCTAATGGTAGGATCTACATTATCGGGGGATCCGGATTGCTCGAAGCCCTAAAATCGCCCATCGAGGCGTTTCAGGAATTTGTTTTATTGAGCATCCGCGCGCTCAGAAATATTGTCCGAACTCCCCACTACGCCGACGATATTTTTATGCAGATGGACGTGATCGGCGTCGGATCGCTGTTCATCGTATCGCTGATCGGACTCTTCAGTGGAATTGTCATGGCGCTGCAGATGGCCCGTGCGCTCACTCAGTACGGCGCGCAGGGTCAGGTCGGCTCCATCGTCGCCATTACCCTGGTGCGAGAGCTGGGTCCGGTGTTAACGGCCGTGCTGGTGGCCGGCCGCAACGCCAGCGGCATCGCCAGCGAACTGGGCTCCATGAAGGTAACCGAGCAGATCGACGCCATGCGCGCGCTCGGCACCGATCCCATCCAGAAACTGGTCACGCCTCGGCTGATCGCCACCGCCGTGGTCCTTCCATTGCTGACCATCATTTCGGATTTCATCGGACTCATCGGTGGTTATTTCATAGCCAGTACTATGCTGGGCCTGACGTTTTCCGAATACTGGACCACCGCCTGGCAGGCCTTGGAATATAACGATATCGCGCAGGGCCTTCTCAAGCCTTTCGTTTTCGCGATTATTATCGCGCTGGTGGGATGCTTCTATGGCATGCGTACCACCGGAGGTACCCAGGGAGTGGGCCGCGCCACCACCCGGGCCGTGGTCAGTTCCTCCGTCTGGATCTTCGTGTTAACCGCTTTCATCACGTACGTGTGGAACCGCGTGTTCGTAAAATCGTGAGCGCATATTCGTGACGCAAGGCGATTCCACTATTGTCCGGTTCGAAGATGTGAGCCTGCATTTCGGGGCAACGGCTGCGCTCGATCACGTGTCATTTGAGATGCGGCCGGGCGAGACCTTCGTACTCCTAGGCGCCGCGGGAAGCGGCAAAACCATGCTGCTCAAAGTTGCGGTAGGCTTGGTGCGGCCCGATTCCGGACGCGTGTCGCTGTTCGGCCAGGAAATTACTCACCTTCGCGAGCAGGACCTTTTCGACATACGAGCGCGGGTGGGAATCCTTTTCCAGGAAGGGGGATTATTCGATTCGCTCACCATCGCTGAAAATGTGGCCTATCCCTTGACCAACCAGCGGATTCTCCGGCATGCCGATAACTCGAACGGCCGGGGAAGTCCCCGGTCCATCGACGATCGCGTACGTGAATCCTTGAGTTTCGTCGAGCTTGAAGAGACTGTCGACAAGTTTCCTGACGAATTGTCCGGTGGAATGCGGAGGCGCGTCGGAATCGCCCGAGCCGTGGTAGCCGAACCTGCTTTGCTGCTGTACGATTCGCCGACAGCCGGCCTGGATCCCATTACCGCGAATACCATCATTGCCCTGATTCTCAAGGAGCGCGATCTGCGCAACACCGCCACGATCATGGTCACCCACAGGTATCAGGACGGGCATCTGATGGCGAACTTTCGCTACAATCCCAACAGTGGGCAGACCGAACGGGTGGAGCGCAGCGCGAAGGATGCCAGCCAGGTGAGCACCAGGTTCCTGGTGATGAATGCCGGACGTCTCGTTTTCGAGGGAACCGAATCTGAGCTGCAGGCCAGCCAGGATCCTTACGTCCGCAAGTTTGTGCGCGCGGGAGGCGCCTGAACGCGATGCCTTCGAACGCAAAAACAGCGTGGTCTCAACTCAAAGTCGGCATTATGGCCATGTTTGCGCTGCTCATATTGGCCGCTCTCATCATTCTCATGTCAGGCGTCAATCCGTTGTTCCGAAGAAGCACGGACGTGTACACATATCTGCCCGACTCGATCGCCATGACCGAGGGCGCCACCCCTGTACGGCTGAACGGCATCCTGATTGGCAAAGTGAAGAAGATTGAACTTTCGGGCTCGACCGATCCGAACCGGATTGTGAAACTCACTCTCAGTATTTACGATGAGTCGCTGCCCCTGGTGCCGGTCGATTCGCAGGCCAAGCTCGGCCAGCAGAATATGCTCGGCAGCCGCTACGTCAACATCAAGAAGGGTATGAGCCCGCAAACCATCAAGGCGGGGGCGGAAATACCCAGTGCCGACACCGCCGCCATCGAGGACTTGTTCCAGCAGGGTTCCACGACGCTCTCCGCGATGCAAGGCATTATGGATCGAGTGAGCAAGATGCTGGATGAAATTGACAACGGCAAGGGAACCATTGGGGCGCTCCTGGTCGACAAGACTCTCTACAATCGCTTCGTTGAAATCGCCAACGACGTGAAACAGCTCACGGGCGCCCTGAATGCTACCGACAGCACCATGGGGCATCTGATCCACGATGACGTGCTGTACCAGGATGTCCGCGGCAGTGTCGGAAAGGTGAATGAGATGCTGGATGGGCTCAACGCAGGCCAAGGGTCCGCCGGCAAGCTACTCAAAGACGATGCGCTTTATAACGAGATGCGCGGCGCCATCGGGGATCTGCGCACCACCATCGCGAAAATCAATAGCAGCGACGGGACCGTAGGCAAGCTGCTCAACACCACCGAACTGCACGATCAGTTGGTCACAACCATGGGCAAGCTGGACGGCGTCCTGGACAAAATCAATAATGGAGAGGGAACCGTCGGCCGCCTGCTGAACGATTCGTCTCTGTATGAAGGTCTGGACGGGACGACCCGCGAGTTGCAAGGTTTTCTCAAGGAGTTCCGAGCCAATCCTTCCAAGTTCATGCAGATTCGCGTGAAACTGTTCTAGGTGGCCCGGATCTTAATCGTCAACGCCGATGATTTCGGCTTTACGCGCGACGTCAACGCGGGAATCGTAGAGGCCCACCGCCTCGGGATTCTGACAGCCACTACGCTGATGGCAACAGGCGATGCGTTCGAGGACGCCGTGCGTCTGGCCAGGGAAAATCCTTCGCTCGATATCGGTTGTCATCTGGTGCTGGTCGGAGCGCCGGGTTTTCCCGCCACCATTCCGCAGTTGGTGCGAGCCGTGGCCAGGGGGCGAATTCGCATTTACGACCAGCTCGTCCAACAAGTGCGCCGGATCGTCGATGCCGGCCTGCAGCCCACCCATTTGGACACGCACAAGCACACGCATTTGCTCCCGCCGGTACTCGAAGCCGTGGCCCGCATCTCCGAGGAGTTTCGCATTCCCTGGGTTCGGCGGCCGTTTGATTTTCCGCTTCAGCCCGGTGGCGTGGGATGGATCAACAGGCTGATGCGGTTGATGAACGGGCGCTTCCGCTCCACGCTAGAGCGCCATCGCTGCCGTTCAACGGACTGGTTCGGAGGTTTCCGACTCACGGGACGCTACCGCGCCAATGATTTGGCCACCCTGATCCGGGCGCTGCCCGAAGGCGTAACCGAATTCATGTGCCATCCCGGGCATTGCGGCGACGATCTTCGCGCCGCTCACACACGCCTGAAAGAGAGCCGGGAAGAGGAGTTGCGCGCGCTCACCGCACCCGAGGTTCGCGCCGCGCTGGCCGAAGCGAAGGTCAGACTCGCCAGCTTCCGCGAAATTAGCTAGTTCAGGGTCGCTGCTGGATCAGGTATCCCACGAAAAATGTGAGATTGTAGCCGGCATGCAGCAGCGCCGCGGACGCAGTGGAAGCGGTCTTATAGCGAGCGTACCCGAAGGCGATTCCCGCCAGGCCGATCAGGAGCAATTGCTGCCACGACCATTGCGATTGCGGGCCATGCAGCAATGCGAATCCAGCCGCCGCAAGCAGGATAGCCGGCCAGGGCCCCAGGGACCGCTGCAGCAACGGCTGCAGAAAGCCGCGAAATAGAAGTTCTTCGAACAAGGGTCCCAGCACCACCGCGAAGAAAGCTACCAGCACCAGCGACGCACGTCCGGATATCAGGCTTTCTACGGGCGTGGGAATAGCCGGAGTGTGCAGGACTACGCCCAACACGGAAAGTCCGATCGCCAGCGCCGGACCGCCGAAAACGCACCACCACGCTCCCCGCTCCGGCGCCACCCAGCCCATCGACTGCCAAAATGGCCGCCGGTACCGGAAGGTGATCACCATGTACAGCGCGCCTACCAGGAGCGCGTAAATAGCGCTTTGAAAAACCAGCGCGCGAACCGCGCCGTTCGCAAACGGTCCCGGCGCCAGGGACTTGCCGAATTGCACCAGCAGCATCCCCACCAGCCAGGCAGGAAATACGGCGCCCAGAAAAAGCGCCAGATCTTCGAAGCTCCAAAAGGCGCGATTCTCTTGGGACGGGGTCATCGAGTTGAAATTGAATCCACCGTTCAGCTCAATTCTACTAGCGCGGCTGCCAGCAGCGGAATCATGATCTCATGATGGCCGGTGATGGCGTACCCGTGCCCGCCGGATCGCGCGTGGGGCCGCTCTATTACGTTTACGCGCGGCCGATAGTGCTGTACAAAATCGAAATTCACCGTAGTGAACTCTGCCAAAGGATAGCCCAGATTGCGCACCACTGATACCGCCTTCAGAAAGACCTCCGGCAGCACTACGGCCGATCCCAGATTGAGGTATACGCCGCCTTTATCCAGTTTGCGTACTAACCCGCAAAGCAACTGAAAGTCGCGATGCGTGGCCGATCCGATGGCGGCTCCATCGGCCTGAGGATGCGTATGCGGGGTGTCCGTACCGATGGCGACGTGAACGGTAACAGGCACCGCAGCGTCATACGCCCCTGTTAGTACGCTATGCCGGGCGAATTCGGGTTTCGCCAGGGTCGCCAAACTCTTCCCTAGCGCTTCTCCCATTCCCAGCCTGTCGCGATCTCCAGCACTTATGGCCAGATTCATCTCGCGTCCGGTTTCCTCAGCCGCGCCGAATCTACCGTCCGGCAGAACCGCCTCCACATCTTCACTGGTTTGGCCGGCCACGGCGATCTCGAAGTCGTGAATCGAGGCCGCGCCGTTCATCACGAACGCCGACACCCAGCCGCGCCGCATCAGATCGAGCAGAACGTCGCCCAGGCCGCATTTGATGACGTGGCCGCCCATGCCCCAAAGGATTGCCCGCTGACTGGTCCGGGCTTTCTTCAGCGCGTCGAGCACTCCGCGGAAGGCTTCACCGGCGAGGATCCCTGGAAAGCAATCGATCAGCCGCGTGATGCCGTCCCCCTTCTCGAAGGGCCGGGCAAACTGCTGCACGCCCACTTTACCGCCGCGCTCGGCGATCGGGATGGTCTTGAGCCCGTCGAACGCAAGCGGTTTTTCGGAATACCGGCTCATGCGTCCGCCCGTCGCACCTAGGCCGCTTTTCCTTTATCCAACATTTTGCGGAGGGCCTGCGCTGTATAGCTCTTGGGATTCCGCAGAATCTCTTCGGGCGTCCCGGAGGCCACCACAGCTCCCCCGCGTTCGCCGCCTTCGGGGCCCAGATCGATGATCCAATCGGCGGTTTTGATCACGTCCAGGTTGTGTTCGATCACCACCACGGTGTTCCCCAGATCCACCAGGTTCTGGAGCACCTCCAGCAGCTTGCGGACGTCCTCGAAGTGCAGACCGGTGGTTGGCTCATCCAGAATATAGAGCGTCTTGCCAGTCTGCCGCTTACTCAGCTCGCGCGCCAGCTTGATGCGCTGGGCTTCGCCCCCGGAAAGAGTCGTCGAAGATTGACCCAGGTGCAGATATCCAAGGCCGACGCGCACCAGCGTTTCCAGCTTGGCCTTAATCTGCGGAATATTTTCCAGAACCTTGAGCGCGTCTTCCACTGGCGATTCCAGCAGGTCTGCGATCGACTTCCCTTTGTACTTTACCTGCAGCGTTTCGTGATTGTAGCGCCGTCCGCGGCAGACGTCGCAGGTGACGTAGACATCCGGCAGGAAGTTCATCTCGATACGCTTCAATCCATCGCCCTGGCAGGCCTCGCAGCGGCCGCCTTTCACGTTGAAGCTGAACCGTCCTGGTTTGTAGCCGCGCTGGCGGGATTCCGGCAGCATCGCGAACAGGTCGCGGATCGGCGTGAATACCTGCGTGTATGTTGCTGGGTTCGATCGCGGCGTCCGGCCGATGGGCGATTGATCGATCTCGATCACCTTGTCGATCAAATCCAGGCCGCTGATTGAGGCGTGCGCGCCCGGCTCGGCCCGCGATCCGTACACCGCCTTGGCGGCGGCCCGATAGAGAATATCGTTGATCAGCGTGGATTTGCCGCTTCCGGAAACTCCCGTCACCAGGATGAACAGTCCCAGGGGAAAGTCGACATCGATGTTCCGCAAATTGTGCTCGGACGCGCCCCGGATGGTCACCTTTCCAGCGCTGGATTTACGTCGCTTCTCGGGGATGCTGATTTCACGCCGTCCGGTGAGATATTGCCCGGTGAGCGAATTGGCATTCTGGGCGATTTCGGCCGGCGTCCCGTGCGCCACGAGCTGGCCTCCCAGCCGCCCTGCCGCCGGCCCCAGGTCGATCACGTAATCGGCGCGTTCGATGGTGTCCGCGTCGTGTTCCACTACCAAAACCGTATTGCCCAGATCGCGCAACTTCGCCAGCGACGTCAACAGCCGATCGTTGTCGCGCGGGTGCAGACCTATGGACGGTTCATCGAGCACATATAACACACCGCGCAGCCGCGAGCCGATTTGCGTGGCCAGGCGAATCCGCTGCGCCTCGCCCCCGGAAAGGGTCGCCGACGAACGCTCCAGGCTCAGGTATTCCAGTCCCACCTGCATCAGGAAGTCCAGCCGGTTGCGGATTTCGTCCACCGGCCGCCCGCCGATCAGCTTCTCGCGCCCGGTGAGCTCCCAGGTTTTCACGGTTTCGAGCGCCTGGCGAATCGACATCCGCGTAAGGTCGCCGATCGCCATGCCCTTCACCTTCACCGCCAGGCTGGCTGGCTTCAGACGCTGACCTCCGCAATCCGGACAGGTGTGCGGCGACATGAAGTTCATGAACCACTCATGATAGGTTTCGCTGGCGATTTCTTTTCTGTAGTACTTATCGAGGATGCCCAGCACGCCGGGTTTGTCTGGGGTGCCTTCCAGTAGCGCGGTCTGATGCTTGCGCGAGAGGTCCTCGAAAGGTTTCTGTAGCGGGATTTTCTGCTGCGCAGCCAAGGCATGGACCGCCTGGATCACAAAACTGTGACCGCCGCCCGGGCCCAGACCGCCATCCAGCAAGGGGCGCGACGGGTCAGTAATTACTTTGACCGGATCGAAGCTCCACCGATTACCCAACCCGTTACATGTTTCACACGCACCGAACGGACTGTTAAACGAAAAAGACCGCGGCTCCAGTTGAGGCACACTCGCGCCGCAATCCGGGCAAGCCAGCTTCGTCGAGTACAGTCGCTCTTGCCCGTTGACCACGGCGACCAGTACCAGTCCGTCCGCCAACTTAGTGGCGGTCACAATGGATGCTTCCAGGCGTTTTTCGACCTCGGGTTTGATCAATAGCCGGTCCACCACCACCTCAATGGTGTGGTTCTTGCGCCGGTCGAGCGTGATCTCCTCTTCCAGTTGGCGCAAAACTCCGTCGATCCGCGCCCGCACGAAGCCTTGCCGAGCCAGCTTATCGAGCTCTTTCTTGTACTCGCCCTTGCGGCCGCGCACAATCGGCGCCAGGATCATTACCCGTTCTTGCGATCCCAGCGCCAGTACCTGTTCCAGGATCTGATCGGTGGACTGGCGGGAGATCTCGATCCCGCAGTTCGGGCAATGCGGCACGCCGATGGCGGCGTACAGAACCCGCAGATAGTCATAAATTTCTGTAATAGTACCAACGGTCGACCGCGGGCTGCGGCTGGTGGTTTTCTGCTCGATTGAAATAGCCGGACTCAAGCCGTCGATGGAATCCACTTCAGGACGTTCCATCTGATCCAGAAACTGCCGCGCGTAGGGAGACAATGTCTCCACGTACCGCCGTTGTCCCTCCGCGTAGATGGTGTCAAACGCCAAGGAAGACTTGCCAGAGCCGCTCAGACCCGTGATCACCGTGAAGGTGTTGCGCGGAATCTCGACGTCGATATTCTTCAGATTGTGCTGGCGCGCACCATGCACCGTAATGCTTTTTAGCAAGTGTTCTTCATTTTCCCATACCGCCGTTTCAGCGTACCGGATGGGCTAAAGACGCCCAAAGTACTAATACAATAAGGCCTTTACCTGAGCCCGCTACCTATTGACCTTAGAATCACTTAGACGTACATTCG
>Ga0105240_10014980_pt1 | contig 10564 bp, 10 predicted proteins | sample KBSC54metaG_FD_80426 | JGI IMG/M metagenome (GOLD analysis project Ga0105240, IMG submission 80426) | Corn rhizosphere microbial communities from Kellogg Biological Station, Michigan, USA - KBS C5-4 metaG | ecosystem: Host-associated > Plants > Roots > Rhizosphere > Soil | place: Michigan, USA...
GCATGATCATTGAGAATAGCGAGCAACAGCGGCTGCACCCCGTTCGACTCGGGTTCATTCACGTGCGCGCCGCTAGCCAGCAACACCGCCGCGACGTCCGTGTGACCTTCGCGCGCCGCGTAGTGGAGAGGTGTCATTCCCCCCGCCCGCGGGTCTCTGAAACCATGCTCCGGGACACCCCCGCGAATGATTCCGTCGCCATGCGAGCCACCACCCAGATTCGGTGGCTTGAATACCGGCATCGGGCCAACAAGGGTCGCGGCATTCACCTGTGCCCCTGCCCTGATCAGGCTCCGGACGACATCGACATTACCGTTCCAAGCCGCAAGCATCAGAGCGGTCTGCCCCAGTTTCGGCTCCAGGGCGTTGACATTGGATTGATGCGCTAGCAACGCTTGCACACAATCCGCGCAGCCTTTGCGGGCAGCCATCATCAACGCCGTCTCACCGTTCTTGGCACGCACCTCCACCGCCGCATTTTCTTCCAGCAGCAGCCGCACGAGAGCTCCATACCCTGCCGTGGCCGCGACATGCAGGGGCGCCAGTCCATAACGATTGAGTTGGTTCACGTCGGCGCCGCGACTGACGAGCAGCCGAGCCGTTTCGACGTCGTTGAAATGGATAACCCAGTGCAACGCCGGAGTCCCATCCGCGCTGGGTATGTTTGGATCCGCGCCATGGTCAGCCAACGCCCGGACAGCGCCCATATCTTGCCGCCGTGCGGCTTCGGCCAGCTGCAAACCAGCGGCCTTCGCCTCGGGCGCCGTGAGTGAATGCGCCACGTAAATCCGGTGCCACACCAGAGCGATACACAGACACACCGCCGCCACTGCCGTGATCAGCAGCGTCCCTCTTGGCGCAGATCGCGGCATATCAGATATCCAAAACTCCGGTGCTGTCCCCGAGCTTGTCGACTTCCACACCGGCCTTGCGCAGCAGCGCAACGTGAAGATTGGCCAAGGGGACCTTCTTGCCCTCGGCCGCGCGAATGTGCCGGCCGCCCTGGAGCCGCCCCGCGCCAGCGCCCGCCAACAGGATCGGCAAGGGATCATGGTTATGAACGTTGCTGTCACTCATCCCGCTCCCCCAAAGCAGAATGGAATTATCGAGCAGAGTGCCCTCCCCGTCGGGTGTGCCCTGCATCTTGCCCAGGAGATAGCCAAACAGACCGATGTGATAGCGGTTCAGCTGCGCCAGGCGCTCCTTGTTGGCCTGGATGTTGGAGTGATGCGAGAGCGGATGAAACGCATCCTTCACACCGCTGCGCGGATAGACGGCATTGCTCGCCTCCACGGCCAGCATCAGGCTCGAAATGCGAGTCATCCCCGTCTGCCAGGCCAACACCTGCAGGTCGAACATGGCCTTCAGATGGTCCTCGAAATCCGGCGGAATGCCGATCGGCTTCGGCGGTAGCTTCAGGTCTGCCCCGGAGGTCTGCGCCGAAAGCTGCACCCGCCGCTCGATCTCCCGCACATCCGTGAGGTACTGATCCATCCGCCGTCGGTCGGCAACCGGGAGAGTACGTTCCAATGCCGTCGATTGCTCGCGGACCGCGTCCAGAATGCTTTGCGCCTCGACCCGATTGCGCGAGCGCGCCTCGGCCGTAGCGCCTGTCCCGAACAACCGCTCGAAAACCACTTGCGGATTGCGCTCGACCGGTAACGGCGTGCGCTCGTCGAGCCAGGAGATCGTATCGCGATAAGCACAGCTCCATCCCTCCCCGCACGCGTTGGAGCTGTCTTCGATGCCGAGCTCTAAGGACGGAAGCGGCGAGTCCTGCCCCAGATGACGCACGGCCACCTGGTCGACCGTCACCCCCAGCAGATTGGTGTTCTTGTGCATCCGGGCACCGCTCAGAAACACCGCAGAGGAGCTGCAATGATTGGCTGCCGCCGAAGCATCCTCGGTATAGGCCAACGGCAGCGCCAGATCGCTCACCACGTTGAGGTAGTTACGGAAGGGCTGCAATGGCGCTAACGTCGGGCTCAGCTCCAGTGCTCCCACCCTGGAGGGTGTCCAACGCTCCATGACTGCCCCATGAGGCACGAAATAAAACCCGAGGCGCGTCTGCCTCGCCTTTCCGCCTGTCGTGTTGGCTTCCGCCATGGACTCGAGCAGCGGCAACGCCATGCACACACCCGCACCTCGCAGGAATGTGCGCCGCGACAGTCGTCTCTTCCGTAAATAAATCATGAGTTTGATCCCGCTATGGCTTCAGCCCGAGGACATTTTCAGCTCAACGGCCAATCCGTTCGGATCGCGGAAGCGCACAGCTCCCGCGGCACTTTTGCTGTCGACTGTAGCTTCCAACGCCGCAAGCCCACGCAATACCTTCGCCTGATCGAATTTCGCCACCCGCACCGCGTAGCTGGCCACACCCGGTGTCTCATCAGGCGCGCTCGCGCGGAGGATGATGAGCGTGTCAGCAGCCTTGAACGCGAGTTGGTCCCTTGCGCCCGGCTCCGTGACCGCCCCCGCCCGACCCAACACCTTTGGAAAAAACTGGCCGTAAAACTCCGCACTACGGCGCAGGTCAGCCACCCTCAGCACGATGTTGTCCATTCCCATCGCGTGCACGAGCGGCTCAACCTCCACAAGCCGCCCCCCTGCAACTGCCGTAGGCCCCGGCCCTCCCGGTGTGGCGATGAGCTGCAGCCCGATGCCATCCGGGTCGGGCACGACCCCCCGCGTAGCACTCGATATTCCCTTCGCGGCCAGCGCCTTGGTCATGAGCTCGCGGTTATAGCCACGAACCAAAGTGCAGTAGTGATCGATCTTCGGCACCGTCACACCAGCACGACTCCCGATCGCGATATAACCCGACCCGAGCATCACGTAATAGCGCAATGGCGCATCCTTCTCCTTCTGCAGGTCAGGATTGAACACACTGCTGTAGAACCGCGTCGCCGCCTCGACATCCGGCACGACCATGCCGATGTGCTCCAGCCCGGTCGTCACGAGCGGCAGCTCATCTCCTCTGAGATCTTCCCCGAATGCGCGCTTGCCCAACACCATAGCCGGGCCGACAGCGATACCCGCCGCTAACACCGCCCGTCGTGAGATCGACTCGCCTGCCATCAGCCTGCCCCCATTTTCCTGTTGTTGTCCGACTGCGTAACCTGGTGCGCCGGCAGGATGTCCGTCGCGGGACCCGAGGCCGTACGCATCTGAAAAGGCTCGCTGTTTACGATCCCCAGCACGATGTCACGGAACCGCTCGCCGCCTGCTGAAGCATCGCGCACAATACGCCGCACCGCCGGCATATCGCCGTACGTAACATGCCGGCCCAGCGCAAAGGTCATGAGCTTCTCGATCATCGTTGCGACGAACGCGTCCGAGCGGGAAAGAATCGCCTTGCGCAGATCGGCCTCGCCGTTGATTCGCGTCCCGTCAACCATGACGCCCGACGCATCGATCGGCAGACCATTGTCGAGAGTGCGCCACTTGCCCACCTGGTCGTAGTTCTCCAACGCCAGCCCGATCGGGTCCATCATGTTGTGGCAGGTAGCACAGACCTTGTTTGCCCGATGCATGGCCAATCGTGCCCGCAGCGTAGTGGGCACCGCGGCGGCAGCGTCCAACTTGTTCTCGACACCGGGAGGCGGCGGCGAAGGCGGAGTGCCCAGCAGATTCTCCAGGACCCACGCCCCACGGATCACCGGCGAAGTTCTGTTTGACACAGACGTGACAGTCAACACCGATCCCTTACCGAGCAGGCCGCGACGCGGACTGTCCTCGGGCAGCGTGACCCGCCGAAAATAATCGCCCGTGACGCCCGCGATACCGTAGTGACGGGCGAGCCGCTCGTTGACGAAGGTATAGTTGGCATCCAACAGGTCGATCACACTGCGGTTCTCATGCATTATGCTGGCGAACACGAGCTTCGCCTCGCGCTCGAACGCCTCGCGCAGATTGTCATCGAAGTCCCTGCTCTGCGGCTGGGCGGAGGCCAACACACGCAGGCGCAGCCACTGAGCCGCGAAATTGTCGACGAGTGCACTGGCCTTCGAATCGGCGAGCATGCGCCTCACCTGGTGCCCGAGCTCTTCCGGATTGCTCAAGCGGTGCTCCGCGGCCACCTGCAACAACTCATCGTCGGGAATGCTGCTCCAGAGAAAAAATGACAGGCGCGAAGCCAGATCGAGGTCGCTGATCCGGAAGGTCTGCCCGGCATTCAATCGGGCGGGCTCGCGCTCGAATCGATACAAAAAGCGCGGATCCATCAGGATGTAGGCGAGCGCGTATTGCACCCCCGACTCGAAGCCGCCTTTCGCGCGCCCCGTATCATAGAACCGCATGATGGAGCTGACTTCCGCCGAGTCCGCGCGAAGGGGAGCTCGAAACGCGTGGGTCGCCAAGCTGGCCACGATCCTACGAGCGCACGGCTGCTCCTCTGCGGGAGTATGCGGCTGACACAAAAGAATCTTCCGGCGGCTCGGCGTATCGCCCAGACCCGTCGCCCGGAACGGTCCATTGACGACGATGTTGAATACAGCGCCCTTGTGGGGATAGACGGCATAGAGCTCATTCACCCCCACAGCGTTCACAGGATCTACGAGTGCGGCAGTCACCGGACGCAGCCCCGCGGCAACGGTAATGCGAGTGGGTCCCTGCCCGCTCAGTGGAACGCTGCGACCATCGACAGTCAGATCGACCTGCGGCATGGGCCCCGGCCCACGGCGCAGGAACCCCGAAATCCCCGCCCCGGAATCAACCGATATCTCGTACTGCGCATCCAGGGGGAAAAAATGCTCCACCCGCAGGCCACCGCGGGTTCCGAGCGGCAGCCCCTCGAGCTGCGTCTCGTGATTCAACCCGACCGGCGCACGGTAAACAGTGCGCTCCGGCTCCATCGACAGATCTCCGAGCGCCAGATGACTGAGCCTCACGCCCACATCGAGATAACCCTGGATCAGCGCCGGCGAGGTACTCAATACGTCCGCGATATTGTCAAAGCCCCCGCTAGACGCATCCGGTGGCAGCAACGTCGTCGGATCGATCTGCAATCCGAGCAGATCACGAATGACGTTGCCGTACTCGGTTCGATTGAGCCTGCGCAGCGCCATAGGCGCGGGCACCGGGGCGGCCGCATCCAACCGGGCGGTCAGATCTTTCAGGAAATCATGAACCTCATCGGGAGGCGGCCGAGGATTTCCGGACGGCGGCATCAGTCCCGCGTTCAACTTCCGGGCGACTTTCTCCCACACCTCCGCATTTGCGCTCACCCGCCGCAAGCTCAGCTTGTCAAAAGCAAGATTCGCCACATGCTCTTCCGAGTCGTGGCACGACATGCAGTACTTGCCGATGAGCGGATGCGGCGCATTGGCCGCGACCTTCAGCCCGGCGGCCAGATCCCCGTGCACCGGGAAAATCACAGCCAGTCCCCCCAGGAAAGCCGCGGCCCCGGCGAGCACCAGAAAACGCCGCCCGAAAAAGCCCATAAAGATCTACCGAAAAATTTTCCGGTAGTTTTATGCCGCCACCCCCGCCGTGTCAAATGCGCGCTTGTCCACGCTCCGTAGGCCGGCCACGGAACAAGCCTGCGCCCGCCCCGCGGACGCAATCTAATCGGAGGACAGCGTCTCCTTGTTCTGCCGCCCCGTTCGGCTCAGAGCAGGCCCATCGGGCTGCGATAGCGCTCAGCCCATATTCCCGCTAGCGGCAGGGCTGCGAGCAGGACGCCGAGCGAGGCGGCAATGTAGGGGGCGTACTGACGCAAACCCTCCATGACTTGCGGGTTGAGATGCGGCCAGACACTGACGATCGCAACAACCAGCAGCAACCCGATTCCCAGCGCGTCGAGCGTCGATAGTCGCAACATCGAACTGCGCCATGTCTGCAGATCCGACAGAGCCCTCCCATGACGTTCACGTTCCCGCTGCCGCGCGCGCATCGCGCGTGCAACCGCGTCTGTCTGCGATTCGGCATGCAAACGCGCCATGAGCCGGGCGTCGAAGTCCAGCGGCACGTCGAGGCCGCGGAATAGGACCTGCAGGCGCCCGTCTAGATCCGCATCTGGCATGCTCATAAGGGCTTACTCATTTGACAGCGGCAGCACTCAATTTGGCCCGCGCTCTATGCAGCAATGTTTTCACAGTTCCAACGGGCATCGCCAGCATCGTAGCCACCTCTTCATGTGATTGCTCCTCCATGTAGAACAACATGACGACCTGCCGTTGCTTCGTGGGGAGCTCGTCCACAAGACGCTGGAGCGAAGCGCCATCCACAATCGTGTCGGACGAGGGAGCGGCATCGATCGCGTCCACCGCGGCCATCACGTCCGGATCGCTGAGAGAGGACTGCAGGCGCCGCGCGCGCAGTGCAGACAGGCTCGCGTTACGGGTGATCGCGTAAATCCACGTCGACAAGGAGGCGCGTCCGTCAAATCGGGGCAGTGCCCGCCAGACCTTGATGAATACGTCCTGAGCCACGTCTTGCGCCGCCTCACGGTTGCGAAGAAAGCTGTACGCCAAGCCAAAGACCTTGCGCCGGAACTCCTGCAGGATCAGAGCGATCGCCTCGTCGCGGCGTTGCGCCCGCACCAGCTCCATGAGCCTGCCCTCTGTCAGCACCGGTATCGCACTTCGGATAGGCATGGCTTCACACGATTGATACGCGCCTGTAGCCTGCAGTGTTTCATCTGGCCTACAAAAAAAAGCGGTACCCCAGAAACCCGGCGAAGTGCACGCGCGTATCAACCCGTGAGAGCAAGAATGCCGCCGGGATGTGCGATGAACGATACCGCCTCAGCCGCTTTGATGGGTGCGATCGCCGGCTATCTGATCCATCTGCACTGGCCCGAGATTGAATGGATCCTGCGTCTACTGACCCGCTGAAGCGAGGTTGAGATCATGTCAGATGTCCTTGGAATCAATGCACTGGCGCTCCTGATTCCGATTCTGTCCGTTACGCTGAGTCTGGGTGCAGTGATCGTCTGGATCCTGGTGTGGTACCGCCGCAGGGTGCATGAGATCGAATGCCGCCACAAGGAGCGCATGGCCGCGATCGAGAGGGGCCTCGAGCTGCCGCCGGAGCCGCTTCCGCCGCCGGTTCAGATGCCCCCACGCGCGCCCTATCTGCTGCGCGGCCTGATCTGGCTGGGTGTCGGGATTGCCCTCTCACTCGCCGTGCGAGACTGGTTCGGGTTCATGGGGGGCATCGGCTGGATCGCGGTCGCGGTCGGGGTCGCTTATCTCATCTTTTACTTCGTGGAAGGGCGCAAGGCGACTGTCTCGGAGCACGAGACGCGACCTTCCGGGGGCGATCAATCTCCCTAGGATGCGAGAGCACCTGGCCGGGGAAACAGCAGCTCCTTCTCCTCCTCACCGCGACCCGGGCGAGTGGGTGCCATCTACTTACGCGCACCAGTACTAACCGCACGCGCGACAGACGCGAGGCGGCTCTGAAGCTCGCTCTCCGGCAGCCACCTGCCGCGAAGCAAGACGCCCGCGCGGCGATTGACATTTTGCACGTTGTTCAGCGGATTGGCGTTGAGTAACAACAAGTCGGCTCGCTTACCCACCTCGAGCGTGCCAAGAGAATCGCTCTCGTGCAGCGCGAGCGCCGCGTTCACCGTTCCAGTCCGCAGAGCATCGTAAGGCGTCATACCGGCTCGAACCAGATAATCGAGCTCGTGCAAAGCCGAGAACCCGGGCACTACGTTCATCTTGAACGTGTCGCTACCTAACAGGACGCCCGCCCCTCGCGCATACAATCCGGACACCACCGCAAGAGAAAAGGCCAGATCCTGATCATAGTCATGCGTGGAGCCCATGGAATACCGTTTGATGAGCTTTGCAGAAATCTCAGCCGGCAGGAAGCGCAGCTCCTGCGACCAGGTATTGGCCTTGGAATACATTTGATTCACAACAAGGGTCGGGCACGTCCATATTCCGGCGCGCCGCATGGCATCCGCGAATTGCGGCAGCTTGGCAAGATCAGCGCGGCGCTCCAACTCGCTCCATCGTACTTCGGGCGGTGGCACGACGTAGGGCCCGGTACCCGGCTGCAATGACAGCAAGAAGCTGTCGGTATGCTCTATGGTCCATTGGTTTGCCGCAATGGCCCGAGTGAGTCCCACGGCATCAGGTACATGACCGACAACGTCGAATCGAGCTACAGCCGCGGCAGCGACAATCGCGTCATACAAGGGAAGCGGGAGACCATCGTAAACCTTGATCCCCAAATATCCGGCCGCTTTATCCGACTCCACCGCATGAATGGCGTCTGCCGGTGTCTTCACGACGCGCGCTATCGGCCATTGCGGCGGATCGCCGTCCGTGATCGGCCCGGTGCTGTAGATTCGGGGACCCAGCCACGCGGTCTTGAAGCTTGCAGCCACCAACTCGTCGCCAGCAGGGTGCGCATGCATCTGCCGCACCGAGGTCACACCGTTAGCGACAAACATAAGGCCGAAATCCTGGTTGCGCTCATAGTAATCAGGGTACCGCCATTCCTCAGGCTCCTCGTCGGTGGGCCGCCGCAGAAAATGCACATGCATATCGATCAGGCCAGGCATCAGATAGCGTCCAGACCCGGCAATCTGGGTCACCCGTCCGGGGACTCGAATCGAACCAACAGGACCGATCGCAATGATCCTGTCGCCCTGGACCAGCACGGTCTGATGCGGCAGCAACTCGTTGCGACTCATTGGAACAACGGTTACGTCTACGAATGCAACTGCGTCCGACTGTGCCGCTCGTGCGTTACCATGTCCCGCAACAAGAATGAGAAGTGCCATGATCGATGCAATCTGCTTCACGAAAGAGCCTCCACTTGCCGCTAGAGAACCACGCTCTACCGATAACAAATTGCACCCTCGTGCCGGCCGCGTGATACAAGCACGGCAAGTCATTCCGCAGAGAATAGAAACCGTGCACATCCTCAACGCGTGGCCAAAGACGGTCGTCATGTGCATCCTGATTGGCTGGGTCGTGACACCCCTTTGGGCCCACGAGGTGCGCATCGACCATGTCACTGTCGTTTCACCCGAGCGCTCGAACCTATTGCGCGATGTGAGCGTCAGCATCAAGGACGACCGTATTGTAGCAGTTGGCCGCAGCGCACACCCTGGCGGCGGCTCCCCTGACATCGAGATCATCGATGGCAAAGGGCTCTACCTGGCCCCCGGGTTGATCGACAGCCATGTGCACGCCGACTTGCCGGGAATAGAGGACGTGCAGGAAAAGGCGAGCCCCGCGATCGCGCGAAGCATGCGCGAGCAAGAGCCGCGTAGCTTTCTGTACTTCGGATTTACCACGCTCGTCGATCTCATCGGCATGCGTGAGACCACCGACGCCTGGAATGCACTGCCGGTTCGTCCGGACCGGCGAAGAAGCCCAAGCACCCGCCGGAATCGATCCGTCTGCACACACCCCTGAGGCTGTCGTCAGCCGAATGAAGGCCGACGGCGCCATATGTGTCAAGACCTTCTACGAGCGGGGATTTGGCGAGACTGACACACAACGCGCACCACGCCTCGACACGATTCGTGCTCTAGTGATGGCCGCGCACGCAGAACACCTGCCCGTTCTCATCCATGCCAACAGCACCGATGGGCAGGAGTTTGCGGTGGCGACGGGAGTCGACGTCATCGTGCACGGTATGTGGCATTGGCAGCGCGAGCAGACCGCCATCGAGCTGACACCCCGGGCGAGGCGGATTCTGGATGACGTCCTGAAATCGAACATCGGTTGGCAACCGACGATGCAAGTACTCTACGGACTGCAGGATCTGTTCGACCCCCATTACCTGTCGGATCCGGCGGTCGCACACGTCGTGCCCGCGCGCGTGCTCGAATGGTATCGCTCGCCAGCTGGGCAGTGGTTCCACGACGAGCTTACCTCCGGGCTCCTGCCCAAGGAGGCTCTGGAATCGCACGATCCGCAGATTCAGTGGGCTGCGGCGCGTGCGTCGCTATCGGCTCCGATGACTCGCAACAGGAATGCGACCCATTACATGGCCACACACGACGGGCGGATCCTGTTCGGCACGGATACGCCGAGCGCGCCCACTTACGCCAATCCGCCCGGGCTGAACGGCTGGCTCGAGATGCATCACCTGGTGGACGCCGGATGGACACCCAGGCAGATCTTCCGCGCGGCGACCGAGGCCAACGCCGAGGCGCTGGGCCTCGATCGCGACATCGGCACTGTGCAACCGGGCAAGCTGGCCAACCTTCTTCTCCTACGGGAGGACCCGACGCAAACCATCCAGGCGTACGACAAAATCCTCGATGTCATCGTGCGCGGAAAAGTCTTCAACCGCCGCGCACTTGCGGCCGACGCGCACTGAGCACAGCGCGGATCGGGCGTTCCCCGACGCCGCCTGCCCTCCCCGATTGGTCTCTCATACAGCTCAATCACTTCGTACATGCTGTACGCATCCAGCAGGCTGGCTGGACGCACCCAACATGTTGATGGCAGCGTTGGCGCATGACGAAGCCGACCTCGATTCAAGACCTCACTGCGGCCGATTGGGCGCTCCACCGCAACGAACTTCAGCTGCTGCAGACGTACCTTTTCGCAAAACGGACACCCACGAGTTTGTACATCGTGGGCCCGCC
>Ga0105240_10014981_pt1 | contig 10564 bp, 5 predicted proteins | sample KBSC54metaG_FD_80426 | JGI IMG/M metagenome (GOLD analysis project Ga0105240, IMG submission 80426) | Corn rhizosphere microbial communities from Kellogg Biological Station, Michigan, USA - KBS C5-4 metaG | ecosystem: Host-associated > Plants > Roots > Rhizosphere > Soil | place: Michigan, USA...
GACGAGACGTCTGACGAGACGTCCCCACCCCTCACCAAGGGGCCACAATCCTCTCCGCAGGGCTTTGGCCTTGTCACCGCCGTCCCGAATTCTTAGTTTATCAAATAGAATGTGGCGTCTGCTGAAAGAATTTCTGCTATTTGCCCGACAAGAAAAAAAGTGGTGGTTGATCCCGCTGGTGGTGATGCTGGTGGTATTGGGCGCCATCTTAATCTTCGCCTCCAGTTCCGGCATTGCCTGGGCCTTGTATCCCTTTTTCTGATTCATGCCCGGCCTCCGGCATATCCTGGGCATCTCCGCCTTCTACCATGATGCCGCCGCCGCCCTGTTGCGCGATGGAATCATTGTTGCCGCCGCCCAGGAGGAACGGTTCTCGCGCCGGAAAAATGACCCGGACTTCCCCCGAAGGGCGATCGCGGCCTGCTTGCGCCAAGCCGGGCTGACCGTGGACCAGATCGATGCCGTCGCGTTTTACGATAAGCCCATCCTGAAGTTCGCCCGGATGCTCGAGACTTACCTGGCCGTCGCACCTCGCGGCTGGCGCACCTTTCCCGCGATCCTCCCCTCGTGGCTGGGTGAAAAGCTTAACCTGCGAAAGACCATCCGCGAGGAGTTGGCGGGTTTAAATCCGGACTGCCCGATTCTCTTCACCGAACATCATCAGTCGCACGCCGCCAGCGCTTTTTATCCCTCGCCTTTTAACGAGGCGGCGATCCTGACCATTGACGGTGTCGGAGAATGGGCGACCACCACCCTGGGCCTCGGACGCGGCCACGAGATCTCGCTGCTCAAAGAACTCCGGTTCCCGCATTCGCTTGGCCTGCTCTACTCGGCCTTCACTTCCTACTGCGGCTTTCGCATCAACTCCGGAGAATACAAGCTCATGGGGCTCGCCCCCTACGGTGAACCCAAGTACCGCGACGTCATTCATCGCCACCTGCTGGATCTCAAGCCGGACGGTTCGTTCTGGCTGGACCTGGACTATTTCGATTTCCTCAGCGGCACGAGCATGTTCAATCACCGGTTCGAAGAGCTGTTTGGGGGGCCGGCCCGCCCTCCGGAAGGTCCCCTCGAGCAACGCCATATGGACGTCGCGCGCTCCATCCAGGATGTGACGGAAGAAATCATGCTCCGGCTGGCTCGGCATGCGCGTGACCTGACCTCGTGTAAAAACCTGTGCCTCGCCGGGGGCGTGGCTCTGAACTGCGTTGCCAACGGGCGCATTCTCCGCGAACAGCTTTTCGAGCGTATTTGGATTCAGCCGGCCGCCGGAGATGCGGGGGGCGCGCTGGGTGCAGCGCTGGCCACGTGGCATGAAGGTCGGGGCTCTGGCGCCGCCGCAGTCGAGGGCCCCGCCTCATCCCGGCACGATGCGATGCAAGGCGCATTGCTCGGCCCTTCCTACCCGGACGACGAAATCGCCCAGGTCCTGGCCTCCTACAAAGCCGTCTACCAAAAGCTGGAGGGATGTCCCTTGCTCGATTTCACGGTCGATTTGCTGAAATCTGAAAAGGTCGTCGGGTGGTTTCAGGGCCGAATGGAGTTCGGGCCACGCGCGCTGGGCAACCGGTCCATCCTCGGGGATGCCCGTTCGCCCCGAATGCAATCCGTGATGAATCTGAAGGTGAAGTTCCGCGAGTCATTCCGCCCGTTTGCGCCCATCGTCCGGCGCGAGCGCGTCGGCGATTACTTCGAATTGGATACGGACTCTCCCTATATGCTGATCGTGGCTCCGATCAAAAAAGAGCTGCGCAGCCCGCTCCCTCCCGGTGTCCGAGGGTTGAACCTCCTCAAGGAGCGAAGATCAAATCTGCCCGCCGTAACCCACGTGGATTATTCCGCGCGGATCCAGACCGTCGCCGAGGCCGACAATGCGCTGTTGTATGAGCTGTTGCTCCGGTTCGAACGCGCCACGGGCTGCGGTGTGCTGGTGAACACCTCGTTCAATGTGCGAGGCGAACCGATTGTGTGTACTCCCGAAGACGCCTATCGATGCTTCGTAAATACCGAAATGGATTACCTGGTGCTCGGGAATTTCGTCCTCGACCGCCTGGCCCAACCGCACCAGCGGATCGAATGGAAAACCCCACTGCAGCCCGATTAGCCGCCGACCATGAAGGTTAAACTGAAGGAAGATCCCAGGGAATGGCGCAAATCGACGCTGCTCACACTTTTAGCCTTGGCCGTGCTCAGCTCGGTCCTGTGTTGGCGCCGGGTGCTCCCGCTCCACGTGTGGAGAGTCGCATTGATCGCGCTTGCCATCCTTGCCGTCCTCGCCTGGCTCAGCCCGCGTTTATTCCGAGGCTATTACCGAATATCCACTCGGGCCGGTTTTTGGCTAAGCCAAATCATTGCCCAGGTCGTGCTCGCCTTAATCTTTGTCTTCTTCCTTACACCTTTGGGCCTGATTCTCCGAGCGTTGGGCAAGGACCCGCTTCGACTCAAGCGGCCGCAAAACGTGAGTACGTATTGGAGTCCGGCCAAAAAAAGCAGTCCACTGGACCAAATGTTTTGAAGGTGGCGCGCCGGCCACTGCCCCCTTCGATGCGGATCTTGCTCCCTGGCTAAAGCGCCTTCTTCAGGATCTCGCGCAGTGGGTTGAACGGGAGAGAGCGATATTGGTCTTGGAAAGACAAATTAGGATTAGTGTCACTGTGAACACATAGTCAAACATTTATATTGACTAATACTGCATTTGGGCGGAGAACTAGGCGCAAGGATTGAGCGGGTGTTTGGAGAGTCTCCATCCTTGAGAATGATGAGATTCGAACCTTCACCATCAGAGGCGGCCGGAACCAACACTGAAGCTCTTCCGTTTGTTCAATATGCTCCGAACAACGCGCGCCATTTCAATTTATGAAAACTACTCTTCACACTGTTCTAGGGCTGATGCTTTCCTGGGCGGGCGCCTCGAGCTATGCGCAGTTGCCGACCCAAGGTTCAGATGCTGGTATCTCAGTCCCCACTTTAACCAACAGTGTCGGGAACACCATAAGCAACCCCGTACCCATCAGACTTCCGGTTTCACCTCCACCCCTGACTGAAATGGACCTTGCCGCCTCAGGCGTCCTGCGTCCTGTTGCGGCAACAAATACATTGCCCGGGGCGCCGGAGCAATACGTCGTCTCGGTATTCAAGAAGGAAATCCGCCCGGTGTCTGGTGGGGCAGTCGCAGACTACGGGTTGCTTAATGTGCAGTTCCCTCTCGACGCGACATCACCGATTGTCGTTGGTGCGCCAGACGGACGATCGATCTCGTTTAGGGCCACCCTCTTGGTAGCAACCGACAGAGTTACGGGCGACAGCTACCCTCTTGGGACGATCACCAATTCGACCGGGGACATTACCGGCGCTTCGGAGGTCACCTATTCAAAGGCCTTCGACTCGCTGGACGCCGATCTGGTGTATCGCTACGAAGGCACCCGGCTAGAACAGTTCGTCGTGATTCGTCAAAATTTCGACCTCCCAGAGGGGGTTACCGCCGAGGACGTGAACGTCGAGTGCTGGACGGAATTTTTCGACACTCCCCCCGCCACGACGACCACTCAGACTGCAAGGCTTCGGGAGGCAACGCCAAGCGCGTCGGCGGTGCAAAGTACGGATTTAATTTCTGATTTCGGCGCGGTCAAGCTCCTGCCGGGGGGAAAAGCTTTTAGCTTTGGCGACGAGACAAATACCGCGCCAGTTGGCAAGGACTGGGCGGATGTGAACGAAAAGGCAAGTGCGGCAGGGACTCCAAGTTCACCAAGGCACTTTCTAATTGAGATGGTGGATTTCCAGACCATCAGACCAATGCTCAATGCTTTACCAAAGCCGCAAAAGCACGCCTCATTGGGAAGCCCCCGTCGCAACCACGAGGCGTTGCTCGCCTCGGCCAGTGCTCGCTCTCACCCGATAACACCCGACACTAGATTGATGGCCACTCACACCAGAGCTGCCGTCCAAAAGGCCGGAGTGGTGATCGACTTCGCTCTCGGAACATCGGTTCCGGTGCCACCGAACATTGTCTCCTGGTGGAAGGCCGAAAACAATGCCAATGACAGCGTAAATAGCTTGAACGGCACCCTGTTTAACGGGGCGGGATATTCAGCAAGTGGCGAGGTGGGGAGTGCATTCTCAATCGGGGGCGGCTCCCAATACGTGCAGATCCCTAACAACGCGCTTCTCAATTTTTCGACGGCCATGACGCTGGAATGTTGGGTGTACCTCAACTCGTATCCTAACAACGACATTGTGATGATCGCCGGCAAGGAAGGCACTGCCACCCACCAGTTCGAACTGGCTCTGGCCAGCAGCCCAGGACATTGGTGTTTTCAACCTTTCCTGGTAGTGAACGGTGCTTTTGCTTGTTTCCAAGGCAGCTTCGTCCCGCTGTTAAATACGTGGTACCACGTGGCCATGACCTACGACGGTAGCGCTCTGAAACTCTACGTCAACGGCATTGCCGACGGCACGATGGGCGCAAGCGGTGCCATTACCGCCACAAGCAACCCCATGCTCATTGGAGGTTATGGAACGGGCCCCTGGACAATGAATGGCAGGGTGGACGAACTGAGCCTCTATAACCGCGCCTTGTCAGTCGGTGAGATAAAGAGTATCAGTGACGCTGGAAGTGCTGGCAAAGGCAATCCCGGCACCTGCACGACTCTACCCTTCAACGCGGTCGGTTGGTGGCCCGGCGATGGCAACACCACGGACCTTGCCAAAGGCAACTCCGCCACACTCGTTAACGGCACGGGCTATGCCTCGGGAGCCGTCGCGCAGGGCTTCAGTTTGGACGGCTCAGATGATTATGTGCAGATCGCCAGCAGCACGGACCTGAATCCGACCAGCGGCCTGACCCTCGAGGCCTGGATCCACCAGACCGGTCAGCTCTACCAGAACATGCCGATTTTCAGTAAGGATGGCGTGAACAGCGACCGCCAATATCTGCTGACTGTTGCGAGTACTGGAAAATTCCGAATCCACATCGGCACTCCGCCGAACAATTTGTATTACACCGACGGCTCCACCTCGGTTGCATTGAACACCTGGTATCACGTCGCCATGACGTACAACGGGAGTGCGCTAAATCTCTTTGTGAATGGGGCTCAGGAAGCAAGCATCCCTGTTTCAGGAAGCATCCTCACGACATCCCAGCCCCTTCGAATCGGAGGTTCGGATTCCGGCGGATATGGAAACTACAAATTCCAGGGGATCATTGACGAGCCCACCGTTTACAGCCGGGCCTTGAGCATATCCGAGATCACCGCGATTTACATAGCGGGAATCGGTGGAAAGTGCAAGGCAACTCCGCCTTCCATCACGACGCAACCAGGTGCACAGACAGTCAACCAGGGAGGTCAGGCGAGCTTTGTTGTTGCAGCGTCCGGGACTGCTCCTTTGAGCTATCAGTGGTACAAGAACAACGACCAGCAGTCGGTCGCGGGGGCAGTTTCCTACGGGCTGAGCTTCCCGAGTGCCCAAACTTCGGATAATGGCAATTACTACGTGAAGGTATCCAACTCAGCTGGAACTGCGACCAGCCAGCCTGCGACACTCACCGTGATCGTGCCGCCATCCATTCAGATGCAACCTACGAGCCAAACTGTCAACGGGGGTGCACCGGTAACGTTCACGGTGAGTGCTAGCGGCACATCCCCTGCCTATCAATGGTTCCATAACGGTGTAGCAATCCCTGGAGCATCTACCGCCTCCATTACCCTTAATGGCGTCGGGTTGGCTGACGCTGGTCAGTATAGAGTAGTCGTTTCAAATTCCGGCGGAGCGGCCACGAGCGTTCTAGCAACTCTCGCAGTCAACCAAGTTGCTGTCCCGACCTTTAGCCCGCTGGGTGGGAGTTACCCTTCCGCACGTAGTGTTTCCATTACTTGTTCAACTCCTGGAGCGACAATCCACTATCGACTTGACGGGCAGGAACCAACCATAACAGACCCAAGTGTGAGCCCGGTTCTCATAGACCATGACGTCACGTTGAAAGCTAAAGCTTGGAAGACGGGCTATACAACCAGTGATAGCGAAGCAGAAAGCTACCGAATCGAGGCAACGCCAACCGGTCAACCGCCCACATTAACCATTTCCCCTCCGACGGGCACTTCGCTCCTTGCATCGGATGATCTCTCGATTTTGGTTCAAGCTTCCGACCCTGACTCTGATGGAGCGATCTCCAAAATCGAATTGTACAAGGATGGTCTCAAAGTAGCTGAATCCGCACAAAGTCCACTCCAATTTACACTCAGCAAAATCTCGTCTGGAACCTATACATTCACTGCGAAAGCCATCGACGATGTTGGGTTCGTTAATACGGCGTACCCAACGGTTATCAGTATTCTCGCATCCGGACTCGATGTGTCGCTACAAGCCGAGCGACCCTATTACTCCTCGTCTCCAGCGACTCTTAACGCTAGTGTGCTGGGTGTGGACTCGGGCGCGATAAGGAGTCTCACCTTAAATGGCTTGCCTATATCCGTAGGGTCAGGAAACCTCCCCCTGAATCACCCGTTGGTTGAAGGGGAAAACGCATTCACACTTGTTGCAACTGACCTCCAGGGGCATAGCAGTTCGGCCACTACGAGCGTATATTTGGATTCAACGGTACCAACTTTGACCGTCACTTCACCTGCCAACAATTCCTCTGTCAGCGTGACCCGGATGAACGTCAGTGGCACGTTTGGCGAGGTGGCAATCAATCGGATCACTGTCAACGGCGTCCCAGCTTTCATTGCCGGCACGTCATGGGAAGCGCTAAACGTGCCTTTGGTGGTTGGTGCCAACACTTTGACAGCCATCGCGGTAGATATAGCAGGGAATTCAAGCCAAACGACCGTTACGGTAAACGGAACAGGCACCCTCGTGGACCCTGTCCAGTTGAGCGCAACTCCCGTCGGTGGCTTTGCACCCCTGCAAGTCACCTTCCAAGCACCAACGGGCCCTTTTCCAGGCACCCTGCTACAGGTATTGTAGGATTTCGATGGCGATAATGTCACGGACCAGGTCCTTACATCGTTATCGGCCTTAAATCATACCTACTCATCATCCGGTCAGTTCTTCCCCATTGTCACCATCGTAATCACCGTGGGCAGGTTTTCAAGTCTTGGCGGCTGGAGTGGAGACGGTCAGGATGTGCGTATCAACGTCCAAGCTTCACCAGTTATCGTTAGCACGATTAGTCTGCCAGATCCCGTGGATGTTAAATGGAATAACGACGGTAATGTATATGTGCTGTCACGAAGCGGTTCCTCGATCACAGAATTTAATGCGTCCGGTGCTGTTATTCGCTCCTTGGCTGGCGTTGGCGCAACCCCGAATGGCTTGGATGTTGATGCAGCAGGCAACGTATATGTGGCAGTGACCGGAGCCAATCAAGTGAAGAAATTCATGCCGTCCGGTAGCTCATTCCAACCTGATTCGAGCTTCAACGGAACGGGACGCATTGGTAGATCTGACGCAAGCCCGGGCTCCGCAAGTGGTGAATTCAACGCCCCGTTCGACGTTACAGTGACACCGGACGGGGAACAAATCGCTGTCTCGGACTCGAGCAATCACAGGATTCAACTATTCACTAAAGCGGGGGGCTTTGTAGATTCCTACGGGGTCTTCGGCACGAGCCTGGGAAAGTTCAACTCACCGAGTGGGCTCACATATGACGACGCAGGCGAGTTGTACATAGTTGATCAGGGCAATAATCGAATTGTTCTAGCCCCAGCGTCGGCCTTCATCGCTGGAGCCAATGGGACTTTCGGCAACGGCCTAAATCAGTTTAGCGCCCCTCTCGGCATATCCACGGGTGATCGCGGAATTTATGTGGCCGATACGGCCAACAGTCGCATACAAATCTTCGAACCGCTGGCACTCGCTTCATCATCGCAACCCACCCCATTCATTGTCAGAGCGGCCCTTTCCGGCGAAGTGGGGCTAAACCACCCTAATGCTGTGTCAAGTATCCGTAATGCCGTTGAAGAAACATTATATATCGCAGACACAGGCAACAATCGGATACTTCTCGTTCGCCTACCTGGCGAGAATCCGCTAACTACTTGGAATGCAATGATACAACGGTTAATCCTGCAAGATATCCCTGGGGCCGTAAGTTACTTTGCTGCTGGAAGGGCGGAAGGATATCGCGTTGCCTTCGCAACAATCGGGATAACCGAACTCGCCCAAACCGTCTCGCAGTTGCCAGCGCTGAACATCAATTTTGCAGAAGAGAACGAGGCTGAATACTATTTCCAACAATCGGTAAAGGGGGTGAATCTGACGTCTTTTGTCCGATTCGTTAGAGAACACGGGGTATGGAAGATTTCTGAGTTTTAGTCGAACTTCTTAAAACACATAACAAAATGCACAACCAAGCCACCCCCTGGAGGTTCAAGAACCTGCTAAACAAGGTTACGTTGACGTCTACGGTTCTCGTTTTTGTCCTGGTCTTTCACTCGTTTTGTTGGGCTCACGAAAAGCCTGTTCACATGAAGATCTCTTCCAGTGCAGCACGCTCCTCATCGGGCCTCATGGATTTCCTCATAGATAATTTAGGGGATGATTATGCCCCTTTCGACATTTCACCCAAACTGACACTCGACGCGGCAATGCCTCCAAACAGCGCGGTGAACTATCTTATTCAAGGTAGCCACGACGAGGATGAGCCAATGGATCGCTCTCTCAACCACTTTTATTCTGTTACGCGGACAGAAAAGAAGCTCACTGACCTTGGAGGGTTTGTGGGGCAGGGAGCAATCCGCCTTGCATTGGGGGTAACAGATTCGATGTCATGGGGATTCGTTCATGTCACTGGCGGTAAAAACCAGGACACCTGGCAGGACGCGCGCAGCTATGAGTATTCCGCCCTTACATCCGTCTTAGAGTCGGATAGGAATTATTGGATGGCGAGATGCATGAGAACGCTAGGGCATGTAATGCACCTTAACCAAGATCTCTCTTCACCCGATCACACTAGAAACGATGCTCACATGTTCGATGCTTTTTTTGAAAAATACGGTCTCAAAACTTATTTAAAGCAGCCAAACGCGTTCCCCTTACAGCATGAAGTCTTCCCTTGGGGTGGCTGGTACGAATCCTATAATGCGGGGTTTCGCCGATTAGAAGATTTCTGGGACAGGCATCTGTACAATGGACAATCGTCCGCCCTTAGCGACAATGAAAGATCGGCTGAAAAGAAACTTGGTCTGGCGGAATTTACCAACGGGAATTTTCTCGGTGAGGATTCGAGCTACAGGGAGTACTTTCAGCCAGGCCAGTTGCGCTACTTTCCGCTTCCGTCCCTCAACACTAGTACGGACTTCCTTCAAATACGAGAGCAAATCGGGGCAGGCGTTGATACAGTTTTGCTACGGAATGGGAGTTATGCAAATCGTGTATATTTACGGAAGGTTAATGACGGGATCAATGTCAATCATCACAGTGTCATGACATATCTTGCAAATAGATACCCAAGAAAGGCAGCAGTTTATGCATTGGCCAGCACCACTATTAATGATCCGAATGTGTTAAGCGACTATCACAGCAAGCTTATACCCAAAGCGATTAGCTATAGCAAGGGACTCCTTAACTATTTTTTTCGTGGATACTTGGCTGTTGACGCGACCATCAACAACGCGGGTGTGGTGACATTACATATAACCCAGACCTCACTGCAGGATATGCAGGGTGGAAGCTTTAAGCTTTACTATGATGACGCAAATGGAAACCGAAACTTAGTCCCTGGTTTCACTAGTGACTATACTGGCCACCTGAAGAGCGAGGGGACAGGCAGTCCTGACGGCGTACAAGCCACATTCACGCCGCCGAGCGGCAATGTCAAAAGATACTCATTGGTTTTTAGCTCGGGGGTCATAGGCGTCAATAGTTTGTTTAACCCTCTAGATTCGGTTGATCAACCCATTGCTTCTCGTTCTTTCGTGTTACTATGGTTCCAGGTCTCTTGTGATGATGCCTCTACGCGTCTCAATATCAGTGACTTTCATTGTTTTGACGGATATGACTATAACCAAGGGTCGTCTGCGGAAGGCGAACTTGTCTCCGGTGATCTATGGATGGCAGCATCCACCTGGTATGAGACAAGGGGTGAATTTGCGGTACAGGTGGCTTCTGACAAAAACGGAGTGCCGGATCATACCGTTAATTGCACACTTAAGACCTTCTTCAACTCACCAATCACTGCGATTACGACTCACAACTTCAGCATTATGGCTCTTCAGGGGCCAGGTAGTAACCCAGATCCACCGTATTATTTTTATCGGCCGCTTATCGTGATTGACGGAGAATATAATTTGCAGGAGTTTTGATAGTGGTATGTATCAGTTAACAATTACTCAATCTGGCGGACCTTCAGCCATTTCCGTTCTTCCCGTTGCGAGACCACCAATGTTTGTTCTAGCTGACTTTGGAGCTGAAGGCGTATACTCTCAACGGTGAAGCGTAAGTTGTTGATTGCCCTTGCCGGAATGCTTTCGTTTTTCGGGTTGTGTTCGACTGTCTCTAGATTGCGTGCACCTTCCTACGAGGGGCGCCCCGTGACGTATTGGCTCAAAGAGATTGGCAGCCAGTC
>Ga0105240_10014984_pt1 | contig 10561 bp, 7 predicted proteins | sample KBSC54metaG_FD_80426 | JGI IMG/M metagenome (GOLD analysis project Ga0105240, IMG submission 80426) | Corn rhizosphere microbial communities from Kellogg Biological Station, Michigan, USA - KBS C5-4 metaG | ecosystem: Host-associated > Plants > Roots > Rhizosphere > Soil | place: Michigan, USA...
GAACCCGACATTCGCGTCCAGAACGATCCGGCCGTGATGGCATCGGGCCACGACCAGCAGATCGAGGCGGCGGTGAAGGAGCTAATGAAGAAGAAATAAGACGCGGTCCGGGTGGACCACCTTACCAGCGTGCACCAATTAGATCATCGGGAGAACGATCGCGATGAAAAAAAGGCTGCCTTTTTAGGGCAGCCATTTTTTGTCACTTCAGTTGTGTTCGGTTTCAGTGACTATTTGATATTTAGCGGCTTGCGCGTGATGCTCTTAATAAACGCATCGATGTCGCCGAGCTGCGAACGCGACTTTGAGATGAACTTGCTTGCTCGCGAATCGCTAACGACCAATCTCGGGTTAGCGCAAGAGCCCGTTGCACTGGTCTCACCGACCTTGACCTTCTTCAGGGTCTCGCGTTCAAAGATCTCAACACCGTTCTGAATTCGCCGCGAAACTCTCTCGATCCCTTCGATATTGTTAATATTGCCGCTGATCTTTACCATTGCTTTCCTCCTGAAAACCTGGCCGCTCTTGATTAAGCAAGCAGCGTGCCAATTTGGTTAAATAGACCAAATAATACGGTTGCGGTCCGGAAAAGGGCCCAAATGTGTCGTTTGGTATACCAATTTGACGCGTGACGGAGCAATCCGTGTATGAGTGACCAGTTCGACGACCCAGGCGTCGAAGAGCAGGCATGTTCGGAATGGTTTTCTTAAGGTTTGGCCGCCGATCTCGGAACGGCTGTCGACTGCCATGCGACGGCTTGCCAGCGTTTGTCGCGTTTTACGAATGTGCCGGTATTTAGATAATTTGCGACCTCGGTCGCGCCGTTTTTGGTCGTTGTGGCAACTAATCGAAACGCCACCACAGCCGCGTCGCTATATTGATGTATCTGGATATCTTCGGCCGTATAAACCGTTTTAGGGTCGTCGGGTTTTGGCGCTGTAGCGTTTCGCAGATTCTTCATCATCGCGGCTTTATTCGTTCGAACACCGGCCGAGCGAGTATAGATCAGGTCATCGGCCCAAAACCGATTGTGAACGTTGGCGTCGTTAACAGAAGCTCCGGCGAGGAATTCATTGAGGAGTCGCGTCAGTTCTGCAGCGTCCGGGGCCGCCTGTGCGCGTGACAGTGTGGACAATAGGAGGAGCCAAAGCAAGGTTAACAAGATCCGTGTCTTCATAGCTCGGAAATAATAATGACGGTAGAGACCATTGGCAAATCCGCGCTGGCTTTGGACTGTTGCTGTTCTCATTTAAAATGATCGGGCATAAAGCCCAAGCCAATATGAAACCTGATCTTGCCTTTCTCACGCGGGCGTTCGCCGTTCTCGCCGTTCTTTTATTTGCACTAAACGCGTTTGGCGCGCCGTCGTCTGCAGAGCTTGCTCGCTGGCAGCGTGAGGCTCACAACGTAACGATCACACGCGACGATTGGGGAATCGCGCATGTGGTCGGCAAGACGGACGCCGACGCCGTTTTCGGGATGATCTACGCGCAGGCCGAGGATGATTTCAATCGCGTCGAGACCAATTACATCAACGCGATGGGGCGGCTCGCCGAGGCCGAAGGCGAATCGGCCGTCTGGCAAGACCTCAGGATGAAAATGTTTATCGACCCCGACCAGTTAAAAAAAGATTACACCGCTAGCCCGGCCTGGTTACGCTCGTTAATGGACGCCTGGGCTGATGGGTTGAATTTTTACCTTGCCAGACATCCAGATGTTAAACCGCGGGTGATCACACGTTTTGAGCCGTGGATGGCGTTGTCATTTACCGAAGGCAGCATCGGCGGCGATATCGAAACGATCAACTTGAATCGTTTGCGCGACTTTTACGGTGGCGGAACATCGGCCGCGGTAGCAGAAAATCTAGAAGACGACCTTCTGAAGGAGCCGACCGGCTCAAACGGCATAGCCATCTCGCCATCGAACACCGTCGATCACCATGCATTGCTGCTGATCAATCCGCATACGTCATTTTATTTCCGGTCGGAACTGCAAATGACCAGCGGCGAAGGTCTGAATGCGTACGGAGCCGTCACCTGGGGACAGTTTTTTGTGTATCAAGGCTTTAATGAACATTGCGGCTGGATGCACACATCGAGCGCCGTCGACGCGATAGACGAGTTTCGCGAGACGGTCACAAAGAAAGGCGACGGTTACGTCTACAAACACGGAAGTGAACAGTTGCCGGTCGTGGCGACCGTTATTCACATTCCGTACAGAACCGCGAGCGGCACGATGAACCAGAAGGTGTTTACCGTCTACCGGACACAGCACGGCCCGGTCGTACGGAAGGACGAGAACGGCAACTGGATCACTGTCAGCCTGATGAACAAGCCGATCGATGCGCTCACGCAGTCGTACATCAGAACGAAAGCCAAGAATTACAAAGAGTTTCGCCAGGCGTTCGAGCTTCACTCCGATTCGTCGAACAATACGATCTACGCCGATTCGGACGGCAACATCGCCTACTTTCACGGCAATTACATCCCGCGACGTGACCCAAAATTTGACTGGACACGGCCAGTCGACGGCAGCGACCCGGCAACCGATTACAAAGGTCTGCTTTCGGTCGATGAGACGCCAAAGCTTTTCAACCCGGCAAGCGGCTGGCTCTATAACAGCAACGATTCGCCGTGGCAGTCGGCCGGACCGAGCAGCCCGAAGCGGTCCGATTTTCCAAAGTACGTCGACAACGGAACCGAGTCCGCACGCGGGCATCATGTTCAGCGTGTGCTCCGCGACCGTAAAGATTTTACGCTCGACGGGCTCCGTCAGTCCGCGTACGACAGTTATGTGTTGTGGTTCGAAAAACCGATTCCCGCGCTGATCAAGGCGTGGGATGATGCCCCGGCAAGCGACCCGCTAAAAGCAAAGCTCGCCGATCAGATCGACGCGCTGCGTAAATGGGACGTTCGCTGGGGTGTCGATTCCGTACCGACGACGCTCGCCGTTTATTGGGGCGAAGATCTAATGCGGCGTTTGGGTCAGACCGCGCGTACTGCCGGTATACCGGCAGATGAATATGTCTCAACCAAAACTTCGGGAGATCAATTGCTTTCATCGCTCGCCGCGGCATCAGACCGTTTGACTGCCGATTTTGGAACCTGGAAAACGCCATGGGGAAAGATCAATTGTTTCCAGCGCATCACGGACGACATCGTTCATCCTTTTACGGATAGCGGCCCGTGCCAGCCGGTCGGATTCACATCGGGCAACTGGGGCTCGATCGCTTCGTTCGGCGCGATCCATTACAAGGGCACGAAGCGGATGTACGGCACGAGCGGCAACAGCTTTGTCGCCGTCGTCGAGTTCGGGCCAAAGATCCGCGCCCGAGCCGTTACCGCCGGCGGTGAAAGCGGCAACCCAGCTTCCAAACATTTCGACGATGAGGCCCAGCGGTACGCGACCGGCGATCTGCGCGAAGTGTATTTCTACCCTGCGCAATTGAAAGGGCATTCCGAAAAAACCTACAACCCTGGCGATTAAGGGAGTTTAAGAATCGCTTCGACTACTCACTAACCACTTGTCACCATCCACTGAAGAAATTATTCCTATTCAGTGGATAGTGAATAGTGAACAGTTAGAAATACGATTGTCGAGTTATATTGAACGACTAAACTCGCGCGTCTTCCCGCAGGAACTTTGTCATTGTGATCCGCGTCCCATCGTCGACCGGCTCGACGCGGACGTCGTCCATCAGGCCGCGGATAAGATTTAGGCCCCAGCCGCGGCGGGTGTCGGGCGACTCGGTCGGTTGGGGGTGAGCCTCGGTCTCGGCCTCGCGGGCCAGTTTGTCGGCGAGACGCATGCCGCGATTCGAGATGCTGATCGTTATCTTGTCGCCGCTGACGACAAATCGCTGATGTATCTTGCGATCGGGAGCGAGACCGTGCTCGGCCGCGTTGATGCATGCCTCGACCAGCGCGGTCTTTAACTGATTGATCGACTTCGGCGGAAAGTTGTGACGCCGCGCGATCTCTTCCAGAGCATGAGCGGCGATCAGCTCGGTGTCCTCGCCGACCGGGATGACCATTTCGTACTCGACACCTTCTTCTTCGACTGCAAACGGCTCGGCCGCGCCAAGCAGATCGCGCAGCAGGGCGATCTGACGCCGGCTCGAGCCAACGGCGTTGAAGTCAGCGAGCGTATCGAGCGCGCCGTCGGAAAACCCTTCGGGCGAGATGAGCCAGATCCGATAATTCTTAAACCTATTTGCCTCGGCGGCGGCACGCAGGCGTTCGCACCAAGCCTCGGCCGTTTCGCGGTCGGCCTCAAGCTTTGATTCGACCTCGGCGGCGAGCCAAACGACCTCACCATCCTCGGCATAATTTTGATCGCTGAAACCGAGACCGACGACGGCCCGTTCGGGTTCGATGTCGCGAGCGATCGCCGGATAATACTCTTCGGCTGCTGCAGTGTGAACGATCTGCGGCAGCATGACTCGATCCGTCTCGGACGTCAGCTTTTCGCGGATCTCGTCCGCTGATAATCCCTTGTAAGTTGATCGGAACGCTCCGTAGTCGATAACCGCACGCGGTACTTCCTGCAGATCGAAAGCCTGCAGCAAGGGTGCCAGATCGACAGACGCGTCGCGGCGGTAGAGACGCGCCATCATTCGCGGAGCGCGTTTTAGCGCGCCGGCCAGCACCTCGCCCGCGACAACAGCGCGCGGTTCGACATTGCATTCGATACGGTATCGAGAGCGGATCGTATCGGCCAAAACGAGATTTTCACTTGCGACTCGCAGCAGACTGCCGTCGAGGCTAACGATCTCGGCGACATCGATCGTCCCTATCGCGCGGCGAAATCGATCGACATCCAGCCCGAGACGGTCCTGCCACATATCGACCTGCATCTTCGCTCCCGGAAGCGCGATGCCGTCATATAAGAGTTGGATCAACTCTCTGCGTGACGCCGGCTCCGACACGGCGTTTGAGATCGTGTCGCGGTAAAACACCCCGAGCGAGCCTTTTAAGATGTCGTCCGCATAGACCTGTTCGACATGTTGATAACTGTCGAGCGGCCTGTGTGTCGCGTGCGCCGATGCGATCAGTGAACGGATAAAGCCAACGCGTCCGCTGGTCTGCGTCGCAATCAGATCCCGCGTCTGATCGTTTAGCGTTACGTTCATCGCGCTGGCCGCGGCAACGACGAATTCGCCGCTTCGCCGCGGGTCCGCGTCATCGAGTGCGAGGGTCGGAAAACGCGCCCCCAATATTTGAAATCGCCGACGCGCCGAGAACACCGACGGCACATCAACGCGCGAATAAACATCCGTCAACTCGGCAATAAATTTGTGGCCGTCGTCGATATTGATCGCGTTATGCAGATCGTCGAGCATTACGAGAATGCGATTGCCCGCCGAGGCGGCACGCAAGGGGGCGCTTAGGCAATTTCGCATGAACGTCCGCTCGTCACGTGCCGGACTGTCGATGCTGCATTTTTCGATCGCCCGCTCAAACCAGGCTGCGTCCTGCGTCGGCGCAAGCTTTGACAGCTCGCAGACCTCCGGGGCCGATGCGTACACGGCCGAATTCCGCCGTCGAAACGCGATTATCTGCAAAAGAAATTCCTGTAGGAAGCGGCTCGAGGCGAGTTGTGCGGTGCCATCCTCGGGACGAAGCGCAAAATAAATAGGAATGACGTCGCCGCCATCAAAGAACAGCCGGTCAAATGCCTGTCGCAGCAACTCGGAAGCGCCGCCTTGCGGCGGTGAAAGGATACGCAGGATGCCGACCCCATCGGCATGGCGCAAAACGCGGTCGAGTTCGGCACGTCGGCCAAAGAACTCCCGTGCCGGCAGCGCCGACATCAGTTTTTTCGCGCTTTGAGTCGCCATTTTTCTAGTGAACCTGCTCGCCGCCGTCGGCCATTATCTCGCTGTATATCTGTATATTATTACGGCCCGCGCGCTTTGCTGCATATAGCGCATCGTCAGCCGCCTTAATAAATTTCTTCGTATCGTCGAGGCTACCGCCGAGCGTCGCGATGCCGATGCTCACGGTCACTTTTCTCTTCGGAAATCTTGTATCTTCGACGTGCCGCCGGATGCGTTCAGCGATAGCCTGGGCTTCTTCCAGATTGGTTTCGGGCAAAAGGACCGAAAACTCCTCACCGCCGTATCGCGCTGCGACGTCGGCGCCGCGCAGATTTTCGCGAAGTATCTGGCCTATCAGCTCCAACGCCTCATCACCGGCGGGATGACCGTATCGGTCGTTATATGACTTGAATTCATCCACGTCCAACATCATGAAGGTCACCGGGTCGCCGGTACGATCGCTGCGATTCATCTCTTCGGTCAACCGTTCTTCGATGTAGCGTCGATTGAGCAGTCCGGTCAAGGAGTCGGTGATCGAGCGCTGCGCATACTCGCCGGCCTTCTCGCGCAGCGTCATCCGGTCAACGACGACGGCGACCTGCGGAGCTATCGAGTCGAGCAGATCAAGGTCTCGTTTTTCAAATCGCTCGCCGCCGACCTTATCGGTGAAATTCATTATCGCGATGCCTCGTTCACTCAGCATTATCGGATAGCTAATGAAGGACGAAGTCTTGTATCGACGTTCGGCCGGGGCGGGCGGAAGCTGCGCCCGAGCAGTGTCGACAACGAGGACCGGTTTGCCCTTTTCGAGGATGGTTCTTGCGACGCGCTCGCCCACGTCCTCGGCAATGGCGAGGTCCATGCGAATGCCGACTGTGGCTTTCGGGATCAGGTCCTCGCTCGGACCAAGAATCAGCAGCGAAGCGCGCTCGGCTCCCACCAACTCGGCTGAAACGCTCGTCAACCGCTCCCAAAAATTATCGGCGTCGATGTTGCGAAGCTGGTCGTTAAACTCCTTAAGCATGCGTGACAATCGTTCTCGTTCGGCGACAGCCTCGCGAAGCCGAAGAATTTCGAGCCGCGATGCGACGTAACGACAGAATTTCAGAACGCGACCACTCAACTCCTGATCCATCTCTTCGCGGGCGACGCCGAGAGCGTTGCGGACCTCGCCACCGATAACGACAGGAAAGAGCTGTATGAGACGCGCTTTCTTGTCGGATTCTGCCTGGCGCTCTTTCAACACGATCGGCGAATCGTCACGCACCGCTGCTCGGATGCGTTTGTCGTCCGGCGTAATGCCGATCCGCACAGGCTTATTTTCAAACTCACCAAAGACCGCAGCGGTTTCAAACTCGCCGCCCTCGCGCTGCAGCCACAACGAAGATTCGATACCGTAGTGACGGGCAAGGAATTCCAAAATGCGGCGGCAAGCCAACTTGTACGAGACCTTTAGCAGTGACGGAATAAAGCCGCGCCACGCCTCGCGGTCAGCGACGTCGTAATGCGGAATGGTGGGCAGCGCGTCGAGTTGAAAATTCATCATCGACGACTCAAACGGATCAGGACGCGCGCCGCTCTCGTCTGCCTTAGGCTCGATCTTGTAATTAAGCAGCGAGGTCTCGAAGGGATCGGGCGGCTTCATTACCGGCGGAAAGTCAGTGCGTTCGGCGACCGGCTTTGCCTTTGCATCCGGCTTTTTTGTCACGCCGCGAAAGAGGTCGTTGCTGAGTTCAGTGATCTGCCGATCGATGCGATTTATCTCGCTCGTCGAACCGGACAAGATCACATTCTCGAAAAATTTGGTGGGCGGAAATGAACGCCAATCGCCGTTGATGGCACGGGCCGTAGCCTCACGGTAGTTGCTTGCCTTTGTAAAAGTCCGGCCAGTGATGGCAACCAGTTTTTTATCGCTTACAAGGACCGAGCGGCATTGCAGACCGGCGTGACACTCAAAATCGACAGGCGCACCTGCCTCGCGGGCCCGCTCAAAGGCACGGCCGCAGTCCTGAGCGCAGGCGCCGACAAAGGTATCAGGCGGATTCAGCGTGCGGCAGATCGAGTTGTCATTCGACAGGGCGACAACATTTGTGTTGCCGTCTACGATAACAACCGCCATTCCGCTCTCCGCGGTGATCTCGTCGAGCGCCGTTTCGATAGTATTTTTCGGGCTCGGAGTTTCCATCTCTAGCTGCACACCAAGCGTCTCAGACGGGCCCTAAAGCCTCGCCACGGGCACAGGCGGCATTCAGCATACCTGCTTAATATTATCAATGAAACGTTTCTTTCAAGAAAAATTGAGTTGGTGTTGAACGGCGCAAAACGTTTAGTGGTGATTTGGAACTGAGCGCGAATGCGCTCGTAACTCCTGAATCTCTAGCGCGCCCGCGGCCGGCCCCAGCCGCACAATTTTTATTTTGTCTTTAAATATGAAATGCTGTTACCTATACTTTTAGATAGTTATTTGCACGACCTGAGATAATGCAGACGCAGATCGATTTCGGCAACCTTTCCGCAAAAGACTTTCGTTTTGCGGTAGTTGTCAGCCGCTGGAACGGCGATCTGACTTCGAATCTTGAGGCTGGAGCAATCGACGCGCTTAGGAAATCTGGGGCCGAGACAGGGGCGATAAGAGTATTTCATGTGCCGGGAGCGTTCGAGCTGCCGCTGGTGTCATCGAGAGTTGCCGAAAGCGGTCAATTTGACGCGGTCATAGCATTAGGTGTTGTGATACGCGGCGAGACACCGCATTTCGATTTTGTTGCAGGACAGGCAGCGGCCGGCATAATGCAGGCATCACTTGATACGGGCATTCCCGTGATGTTTGGTGTCGTAACGGCCGATACGCAGGAGCAGGCCGAGGCCCGATGCGGCGGGTCAGTGGGTAATAAAGGATTTGAAGCGGCAATGTCGGCCATTGAGATGGCCGTGCTCGGCCGCGAGATCGAGGGGTTGGAGCAGGGCGAGAACAAGGTTTTTCCAAATGTCGTTTGAAAAGTCAGCTAAGAGTTCCAGTACTCGGCATAAGGCCCGCGAAGCGGCCCTGCAGATGCTGTTCGCAGCCGATCTTTATAAGGTCGACGCGGACCGCCTGACGGAAGACTATTGGAACGAACTCGGCGACACCGCGATCGATACCAAAACTCGTGAATTTGCGGACAAGCTGGTTACCGGCACCCTCCGCGAGCTGGTCACGATCGATGAGCGCATCAGGACGCGTGCCGAGCATTGGCGAATCGAACGAATGGCCATTGTCGATCGCAATGTCCTTCGGCTGGCAGTGTTCGAGTTTCTGTTCGAAGACACGCCCGACACCGTCGTCATAAACGAAGCTCTCGAGATAGCCCGCCGCTTTTCCACATACGAGGCAACACAGTTTATAAACGGCATTCTCGACGCCATCAAGCACGACGTGGAGGCCGCTGAAACCGATAACACGTCAGATCCTCCGGCCGAGCGGTCCCAGGCCTCATCGATCTAGGCTTCGCTCTTATCTTTTCCCTTCAAACTACGGTAAAATTATCTCTTGCAGCCATATAGAGCGTAAGAGGTTTATCACACCGTGAGCGACAAAACCACCAGTTTATCGGCGTTTATCGAAGAGAATTTCGGCGCGAATTCGACCTATGTCGAAGGCCTATTGGCTCGCTATCAGGCCAACCCGAACTCGGTCGACGAGTCGTGGCAGGAGTATTTTGGCGCGCTTCTTAAAGGCGATGGCAACGCGCCCGTTTCTGCGGAACCGCAACCGGCGAAACAGGCGGACACGGGTCGGTCGGTAAGTGCGCCCGCCGCACAATCGACAGCAAAGGCCGAGAAACCTGCACCTGCCTTGACTCCAGACATTTCAGCGCGGCCGATCGTCGGTCCGGCCAAGATCATAGTCGACAACATGGAGCAAAGTCTGACGGTGCCGACGGCGACGAGCGCTCGCGACATCCCGGTCAAGCTGCTCGAAGAGAACCGCCGCATTATCAATGAACATCTGCAGGCCCGCGGCGGCGGCAAAGTGTCGTTCACGCATGTCATCGCCTGGGCGATCATCGAAGCGATCAAGGTCTACCCGCGTATGAACGTCGGTTTTGCCGAGGTCAACGGCAAGCCGTCGCGGCTCGAACACACGAGCGTCAATATCGGTCTTGCGATCGACATCGAGAAAAAGGATGGCTCGCGTTCGCTGCTTGTGCCCAACGTGAAAGGTGCCGACACGATGAATTTCTCCCAGTTCTTTGACGCCTATAATGACCGCGTTAAACGTGCCCGTTCGGGCCAGCTCGAGGTCGCCGATTTTCAGGGCACGACCATCTCTCTGACCAACCCCGGAACGATCGGCACCGTCGCGTCGAACCCGCGCTTGATGGCCGGCCAAAGCGCCATCATCGCAACCGGCGCGATCGAGTATCCGGCTGAGTACCAGGCGATGACTGCAGCGGCTTTGTCGCAGCTTGGTATCAGCAAAACGATCACGATCACGAACACCTACGATCACCGCGTCATACAAGGGGCCGAAAGCGGGCTGTTCTTGGCAAAGATCCACGAGTTTCTCGTTGGCAAGCACGAGTCGGCATACGAGATCTTTAACGACCTCGAGATCAACTTTCCACCACTGCGTTGGGCCCAGGACTATAACCCGAGTCTACTTGGCGGCGATCGTTCAGCAGAACAGGCCGAGAAACAGGCCAATGTTCTGCAGCTCATCAACGCGTATCGCACTCGCGGGCATTTACTTGCCGACATCGATCC
>Ga0105240_10014985_pt1 | contig 10561 bp, 11 predicted proteins | sample KBSC54metaG_FD_80426 | JGI IMG/M metagenome (GOLD analysis project Ga0105240, IMG submission 80426) | Corn rhizosphere microbial communities from Kellogg Biological Station, Michigan, USA - KBS C5-4 metaG | ecosystem: Host-associated > Plants > Roots > Rhizosphere > Soil | place: Michigan, USA...
GCGCGAGATCCTGCATCTGTGGAGCGAGGCCGGCGACGAAGTGGCCGCGCTGACGGGCGATCTCGGCGGCACGCTGCGGATCGGCGCGATCACGACGGCCGAGTACCTGATCCCGCCGCTGCTCGTCAAATTCACCGCGACGCGCCCGCATGTGAAGACGTATTTCAAGGTCGGCAACCGCGACGACATCATCCGCATGCTCGCGACGCATGAAATCGATCTCGCGGTGATGGGCAGCGCGCCGAAGGAGCTGCGCACGCACGCGGTCGAGTTCGCGAAGCATCCGATGGTGTTCGTCTCGGCACCCGGCCATCCGCTGATGCAGCGCAAGCGCGTCGCGCTGAAGGATCTCGAATCCGCGCACCTGCTCGTGCGCGAACGCGGTGCGGGCACGCGCTCGACCGTCGAGAGCCTGTTCAAGACGGCCGGCTACCGCTTCCATGTGGGGTCCGAATTGTCGAGCAACGAGGCCATCAAGCAGATGGCCGAAGCGGGGCTCGGCATTGCGTTCCTGTCGTTGCACGCATGTGCACTCGAACTGCGCACGGGGCTGCTCGGGCAACTGCCGTTCCCCGGCAACCCGATCGAGCGCGAATGGTATGTGGTCACGCTCGCCGACCGGCGAATCTCGCAGGTGACGGGGCTGTTTCGCGACTTCCTGATCAAGCAGGGTGCGCCGGTGATCGACGGCGCGACGGTGGCGCCGCACGAGCGGCGGCGCAAGTAGGTGGATGACGTCGGCCGGGCGGCCGCTCGGTCAGACTAGCCCGAAGTCGTCGTTGCTGTCGGGAATCGACGCGAGCAGCCGTTCGAGCCGATACCAGCCGACGATACGCAGGCACCAGGCGGCGATGGCGGTGCTGGCGTTGCGGGAGCGCGGGCCGGATGAAGGGCGGGTGGCAGAGGACGGCGATGGCGCGGTGAGCGCGGCGCGTTGCGGACAACAATGGGGCATGACGGTCTCCGTAGGTGTCGGATGGTGCGATCGTAAGCGTCGCGGCGCCTGCCGGCGCGCACGCAAGGATCGTCCTGAGCAGAAACGGATGATCTTTTTCTGTCCGTCCGGATACAGCCCCCGCAGGCCCGGCACGCCGGCCGAAAACGCGTCACAATGCGCGTTCGATACACGATCTGGTGGAGCCAAGCCATGAGCGATGCGATTCTTGCCGCGCCGCCGGACAACGGCGTGCCGGTCAGCCTGCGTTCCAGCCGCGGGCTCGGCTGGCGGGGTTTCGGCGCGGCGCTGCTCGACATTCGCGCCGGCACGTACCGGATTCCGGCGGCCGACCATCACCGCATCGGCGTGCACATCGGCGGGCCCGTTCGCGCGGACTGCGTGTGCGACGGCGAGCGTGTGTCGCGCATCCAGGCGCATGGCGACGTCGACGTGATTCCGGCCGGCCTGCCCGGCCAGTGGACCGACAGCGCCGACTGCCGGATCCTGCACATCATGCTCAGCGACACGTTCGTGCGGCGGACCTTCGAGCATCTGGAGCTGAAGCCGTCGCAGGCGCAGATCCGCCGCCGGCTGCAGGTGCGCGACCCGCGCCTGCAGCACATCGCGTGGGCGATGGCCGCCGAGCTCGAAGCGGAAGACGCGTCGGATCCGCTTTATGCGGAAAGCCTGTGCACGGCGCTCGTCACGCGGCTGGTCGACAGCCAGCCGGCGTTCCGCGAGCGCCGGCGCACGCTCGCGCCGAAGGCGGCAGCGCGCGTAATCGACTATGTCGAAGCGAATCTCGACCGGCGCCTGACGCTTGCCGAACTCGCGGCGCTCGTATCGATCAGCGTGCCGCATTTCAAGGTGCTGTTTCGCGAAACGCTCGGGATGCCCGTGCACCAGTACGTCGTGCGGCGCCGGGTCGAGCGCGCGAAGGCGCTGCTGCTCGAAGGCCGGCTCAGCATCAGCCAGATCGCGCTCGAAGCGGGGTTCGCGCATCAGAGCCACATGGCGAACTGGATGAATCGCGTGCTGGGCGCGACGCCGATGGAGATTGTGCGGTCGGGGGCTCGGGGCGGGCTGCGGCTGGCTTATGGTGGTGAGGGTAGCGGGGGCGACGTGTGAGTGTCGATTCTCTCGCCGGGATCGAGCTCTGATGCTCGATCTGCTGCGCGGTTTATGTTCGTCTGGAGTAGCAGATCGAAGAGCTCAACGTCGCGCGCATGGAGTCTTGTGCCCGTCGGATGCGGCTGGCTTGCCATCGACGCTGAAATCTGTGGCGCCTTCGTCGATCACGCAAGCGCCGTGCAGTGGGCGTGTGCACCGATCTCCAGTGCGTGCAACGGCATGTCCCAGGACCAACCATGTTGGACCAGCGAGCGTGAGATTGAGAAAACTAGGCGGCCAAATTGTCCCCTATGGGTTACAATGGCTTCATGTTCAAAGTCCTGACCACTCCCCAATTTGATGAATGGCTCGATGGGCTTCGCGACCCTGTCGGTTGCGCGGCGATCAACTTGCGCATCGAGCGGGCGAAGCTCGGCAACCTCGGCCAATGGCGAGGCAGTCGGCGACGGCGTCAACGAAATGAAGATCGATGTAGGGCCGGGATATCGAGCCTACTTCGTGCGACGCGGGAAAATCATCGTCGTGGTGTTGTGCGGTGGGGACAAGTCGACCCAGAAGAAGGACATCAGGGTGGCGAAGCAAATCGCCGGCGAACTGGAGGATTGAGTATGAAAATAAGCGAACTGGCCGAATTCGACGGCTCGAAGTACCTGAAGGACGAGGAAACGATTCGTCACTACCTGGCGCAAGCGTTCGAAGATGGGGATCCGCGGCTGATCCAGGCCGCGCTCGGGAATGTCGCGAAGGCACGCGGTATGACGGCGCTGGCGCGCGAATCTGGCGTGAAGCGTGAAGCGCTCTACCGCGCACTGTCGGAAGGTGGAAACGCCGAATTCGCAACGATCATGAAGGTTGTCAGCGCGCTGGGATTGCACCTGACGGTAGCTCCGGCCGCGCCAGCGGCCGAATCGGCGTCGGCGCCTGCTCCCGCACCAACGCGTGCGCGCTCGCGCGCTCGCCCGGCGGCGCACGCATAGCGGTCATTGGCGGCCGGTGCCCATACCGCAACGCGCCGGCCCACGCGCGTTCATCCGGCCGGCGTTGCCGGCGGGATGGCGTACGGATCAAAGCTCACAATTTCTTCGCCGTGCCAGTCGTTCAAATGCAGAAAACGCGACTGCAACGGCGTACTTACCGCTGCACCGTCGGCCTGTTGAGCCGCAATGCCTTCTGCGTGAACGGTTCATTCATCGCAGGCGTGTCGCTGTCCGTCATCGGCAGACCGTACGATTCAAAGTGAGCGGCAACGAAGCGGGCAATACGCGTCGCCGCCACCACCACACAATCCTTCATCCTTTCCTGTCCGAATCATCCCTCCCTGCGCGCCGTCCCGGCCGCGCATGCCGACAATCACCACACCTTCATCCCCCAGGAGCGGATCGTGTTCGTGATCTTCGGTGCATCAGGCAACGTCGGCTTGTCGACCGTAACAACCTTGCGCAACGCAGGCCATCCCGTGCGCGCGGTGCTGCACGACGCGCGTCATCGTGAGCGTTTCGCGCAGCTCGGCTGCGACGTGGCGATCGCGGCGCTGACGGATGAGCGCGCGGTCGCGTCGGCGATCGACGGCGCGCGGGCCGTGCAGCTTCTGTGCCCGGTGCCCGTCGCCGACCCCGATCCTGCCGCGACGATGGAGCGGACGATCGACGTCGCGACCGCCGCGCTCGCCGCGAACCCGCCGCCGGCGTTGCTTGCGCTGTCGGACTACGGCGCGGAGCGCGACGGCAATACGGGCATCACGCGCCTCTTTCATTACTTCGAGGAACGGCTCAAGACGATCCCGACGAAACTGACGCTGCTGCGTTCGGCCGAGCATCTGCAGAACTGGACGCGGATCCTGCCGGTCGCGCTCGGTACCGGTGTGCTGCCGAGCTTTCATCATCCGGTGGCCAAGGTATTTCCGACGGTCTGGGCGCCCGATGTAGGCGTCGTCGCGGCGCGGCTGCTGCTCGATGCGCCCGAAGGCGGCAACAAGCCGCGCATCGTCAGCATCGAAGGGCCGCGGCGGGTGAGCGTGACGGCGATCGCGGATACGCTCGGCACGGCGGCCGGCCGCGCGATCGTCGCGCACGAGCTGCCGCGCGACACCTGGAACGAGACGCTGCTGCGCGCGGGCCTCAGCGAACGCCATGCACAACTGATCGTCGATCTGTACGACGTGCACAACGCCGGGCAGATCGACGTCGAGGCCGGCGTGTCGGAGCGGCTTTACGGCACGACGACGCTGGCGGACGCGCTCGCGCAACTGGTGCGCCAGCACGCGCGATGATCGCAGCGGCGCCGAGCGGCATGCATGACGGTCGCAACGTGTATCACGCGGGGCGCCGCACCTTGTTCAGTGTCACATACGAAAGCGACCCGATCACGATCCCCCAGAACGCGGCGCCGAGCCCGAGCCACGTCATCCCCGACGCGGTCGCGAGGAACGTGATCATCGACGCTTCGCGGTGGTTCTCGTCCTCGAAGATCCCGTGCACGTTCGCGCCGATCGCACCGATCAGCGCGAGCCCCGCGAGGATCGCGACGAACGCCTTCGGCAACGCGAAGAACACCGTGACGATCGTGCCCGCGAAGAGTCCGCCGATCAGGTAGAACGCGCCGTTCGCGAGCCCGGCGACGTATCGCCGGTCCGGATCCTCGTGCGCGTCCTTGCCCGTGCAGAGCGCGGCGGTGATCGCCGCGACGACGATCGTGATCCCGCCGAAGCACGCGACGACGAGCGACATCACGCTGGTCGCCGTGATGATCGGGCGCGCGCTCGTGCGATAGCCGGACACGCGCAGGATCGTCATCCCCGGCAGGAACTGGCCGGTGAGGCTGACGACGACGAGCGGCAGCGCGAGGCTGAGCGTCGTGCCGAGCGTCCATTCGGGCGAGATGAAGATCGGCTGCGCGATGCTCGGCGACACGTTGCCGAGATGCGTCATGCCGAGCAGCGTCGCGAGCGCGGCGCCAGTGAGCAGCACGAGCACGATGCTGTAGCGCGGCAGCAGGCGCTTGAAGATCACGTAGGCCGCGATCATCCCGAACGCGAGCGCAGGCTGTTCCGATGCGGCGGCGAACGCATGCGTGCCGAACGGCAGCAGGATACCGGCCATCATCCCGCACGCGATGCCGCGCGGAATGTGGCGCACGAGCCGGTCGAAATAGCCGGTCACGCCGATCAGCAGGATGATCAGCGCGGCCGTGATGTACGCGCCGATGGCCTGGTTGAGCGTCAGTTGCGGAAACAGGCCGACGAGCAGCGCGGTGCCGGGCGCCGACCACGCGGTCACGACGGGCACCTTCAGCTTCCAGCTCGCGAACAGGCCCGATACGCCCGCGCCGATCGAGATCGCCCAGACCCACGACGACACCATCGCGTTCGACGCGTGAGCCGCCTGCGAGGCCTGGAAGAAGATCGCGAGCGGGCCCGCGTAGGAAATCAGCACCGCGAGAAACCCCGCGGTGATCGCGGAAACGGACCAGTCGTTGCCGATCGCGCGGATCGCGCCGGGCGGGGTGTTCGGTTGCATCGTCGTCGGAGAGTGGGATGCCCGGCCACGGGCGGAGCCGGGGCGAATGGCTTGTTTTGCGAACCCCGGATGACCCGCCATTCTGGGCATTGCCTACGCGATTGGCAATTCGCCGACGCGCCTCTGCCTTGTCGGCATTTCGTAAGGAATCCGCGCCGGCGCGGACGGATCGGCATGGCGTGCGGCCTTGCGCCTGTATCGTCGAATCGGGCGGCTTCACGACGACGTGCGGCGCCGTCGAACGTCACGTACTGATCTGCAGCACCTTGTCGACCACCGCCACCTTCACCCCGCCACCCGTCGACAGCGATGCCGTGCCCTGATCGAACGGATGCACGGGCGCATCGGTCGGCGTCCACGCGTGGCGCGCCAGCAGCTCGCGATACCCGCCGCGGATCACGAAGCCGCCGCATTTTTCCGCATACGCGTCGCGCCGCATCCGGTACGCGCGCGGCAGGTCGTACCACGGCAGTTTCGGCAGGTCGTGATGGACGAGGTGATAGTTGTTGTTCAGGTACAGCAGCCGCATCGCGAAGCCGGCTTCGTTGATCGCGATGCGCGCCTTCGGATGCCGTGCGGCGCGGTGCTCGTACAGCGAGCGGATCATCGCGAGCGACAGCGCGGGCCACGCGACCGCCAGCAGGTAGTACCACCACGGCACGCCGATCGCCCATTGCAGCCACGCGAGCAGCGCGACCACGCATGCAGCGTGCGTCGCCCACATCGGCAGGTAGCGGAAGTCGCCGCGCCGGAACGCGGCGAACGCATCGGCGAATGTCGCGGCGATGGCGAGCGGCGGCCCGGCGACGAGCCGCCCGGCGAAGGTCGTGCGTGCGACCGTCAGCGCGCGACGCCAGCGCGGCAGCCGCGCCCAGCGTTCGCGCGATACGTAGTTCGTTTCGGGATCGACGCCGGGCACGGTCAGGTCCTCGTCGCGATGATGGTCGAGGTGCGTGTCGCGATACAGCGCGTACGGATACCAGACCGTCAGCGGCGGATAGCCAAGCAGCTTGTTCACGAAGGCGGAACGTGTCGGATGGCCGTGCAGCAGCTCATGCTGCAGCGACAGGTGCCACGCGCCGAGCAGGATCAGCGGCGGCGTCGCGGCCGCGAGCGACAGGTGCTGCGCGCGCACGAGCAGCAGCACGGCGAGCCAGCCGCCGTAGATCGCGACGATCAGCAGCCAGGTCGGCCATTCGGTGCGGGCGGTGAAGCGGGCGTCGAGCGCGGCGATCGCGCGCGCGTGGTCGACGTCGAAGTATTCGGCCATGGTGCTGAAGCGGGATGGAACGGGCGGCGCGGAGCCGGCCCGGATGCTCGGGGGTCTCGCGGATCACGGTCGGCTTGCCCGGCATGCGCGCGGCGGCGATGCGGGAGCAGGCATCGGGACGTTACCGGGATGGCGCGGCACGGCCAACCAATCGATTCGCATTTGCTTATCGTCGCGCGGCCGATAAGCTTTCAGGCCGCCGCGGCGCGTTCGGTGCCCGTTTTCGTGCGATCGAACCGGGTTCCGCGGCGCCTGCGCCGATGCGTAGAATGCGCGCATGAGCCAATGGATCGCAGAACTGCCGATGTACAACGTGACGCCGCGCCACGCCGTGCTGTGGCGCGCGCTGCTGCGCGACGCGCTCGATGCGTTCGCGAACGCGGGCGGCCCGGCGGACGTCGCGCTGCCCGACGAACCGTTCGACGACCTGCATGCGCTGTGGCGACGCGACGATCTGCTGCTGTCGCAGACCTGCGGCTATCCGTATCGAATGCTTGGCTTGCGCGACACCGTGAGATTGATCGCGACGCCGGTTTTCGACGCGGACGGCTGCCAGGGGGCACGCTACCGCAGCGTGCTGGTCGTGTCGGCCCGCACGCACGCGGGCGGCGCGACCACGCTCGCCGCCTGTCGCGGGCTGCGGGCCGCATTCAATGGCGGGGATTCGCACAGCGGAATGAACGCGTTTCGGCACGCGGTCGCGCCGCATGCGCACGACGGAAGATTCTTCGGGTCGGTCACGCCGTTCGGCTCGCACCTGAACGTGTTGCGTGCGCTGGCGTCGGGCGAAGCCGATTGTGCGGCGATCGACTGCGTAACGTTCGCGTATGTGCGCGACGCGCTGCCCGAATTGCTGAAGGAGATCCGGATCATCGGCACGACGGCATCCGCGCCGGGGTTGCCGTTTATCGCCTCGCGGGCCCTGGAGGAAAGGCAGGTCGCCGCATTGCAGGATGCGCTCGGTCGCGCGGTCGCGGCCGATGCGGAACGCTCGCGCATGCTGAGGTTGAAGGGATTCGAACGGCTTTCGCCGGACGACTACGACACGATTGCGCGGTTTGCGCGGGAGGCCGCCGCGCACGGGTATCCGGAACTGGCGTGAGGTGCGGGCAAGTGCCGGGCGGCGCGAAACGGTGCGACCGTCCGCGCCGCTTCCCGTCACTCCTCGTCCATCAACCGGACCTTGACCCGCTTGCCCTTGATCTTCCCCGCATTGAGCTTGCGCAGCGCGTCGTGCGCGACGCCGCGCTCGATCGCGACATAGGTGGAGAACTCGGTCACGTTGATCTTGCCGATCTGCTTGCCGTCGAACCCTGCATCGCCGGTCAGCGCGCCGAGCACGTCGCCCGGGCGGATCTTGTCCTTGCGTCCGCCGAGGATCTGCAGCGTTTCCATCGGCGGCAGCAGCGTATCGTCGCCGGCCGGCTTCAGCTCGGCGAGCGGATGCCATTCGACGTCGCGCTTCTGCGCCTGCTCGATCGCGCCGACGCGGCCCATCTCGTCCATGCTCGCGAGGCTCAGCGCCCAGCCGTCCTGATCGGCGCGGCCCGTGCGGCCGATGCGGTGCACGTGCACTTCCGGGTCGGGCGTCACGTCGACGTTGATCACCGCTTCGAGCTGCGCGATGTCGAGCCCGCGCGCGGCGACGTCGGTTGCTACCAGCACCGAGCAGCTGCGGTTCGCGAACTGGATCAGCACCTGGTCGCGCTCGCGCTGGTCGAGCTCGCCGTGCAGCGCGAGCGCGTGGAAGCCCTGCGCATGCAGCACGTCGAGCAGGTCGCGGCACTGCTGCTTCGTATTGCAGAAAGCGATCGTGCTCACGGGGCGGTAGTGGTTCAGCAACTGGCCGACCGCGTGCAGCCGCTCGTTCTCGGTCACTTCATAGAAGCGCTGGCGGATCTTGCTGTTGTCGTGACGCTCCTCGAGCTTCACTTCCTTCGGATTGCGCAGGAACTGCTGGCTCAGCTTCACGATGCCGTCCGGATAGGTCGCGGAGAACAGCAGCGTCTGGCGCGTCGATGGGCACATCCGCGCGACCTTCGCGATGTCGTCGAAGAAGCCCATGTCGAGCATCCGGTCGGCCTCGTCGAGCACGAGCGTGTTCAGTGCATCGAGCTTCAGGTTGCCGCGATCGAGGTGATCCATGATGCGGCCCGGCGTGCCGACGACGATGTGCGCGCCGTGCTCGAGGCTCTGCGCCTGCGGGCGCATCGGCGTGCCGCCGCACAGCGTCAGCACCTTCACGTTTTCCTCGGCGCGCGCGAGGCGGCGCACTTCCTGCGCGACTTGATCGGCGAGCTCGCGCGTCGGGCACAGGATCATCGCCTGTACGTCGAAGCGGCGCGCGTCGAGGCGCGACAGCAGCGCGAGCGAGAATGCGGCGGTCTTGCCGCTGCCCGTCTTCGCCTGCGCGATCAGGTCCTGGCCGGCCAGCGCGATCGGCAGGCTCGCGGCCTGGATCGGCGTCATGTCGACATAACCGAGCTGCGCGAGGTTGGCGAGCGTGGCGGGCGTCAGCGGCAGCGCGCTGAAGGGCGCTGCGGTCGGTTGGGTCATTCCAGGTCTCCGAGGTAAGGGCGGCCTTCCATCTGTTCGTAGACGATCGTGCCGTCGTCGGCTTCGAAGCGCTCGAGATAGTTGCGCGCGCCGCACAGCGGGCAGCGGAACAGCAGCCCCTGGCCCTCGTCCTTGATGACGACGTCGGACGTTTCCCACTGCGTGCCGCAGCTCTGGTTTCTGCAGGTAAACACGGTCTTTCTCCAGCTGAATTCGGTTGGTGGCGCGCCCGGGCGGGCGCGGCAACGGTGTGCGGCGCTCGCGCGGCTCGGGCGCGGGCCGCACCGGCGGTCGCTTGGACTGCGTCGATGCGGATGATGGATCGGGCGGCGACACGGGGTCGCGCGTGCCGCAATTCTAGCGGAAGCTGGCGCCGCCGCCCGTGCGCGCCATGAAAAACGGCCGCCCCGGAGGGCGGCCGTATCGTGCGGCGCGGCGGCGTTCGATGCTTACAGCGCCATGTCGGCCGACGCCTTCGCCGGGCGGGCCGGTGCGGTGCCCGTCGCCTGCGACGGCACGTCGACGTCGATCTTCGGCGGCGGCGAGAGCTGCAGCACGCCGCTCGTGTAGGTCCATTCCTCGACGACCTTCGCCGGGCTGTCGTTCAGCTTGGTGCCGTAGCTCGGCACGATCTGGCGGATCTTCTGCTGCCACTCGGGCGTCGCGACCTTGTCCTTGAACACCTTCTTCATCAGGTTCAGCATGATCGGCGCGGCCGTCGACGCGCCCGGCGACGCGCCGAGCAGGCCCGCGATGCTGCCGTCCTGCGAGCTGACGATCTCGGTGCCGAGCTTCAGCACGCCGCCCTTCACCGGGTCGCGCTTGATGATCTGCACGCGCTGGCCGGCCTGCCACAGGCGCCAGTCTTCCTTCTTCGCGTTCGGGAAGTATTCCTTCAGCGCGTTGTAGCGGTCGTCGTCGGTCAGCATCAGCTGGCCGGCGAGGTACTGGACCAGCGGGAATTCGTCGACGCCCACGCGCATCATCGGCGCGACGTTGTGCGTGTTGGTGCTCGTGAGCAGGTCGAAATACGAGCCGTTCTTCAGGAACTTGGTCGAGAACGTCGCGAACGGCCCGAACAGGATGATCTTCTTGCCGTCGATGATCCGCGTGTCGAGGTGCGGCACCGACATCGGCGGCGAGCCGACCGAC
>Ga0105240_10014986_pt1 | contig 10560 bp, 10 predicted proteins | sample KBSC54metaG_FD_80426 | JGI IMG/M metagenome (GOLD analysis project Ga0105240, IMG submission 80426) | Corn rhizosphere microbial communities from Kellogg Biological Station, Michigan, USA - KBS C5-4 metaG | ecosystem: Host-associated > Plants > Roots > Rhizosphere > Soil | place: Michigan, USA...
ATCCTGCGGCTGGACAACAACATCCTGACCCAGATCGGCATGGTCGTGCTGATCGGCCTGGCGGCGAAGAACGCGATCCTGATCGTCGAATTCGCAAGGCAGGGCGAGGAGCAGGGGCTGGGCCTGCGCGAAGCAGTCGAGCGCGCGGCCCACCAGAGATTGAGGCCGATCGTGATGACCTCGATCGCCTTCATCTTCGGCACGCTGCCGCTGGTGATCGCCAAGGGCCCGGGCTTCGAGATGCGCCAGGCGCTGGGCGTCGCGGTGTGCTTCGGCATGGCCGGGGTGACCGGCTTCGGCCTGATCTTCACCCCGGCGTTCTACGTGATGGCGCGCAAGCTGGGCGATCGGGGCCGGGAATGGTGGCGGTCGCGGGGGCATTTGGGCACATCCAACCTGCACAATTGAGGGGTCGCCCCGGCCCTCGGGCCGGGTTATCCTCCGCCTAACCGCAGGTGAGAGACCGCGCCAAGGAGAGAATCATGGGCGAGACGCTGAATCCGGTGCATCGGCTGTTCGAGAATGCGCCGCCTGACGCCAGCCATAACCGCCTGCCCGAGCGGATGATCTCGGCCGACAGCCATGTCACCGAGCCGCCGCATACCTATACCAAGTATATCGATCCCAAGTTCCGCGACCGCGCGCCCAAGATCACGCCGGACAGCAAGGGCGGGGATGGCTTCGGCATCGAGGGCATGCCGGTCGTCTCGATGGGCGGCGTCGCCGGGGCCGGGATCGACCCGCGGACGATCTCGCATGCCGGGCGCAAGTTCGAGGAGCTGCATCGCGGCGGCTGGGACGGCAAGGCGCGGCTCGCCGACCAGGATCGCGACGGTATCGGCGCCGAGGTGATCTATCCCTCGGTCGGCATGGTGCTGTGCAACCATGAGGACGGCGATTACAAACAGGCCTGCATGTGGGCGTATAACCGCTGGCTCGCCGAGGAATTCTGCGCCGCGGCGCCGGACCGGCTGATCGGGCTCGGCCAGACCGCGGTGCGGTCGGTCGCCGAGGCGATCGAAGATCTCGAAAAGTTCAAGGAGATGGGTTTTCGCGGGGTGATGCTGCCCGGCTTCCCGGCGACCGAATTCGACTACGACGATCCGCAGTTCGATGCGCTGTGGCGTGCGGCGGTCGAGCTGGAGATGCCGGTCTCCTTCCACATCCTGACCAGCAAGTCCGACGGGCTGCGCAACGTCGCGTCACCCGGCGAGATGACCAAGAGCCAGACGCCCTGGCGCGGCGGGCTCTACAACGCGACCCACCAGGTGCTGAAATCGCTCCAGGACATCATCGGCATGTTCGTCTGGGGCCAGGTGTTCGAGCGCACGCCCGATCTCAAGATGATCTGCGTCGAGGCGGATGCCGGCTGGCTGGCGCATTATTCCTATCGCATGGACCATTTCTACGATCGCCATCGCTACTGGATGAAGCTGGGCGACATGGGCCAGCGGCCGAGCGAGACGCTGAAGCGCAACGTCTTCCTGACCTTCCAGGACGACATTACCGCGTTCAAGGCGGTGGGGCAGATCGACGCGCATAATCTGCTCTGGGCGAACGACTTCCCGCATTCGGATTCGACCTGGCCGTGGAGCGTGCAGCTCTTGAAGGCGCAGACCATGGAGCTGAGCGAGGAAGCGAAGGACCTGATCCTGCGCGACAACACCGCGCGGCTTTATGGGCTGGATGTGAAGGCGCTGCCGGAGGTGGCGGCGGCCTGAGGGGGAGGGCGCGCGGCGTCGCGCGTTTCCCCTCTTCGTCATTCCCGCGAAAGCGGGAATCCATGCGAGCCAAGCGACAAGCTCAGTGCGGTAAACAAGTCTGCTGGATTCCCGCTTTCGCGGGAATGACGAATAGAGGGTGCGGCGCCTCAGTGCCACGTCAGCGGCTGTTCTCCGATGGGATGATGGTGTTGGGGATGCTCGTGAAGCGGAAGCCGGCGCGTGAGCCGGGCTAGGGCTCGACGGACTCCTTTTCGCGCTCGTCGGGCTTGGCGGAGGAAAGTCTGATCCGCATTCCCGGTTGTCGCCGGGCCGGCGGCCGCAGCTTGCAGACCCCCCAAACCATGAAGGCGAGCGTGACGACCATGATCAAGGCGCCAAGGTCAAACCGCATTCGGTCACTTTAATAGTGATATAACATCACGTCGAGTCGATTGCGGACATGGATCGCCATAGTGCGCGGACCGATTTTCTTCGTCTTTCCCGCGTGGGCGGGAAGCCGGCAGACTTGCTTGTTCTGCTGAGCCCGTCGCTGCGTCTCTATGGATTCCATTGACGTGGGCCGTCCTGCCTCCAGGCAGGACTGAAGAGTGCCGGGGGCACTCTTCACCCACTCAATTTCGCGGGAATGACAAAAAGGGGTCAGCGCCACGTCAGCGGCAGTTCCTCGATGTGGATGATGTTGCTAAGGAAGAAGGGCGTCTTGTAGCCCGGCTCGATCTGGAATTGGGGGATTGCGCCGAGGAATTCGTCGATCGCGATCTGCAGCTCGCGGCGGGCGAGATGGCGGCCGAGGCAGCGGTGGTGGCTGAAGCCCAGGGTGATGTGCGCCGGCTTGCGGTCGAAGCGGATTTCCTGCGGGTCTTCGTAAGCCTCGGGGTCGCGCGAGGCGAGCGGGGTCGCCATGATGACGAAATCGCCGGGCATGATCCGCTCGCCGGCGATGACGATCTCCTTTTTGCAGATACGGTTGGTCGAGACCGCGGCATAGGCGCGCATCAATTCCTCGATCGCGGGCACATTCTGCTGCGCGCTTTGCCCGCGCATCTGCGCCTGGTGATCGCCGCGGGTGGCGAGGTGATAGAGATGCAGGCCGAGGTTCGAGGTGACAGTGTCGAGCCCGGCGAGATAGAGGGTGAAGGCGAAGGCGAAGATCTGATTGTCGGTCCAGCGCTTGCCGTCGACCTCCAGCGTCAGTGACAGGCTGATGAGATCGTCGCCGGGGTTCTTCCGCTTCCGGTCGATCTCGGCGAGGATGATCGCGCGGATCTCGCGCAGCGCCGCGGTGCGCTGCGGAACGCTGGTGCCGTTGATCATGTCCTGCTCGAGCTCGTAGAAGCGCACGAGCTGATCCTGCGGCATGTCGACGAGATCGAGGAAAATCGAGATCGGGAATGGCATGGCGAAATCGCGGATGAACTCGCATTCGCCGCGATCCCTGAATTTGTCGATCAGCCCGCGTGCGCGCTCGCGCACCCGGCCTTCCAGCGCAAACATCCGGCTCGGCGAGAAGAAGGGGTCGATCTTGCGGCGGACCGACGTGTGATAGGGCGGGTCGAGCTCGGAGGGGATGAGGTCCCAGGCCTCGCCGATCAGATCGGGAAAGCCACTATTGCTGGCCGAGGTGAAGTGCTCGGGGTCGCTATAGGCGCTGCGGATGTCGGCCATGCGGCGCAGCACCCAGCCGGGCTGCTCGAACATGATGTTGTCGGCATAGAAGACGGCAGGTCCCTGGTGGATCTCGGGGATGATCGTCTCATAGGGGTTCTCATGGACGATGACGCGGTCATAGAGCGCGCAATGCCGTACCCGCGCCGGATCGACATGCGGCGGCAGGTCGACGAGCTGGGTGGCCAAGGCTTTTCTCCTCCATTGCTCAGGCGCCGCCTGAGCCATTGCCCGCATGTTGCGCGGGCGATTGCATTATAACAGCTGAACCTCCGCGCGCCATCGATCAGCGCATCGGTCCTTGAGACTTCAGGGCCGATTCTTCATTGGATAGAGCTTTGGAGAATGGGCCAGGCCATATGAGCGAGCTGATCATCTGGACCCTTGATTGGGTCCCCGAAATGCCCCGCGGTTTCGTTCGCGACATGAGGCTGCGGTGGGCGTGCGAGGAAGCCAGGCTCGACTATTCGGTGCGGACGGTCCCGTTCGAGGGGCGGGAAACCAATCACCTGGACCAGCAGCCCTTTGGCCAGGTTCCCTTCCTGACCGATGGCGAGGTGGAGATGTTCGAGAGCGGTGCCTGCCTGCTGCATCTCGCCCGGAAGAGCGAGAAGCTGATGCCGCGCGATCCGGTCGAGGCCGCGGAAGCGGTCGAATGGATGTTCGCCGCGCTCAACTCGATCGAGATGGTGACCGTTCCCTGGTGGTTCCTCGAGATAACCGGCGCGAAGGACAATGGCCTTGCCGACTGGATGACAAACCGCCTCGGCCAGCTCGAGAGGGTCTTGAGCGAGCGCGAATGGCTGGCCGCGGATCGTTTTACCGTCGCGGATCTGCTGATGGCGGATGTTTTGCGGGTCGCGAAACTGCGCGCCTTCGGCGATCGGCCCGCGAGCGAGCGCTATGTGGCTCGCGTGACCGATCGCCCCGCGTTCAAGAAGGCGCGCGCCGATCAACTGGCGCATTTCGCTGCCGGCGATGCGAGCAGGGCGGGCGCTGGCTAGCTTCCCGTCATTCCCGCTTTCGCGGGAGTGACGAATAAACAGAAGAGGCGTGTGCGCGCCTCAACGCCGCCTCAGCAGCAGTTACTCCATATTTGCAACGCGGCGATCAATGGGGGTGGCACCAGTAGACGCCCTGGCCGACGGCGTCACAGCGACCTTCGGGCTGAGGGCGATGGCCAAGTTCTCGCGGTACCTCATATCCCCAGCCGCCGCCGAAAAGCGGGACCGTCCTGATATCGACGCCCTGGCGGTCGACCATCACAAATTTGGGCTTGAGGCTCGCAATGGCAGGCGGCTGCCGCTCTTCGGGGACGCCGGGATAAGGCGTGGTCTGATAGGTCGCCATCAACAGCTCGGCGTCGGTTTTGATCGCCTGCAACTTTGCCTGATCACGGGTCGGGCGTGGGGTGAGCATGGACCGAAGGAGCATCATCCCGGAAATGGCGAGTACAACGGCGGCTGCCAGAATAATGGCGGCGTTGAACATGAGCGTGATGAATCCGCGCTCAGGCTCCTCGTCCTTTCGGCTGGCGTCTTCGTCGCTCACGTCTCCGCCCGTCCCCTAAGCGGCTCCTCGTCATCGTCGTCGTGTCGCTGTCACTCCAGCGCCACGACCCCCGCGCGAGGGAAAGATTCGGTGCGCCGCCGCCGCTCAACTCCAGGTCAGCGGCAGCTCCTCGATGTGCATCATGCTGCTGAGGAAGAAGGGCACCTTGAAGCCCGGCTCGATCTTGAAGCTGGGGATCGACTTGATGAACTCGTCATGGGCGATCTGCAGCTCGCGGCGGGCGAGGTGGCGGCCGAGGCAGCGATGGTCGCTGTGGCCGAGGGTGAGGTGATTGACCCGCCGGTCGAGCTTGACCGTGTTCGGATCGTCATAGGCCTCGGGATCGCGCGAGGCGAGCGGAGTCGAGCAGATGACCGCATCGCCCGGCATCATCTTGACGCCGGCGAGCTCGGTCTCCTTGACGCAGAAGCGCGAGATCGAGACGATGGCGAAAGCGCGCATCAGCTCCTCGATCGCGACGACATTGCCCATGTAGCTGTTGGTCCGCATTGTCTCCTGGTCGTCGGCATGCGTCGCGAGGTGATGGATGTGCATGCCGAGGTTCGACGTCACGGTGTCGAGCCCGGCGAGATAGAGCGTGAAGATGAAACCGAAGATCTGCGTGTCGGTCCATTTCTTGCCGTCGACCTCGATGTGGAGCGAGGCAGTGAGGAGATCGTCGGTTGGGTTCCTCCGGCGGTCCTCCATCGCCTCCAGCAGGATCGCGCGAATCTCGAGCAGCGCGTCGCGGCGCATCTCGTTGCTGGTGCCGTTGATCAGCCTTTGCTCGAGGTCATAGAACAGAGCCATCTGCTCCTGGGGCAGGCCGTAGAGATCGAGGAAGATCGAGATCGGGAAGTTGATCGAGAAGTCCTTGAGGTACTCGCATTCGCCGCGATCCTTGAATTTCTCGATCAGGTCGCGGGCGCGCTGACGCACCTGGCCTTCCAGCGCCATCATCTTGCTCGGCGCGAAGAACTTGTTGACCACCGTGCGGACCGCGGTGTGGTAGGGTGGATCGAGCTCGTTGATCGCGACCCAATCCTCGCCGATCAGATCGGGAAAGCCACTCATCCCGCGTGGGCTGAAATGCTCCCAGTCCGAGAAGACGTGGCGAATGTCGGCATGGCGCCGCACGACCCAGCCGGGCTGCTCGAACATGATATTGTCGGCGTAGAAGGCGGCCGGGCCCTTGTGGATCTCCGGAATGATCGTCTCGAAGGGATTGTCGTAGACGATCTTGCGGTCGAACAGCTCGCAATGCTGCACCCCGGCGGGATCGACATGCGGCGGGGGGACGAAGCTGGGATCAACGAGCTGGGTGGCCATTGTATTCGCGGTCCTCTCCTAGTCCTGCCGCGATTCAGCCGCGCGGCGGGATCGGCTGCATCCTACCAGACAAGCTGCAATTCGTTGATGTGTAAAATGCCGCTCAGCAGGAACGGCGGCTTGAACCCCGGCGCCAGGCTAAATTGCGGAATCTGACGGAGAAATTCCTCGATCGCGGTCTGCAGCTCGCGCCTTGCGAGATGCTGGCCGAGGCAGCGGTGGACGCCATTGCCCATCGAGAGATGGCGCGGCCGGCGATCGAGGCGGATGTCCTGGGGATCGTCATAGGCGGCCGGATCGCGGCCGGCGAGGACGGTCGAGATCGCGACCATGTCGCCCGGCAGGATGCGCTGGCCGTCGATCTCCTGCGGGCGCCGGCAGATGCGATAGTTGGTCACCAGCGCATATGCGCGCAGCAGCTCCTCGATCGCGACGACATTGTCGTTGTAGTCGTTTGCCCGCATCCGCGCCTGATCCTCGGGATGGGTCGCGAGATGGTGGAAGTGGAAGCCGAGATTGGCGGTCATCGTGTCGAGCCCGCCGAGGTAGAGGTTGAACGCGTAGCCGAACAGCTCCTGGTCGGTCCATGGCCGGCCGTCGACCTGCTGCTCCAGCGCATGGCTGATCAAATCCTCGCCGGGATTGCGGCGGCGCTCGGCGATGGTCTCGATCAGCAGCGCCTTGATCGCGCGCAGGCTCGATGCGCGCTGATCGTTGGTCTTGCCATGGATCAGCCCGTTTTCCCATTCGACGAACTGGTGGAGCTGATCCTGCGGCAGGCCGATCAGGTCGAGAAAGATCGAGATCGGAAACAGCAGCGCGAAATCGGCAATGAACTCGCAATGGCCGCGATCGCGGAAGCCGGCGATGATGTCGCGCGCGCGCTGGGTGACGACCGGCTGCATCGCCATCATCCGGCTCGGCGAGTAATAGGGCTGGACGACCGAGCGATAGGCATGATGCTCGGGCGGATCGAGCTCGCTGGGGATGATGTCCCAACTTTCGCCGATCAGCGCGGAGAAGCCCGAATAGCCCTTCTTGGTGAAATTCTCATTGTCGGCGTAGATCCGCCGGATGTCCTCGGCGCGGGTGACGACCCAGCCAGGCTGGTCGAGCGCGATATTGTCGGCGTAGAAGATCGGCGGGCCAGCGACCAGCTCGGGCACGATCGTCTCATGCGGATGCTCGTGGGAGATGGTGCGGTCATAGAGCCGGCAATGGCGCACGATCGCCGGATCGACATGCGGCGGGGGAGTGAATGCCTTGGTCGCCATGATCGCCCGTTGATTGCCCTCTGCACAGAATAGCGGCGCGGCGGGGTAGGGCAATGCCCGGTAGCCTGATGGCGCTTGGACATACGGGCATCACGCGTGGCAGATTTCCAACATGCAACGATTCGCTGAAAGTACCAAGTCGTTCATCAGCTCGATGTGGGGTGCGCTCGCGCTCGCTGGATTAGCCTTCTTTGACCCCATCAAAGCACTTCAAGACCTGGGCCTGATGTCCTCTGCGTGGGTATGGGATATCGGACCGGAGCAGCGGCGTGCGATACTCCTAGCCTTAATGTTCGTCTGGATGTTGGGCTGGTATCATCGAAAGCGCATCGCTTTCGAAGATCGTCAGCCCGTTACAGGCGACATGCCACTTCATCTGGTAGCCCGCTATATCGCGCGGGATTCGAAATGGGCGGCTGACTACGCTTGGCCCGACGACGATTGGGTGACGCACCTTAATCAGGAGCTAATGTCAAAGCTTCGCAGAGGCCAAGTCCAGGCATTGGGTCGCATGAATGGCCGCGCCGAGGAGGATATTAGTCGCGACTTCCTTAGAGACGCTGAATGGCATTCTTTCGCGTTAATCCTTGGCGAGCATCCGCCCGACAAGCTCTACCGGCTGTCGAGGCATGGTGGCGGGACCTATGAGAATGTGATGTTCAATCGACATCAGGTGGAGCGAACCTGGCCCAAGCGTTCATTTCATCATCGACTTAAAGGCAAGTCGCCGATTGATCGCATCAACCGGTCGGGCGAGGACGGCTACTCTGCGATTTTTGCAAAACAGGATCGAGCCTACGGTCAGGGTAAGAGCTTCTACCAATCTCCCTCGTTGCAGGAGATTCTCGAAGAGTAGCTAGGCGGTTTGCAGCCGCTCCGCCGAGAGCTGGGCGGCGGCGTTCTCGAACAGGCTGCGCGGATTATCGATCAGGATATGCTCGATATCGCCTTCCGGGAGACCGAGCTTGCGCAGTTGCGGCAGGACATAGTCGAAAATGCGCGTGATGCGCCAATTGGGCTGCCGCGCCTCGGTTTCAGGCCCGAGCCGGCCGAGCACGCAGAGCGCATGGTCGTGGGAGACGACGATATTGTCGCGATAACCCGCCGCGACCATCTGCATCAGATTCTTGATCCGGGTGTCGTCGTCCAGGATCATCTCCAGCCCGAAGCGGTCGAGCCCGACGAAGCAGCCTCGCTCGGCGAGCGAATTCTGATAGGCGGGATCGTCGCGGTCGCCCGAATGGCCGATGACGGTGCATTTGGCGCAGCCGCCATGCGCCTCGACGATGTCGAGCTGCTCATGGCCGAAGGTCGCGATATTGGTATGCGAGACGATCGGCACGCCGGTGAGGCGCGAGGCCTCGGCGGCAATACCGACCATGCGGTTCTCGAAGGCGTTCTTCGGATCGGGGCCGCTGGCGATCTTGATCACGCCGGCCTTGATGCCGGTGTCGCCGATGCCGTCGGTGATTTCCGATATGAAGAGCGCGAGAATGTCCTCGTCCGGCAAGGTGCGGAAGGTCGCGGGCATGCCGTCGGCTTCGGTGTAGACGCCGGTTGCGACGATGATGTTGGTGCCCGATCTTTGCGCGACCTCGGCGACGAATTCGACGTCGCGGCCGAGGTCCATCGGGCAGGGATCGACGATGGTGTTGCAGCCATAGGCCTGCAGCTGATGCAGCTTGTCGACCGCACGGGCGATCATCTCCGATCGCACTGGCCTGGGCGCCTTGAGGTCGAACTGCCAGCCGGGCACGCCGACATGGACATGCTCGTGGATCAGGGTCTGGCCGAGCTCGGCGAAGGCGATCGTGCCGGTCGCGGTCTGGACGGATTGCATCATACTGTCTCCGTTAGAACTTCACCTCGACCGTGCCCTTCACCACCCGCGGCGTGCCGGGGACGAAGGCGCCGCGCAATGTGCCGTCGGCATTGGCGAAGGTCGAGCCATAGACGGCGTAATATTTGTTGAACAGATTGGCGACGTCGAGATAGACGCCATAGCGATTGTCGTCGGTCCTGACGCCCGCGCGCAGGTTGACCAGCGAATAGCCCTTGCGGTGGCCGGCGGCGCAGCCGCAGGGCGAGTAGAGCACCGCACCGGTATAGGCGTAGAGCAGATTGCCAACGAGGTGGAGTTGGCCACTGATCGGCTGATCCAGCACGGCGTTGAAGCTGCCCTGCCATTTCGGTGCGAGCTGCATCGGGTTGCCGGAATAGTTGAACGCGTCGACGACCTTGTTCCCGCCGAATTCGAACTTCTGATATTTGGCGTTGAGATAGCCGACGTTGCCGGACAGCGTCAGCGGCGGGATGACGCGCCAGGTGACGCTCGCCTCGGCGCCATAGGTCCGCGCCTTGCCGGCGTTTAGATAGGTTAGCGAGACGTCGGAATTGGCCGCATTGCCGCCGACCGCGATCTGCAGATTCTTATAGTCGTTGTAGAAGATCGCGCTGGTGAACTGCACCTTGTTGTTGAACGCATTGGTGCGGTAGCCGATCTCGTAGGTCTTGACGGACTCGCCCTTGAACGTGGTGTTCGAGACGCAGAAGCCGCTCGAAATCTCCTGCGGTGTGCAGCCCTGCAGATAGCGGCTCGGGAACTGCACCTCGTTGACGCCGCCGGTCTTGTAGCCCTGGGCGTAGCGCGCATAGATCGTGCCGTTGTCGGTCCTGTAGCTCAGCGTCGCCGACGGAATCGGCTTATGCTCGCGGCCGCTGTTGGACTCGCCGTTGATGAAGTCCGCCTTACGCTGCTCGTGAATGTAGCGCAGCGACGCGGTCAAGTTGAGGCGGTCGGTGATGTCGTAGCCGGCCTGGCCATAGACCGACCATGAGGTGGTGTGCATGAACGACTGGGTCGGCGACAGGGTGAAGCCGAGAAACTGGCCGTTGATGGTGAAATTGATCCGGTCGCGGAAATATGTTGCGCCGCCGAGTAGATGGAGCGGGCCTTTGTCCGTCGTCTGCGCGCGCAGCTCCTGATAGAAATAGCGGCGGTAGACGGTGACGACGAA
>Ga0105240_10014987_pt1 | contig 10559 bp, 10 predicted proteins | sample KBSC54metaG_FD_80426 | JGI IMG/M metagenome (GOLD analysis project Ga0105240, IMG submission 80426) | Corn rhizosphere microbial communities from Kellogg Biological Station, Michigan, USA - KBS C5-4 metaG | ecosystem: Host-associated > Plants > Roots > Rhizosphere > Soil | place: Michigan, USA...
CATGGGAAAAATCCGCAACTCCGGCCAGGTATGTGTCTCGCCGACGCGCTTCTACGTGCAGGAAGGCATTTATGACCGATTCGTGACGGCCTATTCCGAGCGCATCCGCAAAGTGAGCGTCGGCGACGGCCTGCTGGAGAGCAGTCACATGGGGCCGATGGCGAATCCGCGCCGTCCGGCGGCGATCGAGAAATTTGTCGAGGACGCCCGCTCCCATGGTGCGAAGGTGCATACCGGCGGAGCGCGACATGGCAAGGAAGGACTGTTCTTCCAACCCACCGTACTCTCCAACGTGCCGCTGCACGCAAAGATCATGAACGAGGAGCCCTTCGGACCGGTCGCGGTGATCGCTCCGTTCAAGACGTTTGACGACGCGGTCGAGCACGCGAACCGCCTGCCCTACGGCCTCGCCGCTTACGCCTTCACCGAGTCCGCGAAGCGCGCCATGCTGATTGGCGATGCGATCGAATCGGGCATGGTGGGCATCAACACAGTAGCCATGGCCGCCGCGGACGCGCCGTTCGGCGGGGTCAAGGAAAGCGGTTTTGGCTCGGAGGACGGGCCCGAAGGCCTGGCGGCCTGCCTGGTGACCAAGACGATTCACCAGGTGTGAGGCGCATGACGAGTCCGGAGTCAGTAGCGCCGGAGGCGGCGTTGGATCTGCGGTTCACGCATGCCTTCGACATCCGCATCAACTTCGACAAGCGCTGGTTGATAGGGCCGATCTCCGGAGGTGCCAATGTCGGCTACACCTCCATCGGGGCCGGCAGCACGGTGAGCGGTCCGCGGCTGAATGGGAAGCTGGTGGACTACAGTGGCGCCGACTGGCCCATCGTGCGACACGATGGCGTCGTCGAGCTCAACGCTCACTACATGATCGAGGCGGATGACGGCGCACGGATCTACATTCGTAACATGGGTTACGTGCACGGGCCCCTACCCGGAGACGTGCCGGCCTACTTCCGTTGCACGCCCTACTTCCGCGCCCCGGCGGGACCGCACGAGTGGCTCAACCGGACCGTCGTTGTCGGTGTTGGACAACGACGGCCGAAGCTGAAACCCGAGGATCCGCCGGATCACTCGCTGTTCCGGTACTACGCGATCCTTTAGCGCAGCCGGCAAAAGCCGCGCCTTTTGCCGGCGGAAACACCGGCACGTCCGAAAAAGCGCCGTAGGCGACTTTTTCCAAATCGACTAGGCGGGTTTGATGTGGAAAATCCGCTCGGCGTTCTTGTGATACAGCTTCGCCTTATCCTCATCGGACACCGGCGCTGAATCCATGAACGCCACCGCCGGCGCGCTCGGCTGGTAGGGATAGTCGATCGCCCACATGACGTTGTCGACGCCGAGCTTCTTGATCGAGTACTCCAGCGCCAGGTGATCCTCCACGCCGCTGGTGGTGATCACGAAGTTGCGCCGGAAGTACTCGTCCATGCTGAGCTTCGTCTTGGGCGCGCGACCGATTTTCTGCGAGCGCGTATTCATGAAATTCAGCCGCCACAGCCAGAAGTGCACGGCCTCGCCCATGTGGCCGATGCAGATTTTCAACTTCGGGAAGTGATCGAACAAGCCCGAGGCCATCATCCGCACGGCGTGAGTGCCGACCTCCATCCCATAACCCCACATCGCGGAGTCCATGCCGTAGTTCTGCAGCGGGCCCTTGAAGTTGTCCGAGGCCGCGCGCGGGTGGATGTAAATACACCGGTCCAGGGCCTCGGCGGCCTCCAGCACGGGCCAGTACTTCGGGTTGTCCAGGTACTCGCTGTTGGTGTGCGAGTTGAGAATGAAGCCGTTGAGCTTGAGCTTGGTGATGGCTCGCTCCATCTCCTTGGCAGCCCGCTTCGGCGACTGCGGTGCGAAAGTCGCAAGCCCCGCGAACCGCGTTGGATGTCGGGAGATGACTTCGGCCAGGCGGTCGTTGGCCAGCGTGGCCAGCTCGGTAGCTGTGTCGGCATCAAACATCTGAACGCCCGGTGCCGTGAGCGACAGGATGTGCATATCGACGCCGTTCTCATCCATGTCACGCAAACGGACCTTTTCCAGGTCGAGCAGCCCGTCGAGGAAGTTCAACTCCCCGTAGCCGGGTTGCCGGTCGTAGATCCCTTTCACGAGCTGCAGGTCGAGGCTTTCACCCGGGAAGCGGGAGACGAGCTTCAACTGCTCGGCGACCTCGGGGATGGAGAACGCTTCTTCGGTTGCGATCTTGCGGAATTTAGTGGCCATGTGCGCCTCGAGTTCGGTTGGCGTGAGAGCGGGGATAACGCTTACCAAAGCATAACGACAGCACGCCAAGCCCGGCGTCCGCGTGGTGCGGATCGACCACTAAGTGGCCGTTTTGCGGATGTCAAGCTGTGTCAGAGCCGGGAACCGCCGTCGACACGAACGATGTCACCCGTTACCCACGCGGCCGCCTCGGAAGCCAGGAACGTCACGACAGAGGCGATGTCGTCAGGTTGGCCAATGTGCTTGAGCGCCTGCATGGCGAGCGTCCCCTTGCGGCCGACCTCGGTTCGGATGAACGGCGACATGTCGGTTGCAACGACACCGGGCGCGACCGCGTTCACCCGTATTCCCCGTGGCCCGAGCGCAAAGGCCAGTTGCTTGACCAACGTATCGACGGCGCCCTTCGAGGCCGCGTAAGCCGGGAGGATGTCGGATGCGGCACGGGACGACATCGACGAGATGAACGTGACGCTGCTGCCACTGTGTAGCATCGGCAGCAGTTGCTGCACTAGAAAAAAAGGTGCCCGCACATTGACGGCAAAGAGCTCATCGAAATTCGCCAACGTGGTCTTCTCGAGCGTCGCGGGCCTGGAGATCCCGGCGTTGGCCACGAGAATGTCGAGACGGTCGCCCAGAATATCGCGCGCTTGCCTCGCGAGTTGGTGAGGGCCATCCGCGGCCGCCAGGTCCGCCTGCACCGCCTCCGCGTGGCCACCGGCGTCCCGGATCTGCGCCACCACTGCCTCGGCCTCGCGTCCACTGCGGCCGTAGTGCACCAGGGTGCGTGCGCCCGCTTTTGCCAGGGAAATGGCAATTGCGCGGCCAATCCCGCGCGACGCGCCGGTAACAACTGCCGTCTTTCCAACGAGCGCGTTCAAAGCGAATCGGAGACCTCAGCTCGTGCCTGAATTGCGTCCAGTGTACTGCACGAATTCACCCGTATTCGAAACGATCGAGAGTGAGGGTACTTCCGGCTGCGTCGGATGCGAGTAGACAACCACGCGGTTGCGACCCGCCCGCTTGGCCTCGTAAAGAGCGGCGTCCGCATGAGCCAATAGCGTGCCAAGCTCGTGTCCAGATGCGCTCGTCGTGGCAACACCGAAGCTCGCCGATACGGTGGCCCGGAAACTGCCACTCTGATAAGCCGTTATCCCCGTGATAGCCGCGCGCAATTGCTCCGCCCTGTGGCGTGCTTCTTCGGGCCCGCACCTCGGCAGCAGAATCGCAAACTCCTCGCCGCCAAAGCGCCCGAAGATATCGCTCCTGCCAAGGTGATCACTGCAAGCTGATACCGTTCGCTTCAACACGAAATCGCCAGTGGCATGACCGTATCGGTCGTTGATCTGCTTGAAGTGGTCGAGGTCGCAGAGAATCATGCATAGCTGCTCGCCCCCGCGGCGGCTGCCTTCTAGCGCTTTCTCCGCCTGAGCGATGAAGTGCGGCCTGTTGCAGATGCCGGTGAGCCCATCCAGTCGCGACAGGGTTTGGAAGTGCAATTGTGAGCGCTTGGTTCGATACGCCCACAGTGCGATGAACAGCAGCGTCATGGTCAACAAGACGATGTAGAGCCTGCTGGTTTCCACCGCCTTGCTGGAGAGCTCTCTTTCCAGTTGCAACACGTGATTCTGCTTGTTCAGCGCGTCCACCTCCAACTTGTTGGCGATGTTCTCGTGATTCACCTTTTGATAGGCCAGGTGTTGGGCACTCACGTCATCCAGGTAAGCCTTATCCGCGGCTGCGTACTGCTCGTGGAAATCCAAGGCCGCTTTGAAATCACCCTGCTGTTTCGCGATGTCATACAGAACGCGATATGCAGTGACGAGTTGCTCGTTGAACTCGCGTATGGGGCTGCGCGTTACATCCCAGGCGTACTCACGCGCCAATGTCAACGCGCCCTTCCTTCGATAGGCCTCGGCCAACAACGCATCGAATCTCGAGACCAGGCGCGGATTGCGGCTGTTCTTCACCTCGTCATAGTGACTGCGCAGCACGTCGACGGCATTGTCCAGCTTGCCCTGGTCCATAAATACCATCGCCTCAATGAGCCGCACGGCATTCGCGTTGCCCCACTCCTCCACCTTTACGCATCTATCGATGGCGTCCTGGAGAGGCTGACCTACTGTCTTGATGCTGGCGCTTCCATACAGCGCGAACTGCTTGATCCGACCACCCTTACAAACACCCCGCCCCGACCAGTCTTCATCGATCACTGTCTGGGCGTAACTGAGTGCCAGCGCGTTCTGCCCGACTCCGGCGTACAGCTCCGCCGCATCCAGTAGCGTCTGTTGCCGGGCTGCCTTGTCCGAGACCATGGGGAGCAGCTCGAGCACGCTGCTCAAACGGGAGAACGCCTCCTCATAGCGCTTCGAAATCTGCAGCACATTGACCGCCGTCGCACCCGCTCGCAATTTCAGAACGGGCGAGATGGGTTCGTCCGCGAGCGCATTCAGTCGGGCGACCGCTGTTTCGTCATCGCCCTCGTAGGCATTCTTCCAGGCCTCGAGATAGCGCAGGAAATCACCCTCCGCGGGCTTGAGATCCTCGGAGTTCCGCCGGAGCGTCTGCAGAATCGCGACGAACTCCGAGTAATTGACTGTCTTGATATCATCCGCTTTGTGCAACAGCTCGCTCGGACTCGGGTCCGCTGCGAACGCCACCACCGCGAACAACATGAAGCCGGCCAAGAAGCTGCTTCGCAGCCGCGTCCTGGAGCGAGCCACCCTATAGGCGCCGGATATGGAACGGCTAAGCCGCGCGTTGCGCCACATGTTTATGGGGATTCGCCGCCTCTTCCTCGTCGTCCTCCTCCTCTTCTTCCTCCTCGTCCTCCTCTTCTTCGTCGTCCGGCTTGTTGATCAGGCAGCATACATTCGTGCCTGCACCGAGGAGCGCCTCGAGCGCACTCTGGTCCTTGCTGATGATAGCGTTCCGCACCTGCGGGTCGATGCCCGCCAGCTTCAGCGCCTCGTCCAGCTCTTGTGTGGACATGCGCTGCAGCTCGGCATCGCTGCCAAACTTCTCCAGAAACTCGATCACGTTCGACACGAAGTTTTCTCCTGATTTTAATGGCCGCTCAGACCCCAGCGTACGAAAAGACCTGGACCGCCAGGTGACAGCGGTCCAGGTCGCAAACTCAACTCATCAAGCGGCTTTCTGCCGCTCACCCCCTGCTGACTCCTGCTCTTCGCCCTCGGGCGCGTAGATCAGGCAGCAAACGTTATCGGCTGGCCGGGTCTTTTCTTCGCCCTCCTGCTCCGGTGCATAGATCATGCAGCACACACTGTTCTCAGCCCCGACCACCGCCTGGATCGCAGCTCGGGTGCCGCTCATCAAAGCAGCGCGCGCCCGCGGACTCATCTGGGCATCACGCATCGCCTGCTCCAGCACCGCCTCCGGGGCGTGTCGCAGCGCCGCATCCTGACCCATCCGTTCCAGAAAATCGATGACATCCGCCATAAATTGCTCCTTATCGATCACACATCTGTCACAAGTGCGCTCATCGGTCCACCGCGCCGTCCAGAGCGCTCAGACGCTCGCGGATTTGCATGTCCGGCTCCAATGGGCGAGCCGGCGGAATCACCAGGGTCGAATGCATGTCGGCTTGTGCGTCAGGGAGCTTTCCGAGAGGGTGTCGCTCCATCAGCGGCTTCTGCATGGGCAAGGTCGCTGCCCTGTAGATGATGACCTCGTGCGAGAGGTCGTAGTCGCGCGCAAGAATATCCACCAGCACCTGCCGGTAGCGGGAATTGGTGGAGAACCGCGCGAAGGACTGATCCCCGGCAACGCCGATCTGCCAGAGAACGAGATAGGCAGAAGGGTCGATGCGCCGCCGGTAGAACATGAACTGGCTGGCTTCGTAATGCTGGCAGCCATAACGTCCGGGATCGATGCCAAGGTCGGCGTACAGGCAATCCTCGGCCGAGACTCCCGGCTCCATATGTGCCTGGTAGCCTTCCTCGCGCGCTTTGGCAATAGCCTTGTGCGGCGGTAGCGCGAAGACACCGGGGTGGCCATAGAAAGCTCCGCACACCCGCTTGCCGGCACGGACCTCCGACAACAAAGTGTCGATCATTTCCCGGTAAGTGTCAGCGCGCGACTTACCTTCCTTGTAGAGCGACTGGAAGCTGCGCACGTTCGGATTCATCTTCGCCAGCCACAGCTCGATGATGCCATCGGACAGAGCCGTGAACACGACGTCTGCCTTCTCGATGTAGCTTCGCGCCAGCGGAGTGATGTGCGAGCCGAGGGTCATTCCGACACCAACACACACCAGACTACCGCGACGTTCCATGCGTTGTGCCAACCTCGTTAACGAAGAAGGGCGAAGGGTAAGCGCAACATTCTGAGTGGGCAAGGGCGATGCGCCGACACAGCGGCGCAAATCACATCTTTTAACACATCCGCAGCAGGTGCCAGCGAAGATAGCGAATTTGTGGAGGAATTCATGAGCCTCCCGTTTTGCTGCGCTCAACCACGGCGGAGAGTTTCTCGACGCGGCAAACGGGTACGGGATTCGACTGCGCTCCCGTCCAACGGAAAGTCATCATTCCGCAGCGATGACCGGTCGTGTCGAGAAAGTTGCCCGCACCAGGGTCCGATACCGCGGCCACGAGCGTAAGAGAGCCGTCAGAGTTATAACGAGCGCTGTGCTTGTTGATGCAGACCGTGTGGTGGCGGTAGTCGAGCGACTCCATCCAATAGTTGTTGAGCTGGCAGTTCCACATGTCGCACTCGGGGACCGGCGTCTCGATCACCAGGGCTTCATCGGAACGCAGGAACCAATAGCCATGCATGTAACAGGTGCGCGGATCGCCCCCCTCCTCGTGGAAGGGCGTGTCCTTCAGGTCGTGCAGGCGATTCGGTTGCGCCTGAAACCACTGTGCCCAGTCGGCATAGCGGACCGCGACCCGTTCCAGAAATGACACGGCCCCACGCAGAGCCCAGTCCGCTCGACTGGGCGTGAGCTGCTTTGGTGCGGAAGGCCCGCCGACGCGCTCGATGCTCACCGTCGCGGGGACCTCGCTGCGTCGATCGCCGAAATTCTGCCGCACGGTGAGCAGGCTGGAGTCGGGCTCCAGCGGCAGCCAGTTCCCGGGGCGACGCTCACGGCTCACCGCGATCTCAAACCGACCGTCAGCCCCGAAGCTCATGTCCCCCGCGCGCAGGCTACCGGTCATCGCCATCCGACCCTCGCTCGGATAGCGATTCGCGAGCGTTGCGAATCGCAGCGTCCGCGCGGTTCCCCGCACACCCCGGATGCGATACTCGTAATCCCCCCGAACCGTGGCGTTCAGATAGTGATTGTCCGGGTTGTCCGCGCCGCCCTTGGTCGTGGCATTCCAGGCATTCTGAAATGCGGGAAAGTCCGCATCCGCGTGCTCGAAACACAGGTCGAGGCCGAGACGCGTGAGCCGGGCCAGGTAGCGCAGGCCTTCCGCGCGATCGAGCTCGCTCATCGGGGTCTCGGGCCGGCGGATGATCCGGCCCAGCTCCTTGAGCCGGTCACAGAAGGCATCCCAGGATTCGCCGCTCATCGCACGGTCAAAGGCTTCTGCCGATGTCACGCGGTGCACTCCCTGTAACGAGCCGCGGGGGTCAACGAGCGGCGATGAAACTCATCTCGACGGTGTAGCCGGGTGCGGCGAGCTTCGCTTCCACGGTCGCGCGAGCCGGCGTGTGCCCCGCGGGAACCCACTTGTCCCACACGCTGTTCATATCATCGAAAGTCCGCATGTCGGCGAGCCAGATCGTCACCTGCAGGAGCTTGGTTTTATCGCTGCCGGCGGCGGCCAGGAGTTTGTCGGTCCGCTCCAGGATATTGCGCGCCTGCTCCTTGACCGGGGCTCCGGGACAATCGGCGGCCACCTGGCCGGCCAGGTAAACGAGGCCGTTGTGAATCACAGCCTGGCTCATGCGCGGGCCGATCTCGAGCCGCTCAATATTGGACATGCATACCCCTTCGACTTGGCTTGGAATGAACGGACCTTGGTCGGGGCGGCCGTGACTGCGGCGCGATTGATCCTTTGCCTTCATGGCAATCGTCTTTGTCCGCTCGCAGGCGACGATGCGCGGACATACACCCCCTATAGGACGTATGGCAGGTTAAGCGTAACAGGACGGTCCGGCAAGGGTCGCTGAAGCCCCCGATATCACCCACTACCGCCTTTTCGGCGATCGCGCTCCCGACTGTCATGGGAGTGTGCTAGCCGGGCGAGGACTTGATCTGGGCCGCAGGTGCGCCGGTCGCCCATTCCCACCCCGGGGCCGGCAGGCAACGGTGGTGTCCAACTTCCACCCGCACCAACGCCGCCGTCGTGTTGGTTTCGGGAGTGATTCTTGCGTCAGCGGTGACGGTGCGTTGTGCACCCCACGGGCGGGAGAAAAGCTATGTCTGTGATCGGGTGGATCGTTCTCGGCCTCATTTCGGGGTTCATTGCGAGCAAGATCGTCAACAAGGCCGGCGAAGGCGTACTGCTGGACATCATCCTGGGTGTCATCGGAGCGGTGGTCGGAGGCTGGCTATTTCACACGTTCGGCATGTCGGGAGTCACAGGCTTCAACCTCTACAGCATGCTGGTTGCCATCTGCGGCGCCGTAGTGGTGCTGGTGCTCTACCACGCGATCGCCGGAAGGCCTTCGACGCGCATATAGCGAAAGTTGGCGCGACGGGCATGTTGTATGTCCGCCGCGCCCGGGGCCGGGCCTACTTCAGATAGCGATCGAACCAATCAACCAGGCGGTGATTCAGATCCGCCACATTCTGCGGCTTCATGAGGTGGTGTCCCTCATCTGCATAGATCACGAGTGAGGTTGGCACCCCTAACTCGCGCAAGCCGTGCCAGAACTCGCGAGTCTGCTCCGCGGGGCATTCCACATCACGCTCCCCTACGTACAGGAACGTCGGTGTCCGAACCGCCTTGATGGAACGGATCGGCGAGAGCCGGTCGTAGATGGCCACATCGTCGTACGCCGACGACCCGAAGTACGGGATCATCCACTGGTCGATTCCGTTCTCGCCGTAATAGGCCATCCAGTCAGCGATACCCGCGCCGGCAGCCGCAACCTTGAAGCGTTGCGAATGAGTCACGACCCACATCGTCATGAACCCGCCATAGCTGCGCCCATACAGCCCCAGGCGAGAGTCATCAATAGGCGCGATCTTCTCGACGGCGTCGATCCCCGCAAGGTCATCCCGAAGATCGCCGCCGCCGAAGTCCCGGACGTTGGCGCGAGTAAACGCCTCGCCCTGCCCGAAGCTGCCGCGGGGGTTGGGCATGAAAACGAAGTAGCCGTTGCGCAGCCAGCCGGCCGTCATCTCATCCCAGAGGAAGTGCGGCGTCACCACGGCGGCAGGACCGCCGTGGACCATCAGGATCATGGGATAACTTTTACCGGGTTGGGTCCCCGGGGGTCCCAGCAGCCAGCCTTGAGCCGAGAGCCCATCGCTCTGCCACGTGACATCGCGAGCCGCACCCGTTGGCTTCAGGCCGTCGTTGTCATGAGTGATGGCGCGTAACCCATCGAGCGTTCCGTATTCGAGACGGGGCGCATGATCAAATGACTCCGACACGAGCGCGGCGTGCTTGCCGCTACGGTCGAGCGACACTACGCCATCGGCGGCTTCATAGGTCGCCGCCTGCAGGCGAACCCGGGTTACGCCTTTGCCGGTCGGATCGACGAGCGCCGTACCCACCTGGCCGCCGACGACCACGGTCGCGACGAGTTGGTTCCCGCGCCAGTCGATCGAGGTGAAGCTTCCCTTGAAGTCGGGAGTGATATCGACCGGCTGACCGCCCTGCTCGATGATGTAAATATCGCCGCCCACCGAGCCGAAATCGCTCATCAGGCCACCGATGAAAGCAACCTTGTGGCCGTCCGGGGAGGCGCGTGGAAAATCCATCTGCAGCGGCGGCGCCGCGAGGGTGCGGGTCGTGCCGTCCAGACCGAACGACTGCAGCTTGGCAACCCACCAGTTGTTGTCGCCGTCGCCCTGTGCGGCCGTGCCTACGAAGCCCCGGCCATCGGGCATCCAACCATATTCGTAAACGAACGTCCCATCCGGAGAAACAAACTGCAACACGCCACCGGTGGCGGCAACTGTGGCGATTCGCTGCGAGTCCTCACTTTCACCGACCTCCCCGACCTCACGCGCACCGGCACGAGTGGCACCACTTTCCTTGTGAGCGCCGGATGTGGCCAACACTGCGATGGTATGGCTGTCGGGAGACCAACGGGGTGAGGCCAACAGTCCCGCCAGGTCCACGATCCTGGTGGTTGTAAAATCCTCCGGTGTTGCTGAAAAGAGAGTCGCTCGCCCATCCGCATTGGCGACGAAC
>Ga0105240_10014988_pt1 | contig 10559 bp, 7 predicted proteins | sample KBSC54metaG_FD_80426 | JGI IMG/M metagenome (GOLD analysis project Ga0105240, IMG submission 80426) | Corn rhizosphere microbial communities from Kellogg Biological Station, Michigan, USA - KBS C5-4 metaG | ecosystem: Host-associated > Plants > Roots > Rhizosphere > Soil | place: Michigan, USA...
TGCCGTCGGCTCGCAGGCGTGCGACATCACCCGTTCTATACAGCCTCCTTCCATGCTGTCTGCTGAAGGGGTCGGGCAGAAACCGATCTGCGGTAAGGGAAGGGAGATTGTAATAGCCGCGAGCGACTGACTCGCCGCCTATGTGCAACTCCCCGAGCACTCCAATCGGCGACAGTTGCATTTCCTCATCGAGAATGTAGGTCTGAACACCTCTTAGCGGTCGGCCAATCGGAACTATTGTTTCGTTACGTTCTCGTGAAGGAGCCGTCACGTCTTTAGTCAATACTCCGATTGTTGTCTCCGTCGGGCCGTAGTGATTGACTATCTTGATGTTTGGCGCTAGCGTCCGGATCCTTTCAAGTAACTGGACGCTGCAGCTCTCTCCTCCCATAAGCAAACATCTTTTTGGAAGCACTGCCCCAGGACTCGCCACGTTTAGGAGGGTATTGAGGTGAGATGGAACAATCTTAAGGAAGTCAATTGCATGCTGATCTACGTAGGCGCCAAACGCTGACGGCGATAGGGCTCGCTCGTTTGAGATAACGTGAAGGCTACCGCCTGAGCACAATGCTGCAAAAATCATCGTGTTTCCCAAATCCGCGGCTGTTGTTGAAACTGTGGCATAACTAGCGCCGGGAAATGCACCAATTGTCGGTAAGATTGCGCTCACATAACTAGCTAATTGCCTCCTCTCGATGCAGACTCCACGAGGGATCCCGGTTGAACCTGAGGTGAAAATTATGTAGGCCGCGCTAGCATCCAATTCAGGTCTGTGCGGAAGCTGATGTTGAACGACCTCTCCCATGCCGAGACAAACTTCTATGTTGATGTACTTGCTCACATTCGCGTGCGAGAGTTGGTCCCTATAGTTGTCGCGCGTCAAAACCGCGTGCGGGGCCACGGTTTCGAGCATGGCGGCGGTACGAGCTGGAGCGTCGGAGGGATCCAATGGAATATAGACGCCACCGGTCTTGAGAATCGCTAGAATAGCTGCAATCGTTTCAAGACCGCGTTCTAAATAAATTGCCACACGTACTTCGGCGCCGACTCCACATGCCATTAGGTAGGCAGCAAGCTTTTGCACCCGCTCGTGGAGTTCACCATATGTCCAACACTGCCCTTCAAAGAAGACGGCGGGGACGGTAGGATCTGCACGGACTTGTTGTTCGAACAGGTCGGTTATGCTCTGTGGGGAATGGGCAAAATCGTCCTGTATCGCGGATCCATCCCAGCCCGAGTATCCGGCGATTATTGCCTGTTCTGTGCTTGTCAGGAGCGGAAGGGATCGGATTGGTACTGCCGGATGTTGGACGACCGATCGTGCAAGTGTTTGGAAGTGATCCAGCATGCGGCGCACTGTCGTTGCGTCAAAGATGTCGGTGTTGAACTTCATCGAGATCGCTATTTCGACCCCGATATCACCGACCATAAATGTGAGATCAGAGGTCGTGGACTGAGTGTCTATCGGTATCGATTCAAAATGCAGACCCGCAACGGATGACCTCATGCCGCCAAGTCCGAGCGCAAAACCAGCAAGCTCCGGCATCTTGGGGGACGGCGACTGCTGGAACACGAACAGGGTATCGAAGAAAGGAGATCTGCCGGGAGTTCGTGTCGGATTCAGCCTGCTTACCAGAGTACTGAACGGGTAATCTTGGTGGTCGAGTGTTTCGCTCACCGAGCGCCGAATCCGCTCTAGGAGTTCTCTAAACGATAGCTGTTTCTGGAACTGCGTTACCAAAGGTACGCTATTTACAAAATAGCCGAATACTGGAGCCCACTTTGATTTACTCCTCCCTGCCAATGCAGACCCAACGACTATTTCGTCTTGGTTTGTATATCGATGGAGCAGAGTAACGTAAAGTCCAAGTAGGACCATATGGAGGGTGGCCCCTGAACTGGCACTTAGCTTCTTCAGCCCGGCCGTTGTCTCTTCGTCCAGAAGCTGCACTTCCGAACCACCACGAAATGAGGGAGTCGATGGTCGAGGATGATCTGTCGGGAGTTCTAGAACCGAGAGGGGATCTTGTAGTTTCGGGTACCAATAGTTCCAGTGATCATTCCCGGTAGAGGAGTCAAGCATTGCTCGCTGCCACTTGACATAGCTTCCGTAGGTCGTCCTGACTGGAGCGAAGGTCAATGCTCCTTGATTTTGATATAGGGTAAAGATTTCTCGAACCAACATTGCTAAAGACCAGAAGTCCGCAATTATGTGGTGGACTACGATCAGGAACAGCTGATCCTGATCAACGCACCTCCAAAGATGAAATCTGATCAACGGTCCGTGCTCAAGCTGAAAAGGAAGACTTGCGGCTTCAGCCAGTCGGCGTTCAGTGTTATCGCTATCCAATTCTCTCGCTTCTTCGATGTGAAGGGAAATCTCCTTCGCCTTAGAGACCTGCTGAAAAACCTTTCCATCCCGAAGATGCACCGATGCGCGCAGTAGCGGGTGGCGGTCAACTAGGGCCGTGAGACATTTGCGCAGTAGTTGTTCGTCAATCGGCGACTTGATACGCATCGCGGTCGCGATATTATAGGCGGCACTCAATGGTGCCTGCCTATGGATGTGCCATAGCGCTTCCTGTCCTGGCGACAACGGCCATTCTGCCTCATCGACATCATCGTCAACCGGTTCCGATTGGCGGGAGTCAGTCCGATCTTGATTGTTCAGAGAGGCTTTGATGGCAAGTTCATCGATACTCAAACCTTCCAGCAGTAGTTCAAACGAGATGCTCACCCCGCATGTGTCTTCAACCACATGGGCGACCTCGACGGCCGACAGGGAGTCAAGGCCATATTGGGTCACCGGGATTTGGAACTCAATCGTTTCGACCGGCACACTTAGCCGATTCGCCAACGCAGACCGCAGAACATCCCTTAGAGAACCAGCCAGTTCTGCCGCGCGATTCGTCGGTATTGCGGGGTTACGTTCCTGACCCTCGACAGGTGCGTTTTCTAGCATAGGCTCCTCTGTAGGCCGTGCTTGGTGAGGCTCCCCTCCCAGGCTCTTGATATGGCCACCGTCCATTCAGGGAACAGCAGGAATGAACAGCAAGCTCATCTGAATTTTCGGAGGCGGATGCTGCTGTGAGACCTCTGTATTCGGCGGCGGATCTCTTCGGCTTCAGAGCACCGACGCCATCGTTCTCTCGGCGGGCTCGGATATCGTCGGTAGATTGGAATCTGGCGGGAAGACTTACAAGGCAGGATCGGGCATACTTTCTTGTTGCACCATGGTGTTCCGTAGACTGAGAGGGCGCATGTCTATCCAGACAGATTCAATATGAGCGAGACATTCGGACTTCGTCCCTGTTTTCTGCCCATCTGACCAGCCGCGAGGAATCTCGCGATCTGCCGGCCAAATGGAATACTGCTCTTCATGGTTTAGAACTACTCGAAAAACAAGGTCCGTTCCCGAATCGGTATTCATTGAATCCTCTCCTTGAGCTAACTCTCAGCTAGCTGTGGATCTGGTGTGTTTCGGCAATAGGTATGATCCTTGAAACTAAGCTTGCATCTTCATTCACTTCGATCCAGGACCCTTGCTAACTCGCGACGGAATCTCCTTGGGGTCGCGTTTCTTTCGATAAGCAATCAACCCGTTCCAGGGTCACCCACTCGGAGAGAACGGTGACAGCCAACGAACGATGTAGAAGAGGCAGGGAAACAACCAATTGCTTTCCTTTGGCAGAGCGTAGAACAGTGCCGGAAATACCGCGCAGTGGGCCGTCTATGAGGACGATGCGCTCACCCGTTGCGAGGTACGGAATATCCCTTACGGGAAGCTGCGACTTAACGATAGCCCGGATTGTTTGGATCTCATCTTCCTCAATGGGCTCTGGCTTTCCACAAAACCCGAGGATTCGAATGATGCCCGGCACGTTATATAGACGAGGTCCTGTTTTCAGATCAAGGAAGGAAAATATATAGCCTGGGAAAAGGGGTAGTCCCTCCGAGAAGCGATTTCTCTTTGGGACGGGGCGAGACTGCTTGATCGGAAGATACTCCTCAAGTCCTAGCTCTCTGAGGCGAGAGGCCACCGTGATTTCATAATTGGGTCGGACGTGGAGTGCATACCATTGGGCATTGAATGCTGCGGACGACACTGCTACCTCCGACAGGTCAAGTGGAAACTTTCCGAACTCGGACCCTATTGAGCGGAACTCTGGATAGTCGCTCGATAAGAACATGAGCTCGACGCAGGTGCTTCAACTGAAGAGCTGGGATAGAAACGATCCAAAGTGCGCAGACTGCCGTCATTACCGTGTATTCACGGATGTCTCTACGAGGAGAGAGTCGCTGAGTTTGGATACGGTCGTCCCAATTGCCCACCTCTTTTTAGAGTAAGGACAATACGGAGACCCGTATCCTTCTGGTGAGGACGATTCTTTGGCCATGGTCAAAATTTGTCAACCTTGAATCGGTGGCACTGAATCGAGCAGAGTGGCTCTCGCACCGCCTTCAGCAAAGCTGATGCTCGCGAGACCCGTAGGCATTGAATTCAGAAGGCTTATCATGAGTGATTCCGAGGACGCCATCGCTATCGCCAGTCTCCCGAAGGGGTAACCACATGCCAAATCCACATGAAATCTTCCTCAGTGCTTCTTATAAGAAGCAGGCACCTCTCGCTAGAGCGCGATAGGAAGCAGCCGTTGTGGGGAGCTTTCGAAGTGCACAGGTTTCTACGTCCGTCCTTGGGCGGGCTTCTCGGCACAACACCGGCGATCTACCGCTCACTGTGACCTTTCCTCAGAAGTGCGAGAAAGAATCTCGAATTCCTCTCTCTCACGTTTGTCCCGTCTTACTTCGAGGAGTTGACTGCCCGTCGTATGCTTGGGGACATAGCAGTACTGGAGGTATGCCTCGAACAATCCCCGATTGGGGAGCCCACGCTCGAGCAACTGAGGAAGATGATTTCGGTAGAGGCGAGTCAGCGCCTCCGGCGAAATGGCGTGAAAAGATCGCTTGCCGTGCCGTTCGACGCTTGTCTCTAGCCATCCTTGTTCGATCCAATGCAGCACTTCACGCCGTCCTACCTTCAGCGAGGCCGCTAGGCTTTCAATGGAGAACACGTCACAACGAATAGAGCGCACTGAGAGACCGTTGCGTGCGAGGATACTTCGGATGGATTCTTCGGTTCTGCCGAGTTTCTTCGCTACAGTCTGCAGCGGGTGCGACGCAAGTTCTTCCCGAAGTTGATCAAACTCTTCAGGAGTCCATCTCCGGTAATCGTTCTTGCCCCGCAGAGCGGATTGGCGGATGAAGCGCCAGCATGCATCCTTCGAATTCCCGGTGATTCGCTGCAAGCGAGAGATTAATTCAATTAGCTTTTCTCCTGACAACACTCGGGCCTGTGACACAAGCCGTTTTGCTTCGTCGTTCCATCTTGCATTGGGGTTGCTGCGTTCTAACTTGGGGGACATAGAGTTCTCTCTCCTGGGCGTAATGAATCTGGTTCATCCTTTAAGCCATCGAGAAAACGAAAAACGAACAAGATGAATCGAAGCAAGTGTCCCGCTGATTCAAAGCCTGCCGGGCCGAGTATGGTCTCGCCGCCCGGCTGAGGATCCCTCATGGCTCTTCCCACGCCTTCAGATCTCCTTTGGGTGACCGGATTTCCTGATAAGGGCCGCTGGTTGATTCCCCTGCTGCATGAAGCCGTCCAATCCGAGTGGCCCGAAGCAGTCACCCTGGCGGAATCGCAATTAGGTGACGACCCCAGTGCTCGCGAATTGATGGAATACGCTATCGCCCAGGCGCAGGAGGTTTTATTTAATCGGAGAGATGCCTCTGTTGAAGAAGTCCGCCGGGTCTTGATGCGGTGTTATAGAAATGCGGTGCGCAGAGCTCGCCGGCGGAGAGCGAAACTTAGCCTTTGGGGATCCTCCCAAGATCTCGAAGTCATCCCCTCACCAGTTTCGAGTGATACTAGGTGGGTTGAGGCAAGATTGGATGTCGCAAGACTCTTGAAAGATACACCTGAAGAGGTCAAGCACGCGTTGCTACTGAGATACGGCGTTCGATCCAGCTGGGAGGAGATTGCAGACGAGACGCGCAGCACAAAAGATGGTATCCGCATGCGTTGCAAGAGAGAGCTGAAACGATTGATGGACCATTACCGCCTCATCGCGAAACCTAGATCGAACGATACAAAATCGAACAATAGGAGATAAGCGGGTTGAAAAACATAGTTAAACCCGTCGCCGACAATGATGACGATCGTTTCCCCCTCGAGACGCTGGAAGCGAACGCTATCTTGAATTATCCGAACCCATCGCGGACCGACTGCCCACCTAGGGAAGTCCTCAAGAAGTTCGTAGAATCCCACCATGGCATGACGGTCGGAGATCTGAACGACCTGCATATATTTCAGTGCAGGGAATGCACACTCGACCTGAGGCGCTTCCGTGAAGAACGCGATGCGCGCTCTGTACGAGAGAAGGCTCTACAGGAAGGCCACGGTATAGGGCGATGGCTTGCAATCGCGGCCATTCTGATTATCGGAGTGACCATACCCGTCTTCTACTTGATTCATCGTCAAGATGCTCTTAGCGGCTACGGGACAACTGCGAGTCTGGTTCTTGGCAACGAACAAGTCGAACGAGGATCTGGAACAGGAATTGCCATCCCTAGAGCTAAGGTCACCCTGAGACTGGAATTACCTCAGGCTGCTCCTTCCGGGCGATATGACATTGTGTTTTCGAGACAACGGAGTATGAATGATCCGATGTTCCAACTACAGCGTGAATGCCAAGATGCGGAGTTGAAACCGCGATTGGTCGCTGAGCTGGACCTCAGAAACGTCCAGGAAGGAGGATATTGGATCGGGGTTCAAAGCAAAGTGGACGATAAGGTTTGGTATACCTACATATCCGTTGAGGGAAGCCGGTAAGCTCTGAACCGAGGGATGGGTGATTTAAGCCGTCGAAGCTGGCGATAGGCGAATCCAATCCCGGATCCAGACCCACGCCAATCCGAATTGCAGAGGCTCTCAACAGGTAAAGACGCGACCGCCCCCGAGGTGGCAATCAATTCAAAGAGACCTCACTACTTCCAGGGCACGTTCCATTTGTGTATCCCGACCCTCCCTTGCTGCAAGAGGATCAAAAGGCACGTGGACGTGAGGAACGATTGGCGCACCATCCGGGTTTGTACCCTTGGAAGTGACGAATAGCCCTCCGGGTAACATTAGCCAGAAGCCGTGGGGCAGCTTCGTTCGGGTTCCGCCCCGTACTCGACCTGCAGTGGGGAGGCCAACGATAGTTGCGAGTGCATTCTCCTTCGCCGCTGCTACCACCATCTCGGCCGCACTTGCTGTGTGCTGGTTGGTCAGGATCACCGTTCGCCCATGGAAGTGAGATCGCCTTCTGCCCTTAGCCCGCAACCGAATGCGCATAGGTTTATGGGTAATCCAACTCAATCCTTTCTTCCAAAAGTAGTGTGCGGCTAGGAATGGAAGTTGGACCTTGAAGCGGGGGACCTCATCAAGCTCGAAGAAAATCAGGTTTTGCGGTGGAAGCTCCAACGACCGAGGACCTCTCACAAATGTCCCGATTTCATAGCTCTCGGATGATAGGTGATTCAGCAGACGCATGAACCCCACTCCCCCACCTCCGTTTCCACGCAGATCGATAATCAGGCCTCGTGAATTACTTAGAGCTTCCAAGGCAGCACTGATTTCTTTCGCGACTTCGACTCCGACGGCACCGGGGAAGCCCGACAGCCTCATGTAGCCGATGTTCTCCGCCATTCGCTGGTGACTGACACATCGCGGTTGCGCGAATGCCGGAGGCCTGTCCTTCTTGCGAGTCCACAAGCTGCGGCGCGGCCCAGGGATTGTAATGCTCTTGAGAACCACTCGATCGTCCGAATCCTCGACCAGAACGTTCGTAGTCGAAGCCATTCGAAAGAACGGATGCTCGGGAGGGTTAAAAGAAACCTGATCCGCCTTAAGTAATATATCTCCGGGGCGTATGCCCACACGATCTGCGGGACCATCCGGAAGCACATCCTGAAATACCCATCGCATCACGCCATTAAACTCGAAGGGGAGGTACGTGGCAGCAAGTGCCCTCCCTGCGGAACACCTGTCAAGGGCAACGTGCTCAAATCCGACATGTGACAAATCAAGTGTACGCAGCAGCCGATTGATACCGCCTTCGAATTCATGGCGGGTTCGTGTTGACAGCAGACTCGGTCGCATAGTTTCAAAGTTTGCGTGCCATTCGTCTGTTGGCCTCTCGAGGCTTTGCAGGCACTTGTCTACTCGGACCGCCAATGCGTCAAGGATTTCCCTCTTTGCCGAATCGTTTAGCTCTATCTCCATGCCTATTTTCCCTCCTTCTCCAGCCCGAATGAACCATCCCCAGATAGTTGAAATGCCGCCCAATAAAAGGGGGCAAGTTTTCGATGGATGAGCCGGACTTGGCTGTCCCTCAGTGCTTCGACAGCCGAGAAGCCACGATGCAGATCCACGTAGAGGGGTCCCATCAATGTGGCGGTCGCACTGTCGTCAACTTTCCAAAGAGAAGCGATAACCGCCTGGCTTCCAGCCTCAATGAAAGCGTTCGCGATGTTCGCTACATCTGTCTCCCCAAATGGTCCATCCCCTGTGTCACAGGCCGAAAGTGTAACGAGCCGCGCATTTAGATTTAGGTGGCGCACTTCGCGAACCATCAATTGACCGTCATCGGGCCCATCGCGTTCGGGAGCGAATATAAGGGAAGAGCGATCCGGGTACTCTTTGTCCGCATAACCATGAAGGGCGAGATGCAAAATCCCATATTCGCCGAGACTAAGACGTCTGAACTGAGTCTCGGTAGCTGAGGGGCCCAACAACAACGTGGCAGGAGCGCCCAAGCTCGAAGCAGCTCTCTCTACCTCAGTCTTCGAGGCTGGTAATACTGCAAGTGGGGCAGGAGGTGTCATTCCCATCCTTGATGGAGGAAGGACCCATTCATCATCTTCTGTCCATGGAGCGACTCCCAGGAATCGAGTTCCAGCAGGATGTTCACGCGAGCGCTTCCTGAGGAGGCTTAGGACCGTTGCGGATGGAGATACGCTGATCTGGTGGGATTCTAAGACATATTGACCAGAATCCATGAGACAGCCAATCGGCAGAAGATGAAGCTCCTGGTCGGGCACAACAACAATCCGAGGATGTGTCTGGTATTCGGCGACAGGCCCTAACAGTTTTCCAAACAGTGAAGAGGCGATTTCAGAATTCTCCTGCTTTGCCGATATGATCTGCCGGTATTGAAGGATCTGATCCCTCAGTTGCTGACGGCTTGGAATTCTATAGACCTTGATATGAGCACGTGTGATGGCGAGGGCATAGGAATATGGATCGTCAAGCACATATTCCAAGAGGAGCTCATCCTCGGCTAGCGATTTCTGGATCGTTGCGACAGGCAATGGAGAATGTCTCATCGCTACCGCTGTATCGGAGGTGCTGAGCTCTAATTCGAAGTCAGCCAGCTGAGAATCGAGTTTATCCCGTTCCTTTCTGTCTCCAATGTGAGCCATTGAAGTGTTCAATACGGCGATCTTGAGTTCTGCTTCGCTATACGCGAGCTGGTTTTGGGGATGACTTTCTAGCGCCTCGGCTTCCACTCTGCCTCTCACAGATTCGATAACACGGAACGCAGCACCGCTCTTCGCTTCATCGATGAGGGATTCAAAGTATTGCGTATAGTTGTTCTGCAGGCTGTCTATTAGGAACCGAGTGGTATTCGGTGTCGGGGCGGTTGTGAGCAAGACGTTCGCTATCCGGAGGCTTCTAGCGTAGAGTCGATCTGCTTCCTTGCGTTGATTCATCCTGCGCAAAATGGCGGCTTTGATCGCCAGGCTCTTAGGGAGATAATAGAGCTCCTGAGGCAATTGCCCATTTGCCGAAATAGCATCGTCGATGTTCCTCAGGGCATCTTGCAAGTCTCCTTCATGGAGTTGCTCGTCCGCCATCAATGACCCCGCCCGAACTATTCCTCTCCAGAAACCCCCCTTATGTGCATAATTCAGCGCTTGCTCATATTCCATCTCCGAAGATCGAATAGCTCCCATATCGTCAAAAATCTGACCTCGGCTTAGGCGTAGCTGAAACAGATGGGAATCGAGATTCTTCGAGGGGAGCCGCTCTAGATATACTCCAGCCAAGTACAAAGCTTCCTGGTCTCGGTGCAAGCCTCTTAGGGCGTCGATCTTGGAATTGTACGCAATACTCGGATACGCGACCTCGGGGTGAGAGCTTGCGACCGCAATGGCTGCATCGAGGACGTGAATGGCTTCATCAAATCGACGCAATTCAACCATCGCGGTCCCATAAACGCTAGCGTACCTAACCTGCGCGGCCGGATCGTGCATGTATTTAGCTGCGAGCCAGGCGCGTGCGACTTCCTTCTTGGCAGACCGCACATCGCCGAGGAAGAAGTCAGCGATACCCATCTCACCAATGGCACGCATTCGCAGTCGATATTCTTGCTGCTTCGTGGCTTCTTCTTCGACCAGTATCCATATCCGTTTCGCGCGAGCAGCATCGTAATTGGTCGCCAACATCCCTTCAA
>Ga0105240_10014989_pt1 | contig 10558 bp, 5 predicted proteins | sample KBSC54metaG_FD_80426 | JGI IMG/M metagenome (GOLD analysis project Ga0105240, IMG submission 80426) | Corn rhizosphere microbial communities from Kellogg Biological Station, Michigan, USA - KBS C5-4 metaG | ecosystem: Host-associated > Plants > Roots > Rhizosphere > Soil | place: Michigan, USA...
CTTGATCTTGGTGGCAGCCGGCGCAGTTGGTGGCATAGACGCCCTGACCGGCCTTGAATAGCGCTTCCTCTTGCGCTGTGCGCGTATTCTTGGGCGCGGGCGGCACTGGTTTCCCAGGCCAGGTGAGATTGTCCACCACGGGTTTGGCGGCATTGCCCAGATCGCTATTCTCCTTGGCCAAGGCGGTCAGCGCCACTGGCTCAGCGGACAGAGCCAAAGGTTTGACCACCGCGCGCGGCCGGTTGAACAACCCGCCAACGCCACCGGCACGTCCGCCCGACACGGTACCGCTGTTGCGGCGGGCATCGGCGCCGATTAGACCCGTATTGGCGCCATTGAGCAAAGCCAGACGCAGCTTTGCGGGCTGTTGCGCGTTGGTCGCGGCCCCGATCAGCTTTTCCATCTGACCGGCATCGCGGGCCTTGGCGGCGGCGCCCGCCAGCATCTCCACCGCGTCGGCATTGGGATTGGAGTCGGCCAGCAGCTGGGTCAAGGCATCGGCCTCCAGGCCTTTGAGACCGCTGATGCCGGCATCCACGGTGCTCTGGTCGCTGCCATATTTTTTCAAAAGCGCCACCACTTGGGTGACGCGGGCTTCGCGCGGCAATTCGCCCAGAGATGCGGCCAGCTGGCGGCGCACTTGCCAATTGGAGTCATCGGCTTTTTTCAGCACCGCCGCCTGGATCGCGGCATCGCCTTTGGCCAGGAAAGGTTCGGCGCCGCGCAGACCGGCATTGCGGACATAAACATCGCTGTCACTCAGCGCATGCGTCACCGTCTCGGCATCCAGTGAGCCCATGCCTGCCAAGGTCCAGACCGCCTGGACGCGGGTGCGGGCATCCGGCGCTGTCATCGCCAGCTGCTTCAGGCCGGGCACCACCGCCTTGTCATTCCGCTGCACCAAGAGTTGCTGGGCGGTGTCGCGCCACCAGCCATCGGGATCCGACAGATGCGCCACCAGTTGCGCCGGCGTTTCATCGATCATATGCGGCTTGGGCCCCTGAGGCTTCATGCCGGTATGGATGATGCGGTAGATGCGGCCTTTGTGAATGCCGTCCCACAGCCGGTGCTGCAGGATGTAGTTTTTCAGGTAATCGGTCTGAATCGGTTCGTCTTGCGAGACGCCGCGATACATGTCCACGATCAAGACGCTGCCGTCCCAGCTCGGCGTCAGCCAAACCGGGCGGAAGCGCTCATCGGTTGACGCCAGGAATTCGCCCTTGGGCCAATAATCCTGGCCGGAGATATTGCCGGCGCCGTCATTGTTGACCTTGACCAGATGGACCAGATTGGTGGGACTGTCGACCACAATGGCGTCGCCATACAATTCGGGCAAAGCGGTGCCGCGATAGATCAAGGGTGATGACACGCCCTGATAATAATAAGCCGAGCCATCGGGGCGGGGCACTTCCGGGCGATAACCGCGATTGACGCCCAAGGTGGGACGCACCGGCCACACCGCCGATTTCTCCTGATCGACCAGATTTTCATACAGCCCGCTGGTGCGGGTGAGGTCGGGATTGCGCACATAATAACTGGGGGGCACGTAATCCACGAACAAAGGATCGGTGTTGAAGTTGCGGAAAATCAGCCCGCCGTCATTTTGGGTGACGCCCCATTGGCCGCGAACCAGATTGGGCACGATCTCGAACTTGCCGCCATCTTTGGGCAGCACATTATAATTGTGCTCTGAGACATTGATGGTGTTGTCCATGCCCCAATAAAGACCATTGGCGGCATGCTCGATATTGCCGCGCCGGCCGAACCCGTCCTTGATCACTTCCTTGGTGTCGGCTTTTAGATCGCCATTGGTGTCGCAGGATTTGACCAGATTGGGCGGCTCGCCGATCAAGGCGCAGCCCTTGTCCAAAATTTTGAGCGCGCGGGGTAGGATCAGCTTGTCTTGAAATACGGTGCGCTTGTCATAGACGCCGTCGCCATCGGTGTCTTCCAGGATGGCGACATCGCCGACCGGCTCTTCCTCGTTGACCATTTTCTGGCCCACAGCATAGCCCTGCATCTCCACCACCCAGAGCCGGCCATTGCCATCGAACTCGGCCACAATGGGGTCCACAACCAACGGTTCGGACGCCACCAACTGCACTTGGTAGCCAGGGGCCATGTGGAAGGTTTTCAGTTCCTGAGCCGGGGACAGAGCGGGCGGGAATTTGGGTTGTTTGCGCTGGACCGCCGCCGGCCAGGGGCGGTTGAGTTGGGAGGTCAGGGGACCTTTTTGCGCGGCTGCTTTTGGCGCCGGCTTGGTTGCCGAAAAACCCACCGCCACCGACAGAGCGAGCGCTGTGCCGGTTAACGCGAAAGTCCTGAAACGCATGGCGGATTCCCTGGCTGTTTTGACCGGATAATAGACGGGGAAAGGGGCCGGTAAAGGCCTTGTTCTTGCGGCGATTTGGTAAGGCAGCGCTGCCATTGTCGCAGCCTTGTGTCGACCATCCATCTTGAGCGATTTGCGGAATTGTTCAGTTGGGCTGTCACGCTGCATCCGCGAGCGTCACCGGCCGAACGGCGCAATGACGGCGCCGGAACTCCCGCCCTGTTTAAGACGTTGCCTGCCCATGTCCCAGATAGGCGACGCCAAAACGGCTGCGCGCGCCGCCGGTCTTCGCTATGTCAGCGATGAAATCACCGCCGGCATCAGCCGTCATGGCGCGCCGGGACATTTTTACTATAAGCGCGCTGACGGCCAATTGGTGAAAGACAAAGCGGCCTTGAAGCGGATCCGCAAGCTCGCCATCCCTCCTGCCTGGAAAAATGTCTGGATCGCGCCTTTTGCCAATGCCCATCTGATGGCGACGGGCCGGGATGCGCGGGGCCGCAAGCAGTATCGTTATCACCGCGATTTCGCGGCGGTGCGCGATGCCGACAAATATGCGCATCTCGCCGACTTTGCGGCGAGTCTGCCGGCGATACGGCGGCGCTTGAAGCGGGACCTTTCCCGTCCCGGTCTTGAACGGGAAAAAATTCTCGCCGCCATCGTGACCCTGCTGGAGCAGACCTTGATCCGTATCGGCAATGAGGATTATGCCCGCGCCAATCACAGTTTCGGGCTCACCACCTTGCGCAATGGTCATGTCAAGGTGCGGGGAGAGGAATTGCGTTTTCTCTTTCGCGGCAAAAGCGGCAAGCGCTGGAGCCTTTCGGTGCGCGACAAGCGGGTGGCGCGGGTGATCCAGTCCTGCCAGGAGCTGCCGGGGCAGCATTTGTTCGAATATCGCGACATGGACGGCGCCGTGCATGCTGTGTCGTCGTCCGACGTCAATGCCTATCTGCGCGAGATCACGGGGACTGACATCTCGGCCAAGGATTTTCGCACCTGGGCCGGCACCTTGAAGGCCGCCATGCTGTCGCAATCGCCCGGAAAAAAATCTGGGCCGAAATCCGCACGCGCCATCGTCGCGGCGGTGGCGGAGGAATTGGGCAATACCGCCGCCGTTTGCCGCAAATGCTATATTCATCCCCGCATTCTTGCCGCGCTGGAACGTGGTGACCTGGTGTTGCAGCCGCCACGCCGCGGACCGAAGGGGTTGAGCGCCGTCGAACGGGCTGTGCTTGCCTATTTGCGCAAAAAACCATCAACGGCGGCCAAAGCAAGGATCTAAAAAGGCGGCCTGCCGGCTCTGCAGCGGCATGCTACAAGAAAATATGTTCATCCACCGCCTCGCCGTGCCAGCCGACATGCCCGCGCTCCAGGAATTGATGACCGCGGCCATCCGTGAATTATTGCCGCAATTCCTGCCGCCGGAAAAAGTTGAAGCGTCTTTTGCGGTGATGGGGGTGGATAGCCAGCTGATCCAGGACGGCACTTATTTCATAGTGGAAGAGAATGGCGCGATGGCGGGCTGCGGCGGCTGGAGCCGGCGCGCCACTTTGTTCGGTCACAATCACACCGCCGGGCGCGATTCACGATTGCTTGATCCTAAAAGCGAGCCGGCGCGGATACGCGCCATGTATACCGCGCCGGCTTTTGTCCGCCGTGGCGTGGGACGGCTGATTTTGCGGTTGTGCGAACAGGCGGCGCGTGCGGAAGGCTTTGCCCGCGCCGAATTGGGCGCCACCGCGGGCGGTGAGCCGCTTTATCGCGCCTGCGGCTATACGGAAATCGAGCGGATGGACGTGCCTACGCCGGGGGATGTGACGGTTCCCATCATCCGTATGGGAAAGAAACTCTGACGCGCTGACAGCGAAAAAGCTTTCGCCGACAGACTGTTGCGCGCCATCGATCGTAAGGCGTGGAAGACGAACTCGATTGTCGTTCCATGGTGCACTGCACCACATTGTCGCAATTGATGCCGCAAACGCATTGGCCTTTTTGCACCGCTCGGGCGCAATTTTGTATTTGCCAGACAATTAAATGAGGCAACACCGCAGGGTCTGGCTGCCGTTATAATCAACGGGCTCGGGGGAGCCATGTCCGATATCTCGGTCGATCGGGAGTTTTGGAACCGGATGATCCGGGAGGTCCGCAGCCGCACCCGCGGACGGGCCGATGCGGAAGAATTGCTGCACGCCGCTTACTTGCGTCTGCTGCGCTACCGCGCCCAGCATGCCGTTGAGAATATTGCCGCTTTCCTGGTGCGTACCGCGGTTAACATCGGCGTGGACAATTACCGCCATGATCGATTCATCGCCGATGTCGACCCCGATGACACTGGGGTTTGCGAAAATTCGCCCCTGCAGGATGAGGTTTTGGCGGCCCGCGTACGTCTGGAGAGGGTACGGGAGGGCTTGTCCCGCCTGACACCACGGACACGCGAAATCTTTCTGATGCACCGTCTGGAAGACCTGAAATACCGCGAAATCGCCGAGCGCTTGGGCATCAGCCAAAGCGCGGTGGAGAAGCACATCGCCAAGGCGGCCTTGTTCCTGACCGAGTGGACGGAGGGGTGGTGAGCGTGCGCGAAGGGGTGCCGTCACCTGAAATCAGGGCGGAAGCGGCCGCTTGGCTGGCCCGGCTGCATGCCGAGGACCGCGACGCTGCTGACGAAGCGGGGTTTCGCGCCTGGCTGAACACCAGCCCCAGCCATGCGGCGGCGTTTGAAGCGGTGGACCGGGTTTGGAGCGATGTCGGCGGCCTGACCAATCTTTTGGGCGACGCCGACCTTCGCACGGATTTTCATGTCGGCGGTCTGCCCGTGCGCGAACGGGGACGGACCAGCCGGCGGGCTTTGTTGGCGGGTGTGGGCCTGCTGGCGGTCACCGGCGGCAGCGCCCTGTTTTGGCGTTCCGCCAGCGCCAAGGTTTATCAGACCGAAATCGGGGAACAAAAACATGTGGCGCTGGATGACGGCAGCCAACTGTTCCTGGACGCCAAGACCCGGGTCGCGGTGGCCTTCAGCGAAACCGAGCGCAACGTGAATATGCAGTATGGCCGGGTCAATTTCCGCGTCGTGCCCGATCTCAAGCGTCCGTTTGTCGTCGAGGCGGCGGAGCGCAAGATCGTGGCGAGCCGCTGCAATTTCGACGTCCGCTGCGAAGACGGCCAGGTCCAAGTGGTGCTGATCCATGGCGAGGCGGATGTGAAACCCGCTTCGGCGCCGGCGTCCCAGGGCCAGCGGCTTCAAGCCGGCGAAAGGCTGGTTGCTTCCAACGACGTCGAGAAACGTGACAAACCCGACCTGACTCGCGTCCTGGCCTGGCAGAGTGGCTATGAGATGTTCGACAATCAGGATCTCGCCCAGGCGGCGGAGGAAATGAACCGTTATTCCACCGCCAAGCTGGCGGTTGACCCCAGTGTGGCCGGTCTCAAGGTCAGCGGCGTCTACCGGGTCGGCGACAACAGCGCATTCGCGCACTCCTTGACCAAGCTGCTGCCCGTCACGGTGCGGCAAATCGGCGACACTTACATGCTTTCGGCAGATCCCGACCAATAAGGGGCGTTAGGCGCAAGCCGGACCGCCCGACCAATAAGGGGGGTGAGGAAAGGGCCGCCCCCGAACGTCTTTTCCCACAATGGCGGTCCGGCAGTGGCCGCGGATTCACAGGGGGAAGTATGCCTATTTCGCGTCTCCGCGCCTTGCGCCCGATCCTGTTCGGCACGGTCGCCGTCCTGTCCATCAATGCCGCGGCGGCGGCCCAGAGCACCGAGATATCCATCCAGGAACAGCCCATGTCGGACGCGCTGCGCAGCGTGGCGCAGAAGACCGGCGAGAGCATCCTGTTCACGCCGGAGTCCGTGGCCGGCCTGCGCGCGCCGGCTATTTCCGGCCAGATGGATGCGCAACAGGCGGTCAGCATGCTGACCCGGGGGACCAACCTGGAAGTGGTGGCCGACGGCAATAACGGGTTGATCGTGCGCCGCCCTTTCATGCGCCGCGCGGTGGAACAGGTGCCTTCGACCGTGGGCGGCGGCGCGGCACAGATGCAGACCGAAACGGTCGTGGTTTCGGGCTTCAAGGCAAGCCTTGAGAGAGCGCTGGAGCAAAAGCGCAACGCCTTGGATTCCTCGGACTCCATTTTGGCGGAAGACATTGCCAAATTTCCCGACCTGAATCTGGCGGAATCGATTCAACGTATTCCGGGCATCGCGCTGGACCGGCAGGCTGGCGAAGGTCACCAGATTTCCGTGCGCGGCCTTTCCCCCGATTTCACCCGCGTGCGCATCAACGGCATGGAGGCTTTGGCCACGGCCGGCTCGTCCAGCGTGCAAGGCACCAATCGCGGCCGCGCCTTCGACTTCAATATTTTTGCCTCGGATCTGTTTTCGGGCATCACCGTTCACAAATCGGCTTCGGCCGAAATTGAGGAAGGTTCGCTGGGCGCGACGGTCGATTTGACCACCGGCCACCCCTTCGATCATCAGGGCTTTCTTTTCACCACCAATGCCCAGATGGGCTACAATGATCTGTCGGGGTCGGGCAATCCCCGTGTCGCGGCAGTGATTTCCGACACCTTCCTGAACGGGACGGTGGGCGTGTTGTTCTCCGCCGCTTTCAGTGTCCGCAACACCCTGGAAGAAGGCTACAGCACCGTCCGCTTCCAGAACGACAACACGCCGCAGAACGCCACCCATAGCAACCCGGCGATCGGCGGCTGTTCGGCGTTTAGCAACGGCAACGCGGCAACCGGAACGCCGGTGCTGGTCAATGGCCTATCGGACACCTGTAGCCAGACGCAGCGTTTTCTCAGCGTCAACGGGCTCTCGAACGCCGCGACTCCAGCCGGCGGCACGGCCACGGAATATGACATCGTCAACGAAGCCTTCCGTCCCCGCTTCGCCCGCTACGACCTGGTCACCAACCATGAAAAGCGTCTCGGCCTGACCAACTCGATCCAATGGCAGCCGGATGACAACACCTTGCTCACGATCGATTCGCTGTATGCGAACTATCAGATGCAGCGCCAGGAGGAGTATCTCGAAGCCAATTCGCTAGGCGGCAACACCTTCAGGACCAGCGCCCTGGGTGGTGCGGGTACGCCCTTCAGCCTAGGCGTCCAAAATATCGCTGTCACCGCATACACCCTGGATTCGACCCGTAACAATTTGAATGCTCTGACCGCCAATGGCGTGGGATTGCGCTCGGAACACTTCCTCACCGATATCGGTTCGCGCTTTGGCCAGGTTACCGCGGACCTCACCCACAGTTTCAGCCAGGACTTCAAAGTCCATGTCCTGGCTGGCTGGTCGGAATCCCATATGCAGGAACCGATCGAGACCACTCTCACTTACGATTACAATGGCGGTCAATCGGGCGCGAACTTCCTCGGCGCCCAGGGCTATAGCTATCAGTATTTCGGCTATTCCAAGATGCCGGCCCTGAAGTATGGCAGCGCCGCGGATGCCCAGGGCAATGTCACCAGCCTCTCCAACTGGTTCATCTCTCAGATGCGCGAGCGCGCGGAAGCCAACTTCAATTCCTTCCGCACCGTCAGTGCCGACTTCCAGTATAACGCTTTTGACTGGCTCAAATTGTCGGGCGGCATCGACTACAAGAATTTCGGCTATCGCACCGTAGCATTGGCACGCTCGAACGGTACAACCGCCAACCAGGATTTCAACATCCCGGCCGATATCCGGGCCGCGGATCTCAACCAGTATTCTCAACTGGCGACCTTGCGGGGAATCGACCTGCCGTCAGGGGTGGCGACCAGCTGGATGATCCCCAACCTCAACGCCTTTAACAGCAAGTTCGATATTTGGAGCCCCACCGCTGAGAATGGCACTTTCAAATTGGGCCCCGAGCCCTCCCTCACCTCCAATGGTTCTGTGCGGGAAGGTGATTTGGGCTTCTGGGTTCAGGCCGATTGGGATTCCCATTTCTACGGCGTTCCATTCCGGGGAAATATCGGCGGCCGGTATGTCGAAACGACCAGCGAATCTCTTGGCTATAGCTATGATGCGGTGGCCAAGGTTGTCGTACCTGCGGATGTGAAGCAGACCTATCACAACTTCCTGCCGGCTTTGAATGCCATCCTGGAGCCAGCCGATTCCTTCCTGATCCGGCTCAACCTGGCGCAGACCCTGACGCGGCCTACCCTCACCAACATGCTTCCCGGCGCTTCCGTCAGCATATCCGGCGCCAACCGCAATGTCAGTTCGGGTAACCCGCTGCTCAAACCCTTCACCTCGAAGAATATCGATCTGAGCTTTGAGTGGTACTATGACAAGGGCGCCTTGCTGTCCTTTGCCTTCTTCTACAAGCATATCGACACATTCATCCAAACCATCCAGTCCCAGGTACCTTACGCGGGCAATTCGTTGGGTCTGCCGGTCAGCTTGGTGCAGGCGGCCTGTGGCAGTTCTTATGGATCGGGCTGTAACGAGAACCTGATCTGGAATTTCTCAAACCCCGTCAATAGCAAGGGGAGCCCGCTTTTCGGCACGGAAATCAATTGGCAGCAGCCTTTCGACTTCCTGCCGGATTTCTGGTCGAACTTTGGTGTGCTGGGCAACGCCACATATGTCCAGGCCAAGCAGAACTTTCTTAATTCCAACGGGACGATCCAAAGCGTTCAGGACCTGCTCGGCCTTTCCCGCACCTCCTTCAACGGCACCTTCTATTATGACGACAGCGTCTTTCAGGCGCGTATCGCCGGTGCTTTCCGCAGCAAATATGTCGCCAATAACAATCCGGGCAGCCAGAATGATTCCCTGATCAATGCGCCAACCTTCAATCTGGACTTCTCGTCCAGTTACAAGTTCAACGACAATTTCACTTTCAGCCTCGAGGTGGTCAATCTGACCAATCAGGGCCAGAACCAATATACCGACACCATCGGTCAGCGCCCCTATGTGCTGCATTATACGGGACGCGAATTCTTCGCTGGCGTCCGGTACACTTATTAAGGCCGCGTTTTATAGGAACCTCGGCGTGAAACGGCTCGTCCAGAGGACGGGCCGTTTCGCTGAGAGGGCCGGCGTTGTAACGTAATTTCAGCCCCGGGAGGATTTATGAAACTCACCCGCCGTTTCACGCTCGGTACGCTGTTTGCCGGTGGCGCTGTACTCGGCGGCGCATCGCTTAAGCAAGAGGCGTTCGGCCAGGCGGCGCAAGCGTCCTTCCATTGGGCCCGGGGTGTTGAAAACCAGCGCAAGGCGGATCTGGGCGATGGCACATTTCTCAATCCAATTGTTGCCGGTGATCATCCCGATCCCAGCATCCTGAAGGACGGCGAGGATTATTATCTGGTGTTTTCCACTTTCGACGCCTATCCGGCTTTGAGGGTATGGCACTCCCGCGACATGGTGAATTGGGTTCCCATCGCGGCGGCCTTGAACAAGGCAATCGGCTCACTCTGGGCGCCCGAGATCTGCAAGCATGGCGACACGTTTTACATCTACGCCCATGCGCGCACGCCGGACTATCGCTCGATTTATGTGGTGACGGCAAAGAACCCCCATGGCCCGTGGAGCGAACCGGTCGATCTGAAACTGACCAAACACATCGATCCTGGCCATGTGGTTGGCGAGGACGCAAAGCGCTATCTGTTTCTGTCCGGCGGCGATCGTGTGCAACTGGCCGATGACGGCCTTTCCACCGCAGGGCCGGTCAGCCACGTCTATGACCCCTGGCATTATCCGGAAGATTGGGTGGTGGAGAGCTTTTCGCCAGAAGGCCCCAAGGTTCTGCGCCACGGACAATATTTCTACCTGGTCACGGCTGTTGGCGGCACTGCGGGCCCGCCGACTGGGCATATGGTGATCGCCGCCAGATCCCGCTCGGTGCATGGGCCGTGGGAGCATGCGCCCAACAATCCCATCGTGCGCACCAATTCGGCATCGGAAAAATGGTGGTCGCGCGGCCATGCCACGCCGGTCGAAGGACCCGATGGCAGTTGGTGGTTGATCTATCACGGCTATGAGAACGGCTATTGGACCCTGGGACGCCAAACCCTGCTGGACCCGATGCGCTGGACCGATGACGGCTGGTTCAAAGCCGAAGGCGGCGATCTTTCGCAGGCTATCCCCAAGCCGCGCGGCGGCAAATCCTCTCCCCATGGCGTGGCTTTTTCGGATGATTTTCGTAGCAACCGTTTCGGCACGACCTGGAGTTTCTATGACCCAGGTCCGAATGAAATGGCGCGCGTGCGCTATGAAGATGGC
>Ga0105240_10014990_pt1 | contig 10557 bp, 13 predicted proteins | sample KBSC54metaG_FD_80426 | JGI IMG/M metagenome (GOLD analysis project Ga0105240, IMG submission 80426) | Corn rhizosphere microbial communities from Kellogg Biological Station, Michigan, USA - KBS C5-4 metaG | ecosystem: Host-associated > Plants > Roots > Rhizosphere > Soil | place: Michigan, USA...
CCGTCGCGATTGTTTTCCTGGCAGATGTACTCATACATCTCGTCGTTGGGATTCCATGGAATCGCCCAACCGCCCGACCACTTGGCCGTGTAGGCGCCGGGATCATCAATGGTCGCGATGTAGCGTAATGTGTCGTATTCGGGACGCTCGTACGTCTCCGTCATCTTGAGATATTCCGTGTGCGGAGGACCTTCCCGGCTGATCCAGAAGCGCGTGTTGTAGTTGGTACTCTCGACCACCAGCTTTTCACCTTCCCAGTGGCCAATCGAATACCCATGGAAGCTCGGATCGATATCGGTAGGACGCTGGCGGCCGTCCATATAGATCGTACGATACGTGTGCGGCCCGCCGACGCCCATCATGTAAATGCGTTGGATCTCAGGAATATCGACGATCTCAAAGCCATAGGGCGTGTGATACAGCCGCGGTCCACCGGATGATTTGCAGCGTACATGTGGATCGTCGGCGGTATTGTTGGCCCGTCGCGATTCATACAACGCGCGCGACCAATCCTGGAAGGGAACGTCCTTGATGTTGAGATTAACCGGGGCATTGACCAGGGCGTTGTCGATACCGCCCCGCCCATTATTGAAAAGAGTCGAGCCGGCGCCGCCGTTCCAGACACCTTTTTCTCCCGGCAACGGACCGAACAGCACGTGGCCATCGGGGCCGTGCGGAGTCGGCCGGGAAGGTGCTCGCTTGCCGCCCTTGCCTTTGCCTCGACCGCCGCCCTGCTGGCCCGGGTTGGGGACTCCCCCCGGAGGAGGCGGAATGATTCCCTGGCCGACGCCGACGTTACCTTTGCCCTGCTCGCCGGCGTTCTGCCCAAAGGAGGGCCCGGCGAATGCAAGAATCACCGCCGCAGTCACCACTGCGGCCAAGCCAAGCATTTCACGATTTCGCACTTCGACCCTCCTCACTACAGTCTCTAAACACTTCGACCCACGATGAGAACCTTACGGATTAGTGCCTTCGCTCGAAGCGGCGCCCAATTTCTGTCCCGTATTCGCCAACGTCACCGAGCGCGCATTGCCGTGCTTCCCGCCGTCCTTGGCCAAGGTTCCGCTGACGACGACTTCATCGCCCTCTTTCATGGTGTTCTTCTTCCACCCACCACGCTCCAGCAACCGGGGAGGTCCCATCTCGAACGCCCAGTTTGCGGTTTTGCCGCTCTCATCCTTCACGTCAATGTAAAAGTAGACGTGCGGATTCATCCAATCGACCTTGGTGATGACGCCTTTCATTTCGAAGGGTTTCTTGGCGTCATACTCGGCCGCGAAGGAGTGGTGCGCCAGCAGCGGAGCCGCTGCCGGAAGTACGCCGATAACTCCCAAAATCGCCAGTGCGCGCATTTTCATGGGTCATGTCTCCTTAGGGTGTAGCTGAAGCGTGTTTGCCTGATAAAGACTCGGTCTCGTGATTGCTTTCATCACAAAAATACTCATCGACATCGGAAGGAACCCACGAAAGATTCCAGCCGCCGGCCCAGGGCCTCGTGTAAGCCCCTGGGTCGTTTACCGTTACTTCATATTTTAGCGTGTCGAAGTCCGGGCGGGTGATGCGCTCGGTCAAGTGCAGGTTCTCGGTATGGGGCAGGCCGCCATTCGTGAACCAGAACCGCTCGGTGAAGGCGGTGGTCTCGGCTATCAGAGTGTCACCGTCCCATTTCGCCGTCGAATAGCCGTAATATGTGGGCGTTACCTCTTCCGGCTCGGGATTTTTGCGCCCGTCCAGCCAGATGAGCCGCCAATTGCGATTTCCGCCCGCTGACATGATGAAGATCCTCTGCCGGTCGGGCTGCTCGACAATCTGCACCCCGTAACGATCCTGGAATTGTCGCGGGCCGCCGGGGGGCAGGCAATACGCCATCGGATCGTCTTTCAAATTGTTTTTCTGACGCAACTCATAGAGAGCCTTCGCCCACGGCTGGAACGGAGCCACTTTGCCGGCATCGCCGATATTGGCCAGCAATCCCTCATGGTTCATGCGGATATTGCCTGCAGCGCTCTCATACAGACCGCCCGGATCGGGATCGGCCCAAAAACCCTTGCCGCCCGGTACCACGCCCAAACGAACATGCCCGTTGGGCCAATGGGGAGCAGCCTTAGCCGGACCAGTGCGCGCCGGAGCGAGTTTGATAAAAGCCGGCGCCGCCGCAATCTTCTTTCCGTTCGCGAGTGTCAGCGATTTCCCGCTGACCTGCTTGCTGCCATCCCGCGCCAGAATTCCTTCAGCGGTCACCGCGTCTCCAACCGCGACTACGTCGCGATTCCAGCCGTTGCCGCTACGCTTGAGATCCAGCGTGCTGTTGTACTCAACGGCCCAATTGGTAAATTTCCCGTTCGCTTCACGCACGTCCAGGTACACATAGACGTGCGGATTGGTCCAGTCATACTTGGTGACCGTTCCCCGTAAGGTAATGGGCTTTTTGTCGTCATACTCGGCTGCGATGGAGTGGTGCGCCAACATAGGCGCAACCGCCGCACTGAGGCTTAGAATCAATAGTCCGAAAGCACTGCGTCTCATCGCTGCTCCTCTGCTGCCGGTCCGAAGTTCTTCTCGAGGTAATCCAGAATCAAGGAATACTCCTCAGGGGTTACTGGAGCGCCTTCGAAAATCATGCCTTTAGTCACGCTCTCCCACTCGTCTCTGGTGTAGGCGTGGCCGTTGAGTTTGGCCAAACCGTGACAAAAACTGCAAATTTCTTCCACCAGCTCCTTGCCCGGATCCTTCGGTCCAAAGTGTCTGGCAAGATAGCCGACCACGTCCGCAGTTTCCTCTTGGGTCAGGCGGGCGTTCAACATTTTTTTGTTCTTTTGGGTCACGACTTCCTGCCACTTGGCGTGATCCCATTTCTTGCTGGTGACGACGTCCAGGGCGTGACAGGCTGAGCAGGCAGATTCCAAGGTTTTTTTGCCCGGACCTTCGGGTAGCGAAGGATTCGCGGCAAATAATGTCGCCGTGGCTAATAGGAACGGAAGTACGCACAGTCTTTCCAAAGAAGAAGCTAGTCCCGGGTAAGTTTGAAATCGCCCTTTTTAGCGCCCGAAGTCCAGGTCCCGGTTATGGTTCGGTTGTACGACCCGACGTTCTCGAGTTTGCCGTCAAATACCATCGGCATCACCTTGCCGGAGGCATCCTTCATGTCGGCCTCAAAATGCACCATCCACTTGCTCGCGTCTAAGGTCGCTACTTTCAAGGGGATAGAGTTCGCGCCCGGATTGATCTTCCCTTCTACTTTCTTGGAGTCCCAGTGCATCAGGAAGACCATCTGGGTCCGCTGAGTTGGGGAAGTCCCGTAGTCCCCATGCCAGGTTCCCGTTAGAGGGTGCCCTTCCTGGGCGATGAGAGCGAAACTGAAACCGGCCATGACACAGGCCAGACGGGCGACTACTCGGCGCATCTTTTTCTCCTTGGGCACCTTACAGATCAACATTTTCCAGATACATTGTCAAGGCGAATGAGTTCGAACTGAGGTTACGGGCTTTAGACGCTCTTTAGCCGCTCGCCCTCATCGAAACGCCGATTTGGCTTGCCGGTCCTCTTCGGCCTTGATCCCCGGACCGTAGAGTTTCTCGAAGAACCCTTCCTTCACCAGACGACGACCGTACCGTTATCAACCACCGTCCGAAAGTCGAATTTTTTCAGTTGCGCCCCAGATTGCGCATCGACCGGATGATCGACCATGTAACGTACCGCCGCTGCATTCAGGTAAGGCACTCGCTCGAAGGTATTGGTGCTGGCATAGTGATCGTAGACGCGCGCGATATCGGCAGGATCGTCATTCTTGTTATAAGCCAGGTAGGCTTTCACCGCGAAAGTCTTGTCGTCATAGAAGCGCTTGATGGCTTCAGCGTGGATTTTGATCAGTAATTCGGGCAGTTTCGGATCGGCGGCGGCGGTGCTCTTCTTGTAAAGATACACTGTGGGCGCGTAGATGTCGTCGTAATCGCTGGTGTTGGCCAGGCTCTAATAACCCTGCTGCTCCAGCTTGAAATAAATGGGAGCGGTGAGCATGGTTGCATCCACACGCCCGTTCAGAAGAGCCGCTGCCCGGCCGCGGGACCAAGGCCGAACTTCGACAGCAGGCCGACCGCGTAGTTGTAAGGCGCGTCCCCGAGCGGGCTGACGCCGATGCGCTTACCCTTTAGATCGCGAACGGTGGCGAAACGATTCGCCGCCATCAGCGCGAACAGACTCTTCCGGTAGGGACTGCCGATCATCACCAGAGATCCGTCCTTGGACGCCGCTTGCATGGCCTGTTCCAGCGGATAGTTGGTCATGGCTGCTTCGCCACTCACGATCATCGCGACGGCGGCGGGATGCACCGCGAAGGGCGAGCTTCGCCCGGAGCCCGTACTATTCGAAATACCCGCCTTCCTGCGCGATATAGAGCGGCCAAGTGGTGCCGGTGCGGGTGGCGAAGTTTATGGTGATATCGCGCAGGGGCGCCTGTGCTTTAACGGCGAAAGCCGTCAATAAGGGCGAAATGCTAGCGGCGATCGTCTTTGCCGGTGATATGCGAAACGTCCTGGTTGTTTTCATTGCAGATATACTCCAACAATTCTGCGTCCGGCTGAAGCGTGGAATGCCCGCGCATGGTGAAAGGACGCGTGTAGGCTCCCGGATCGGTGATAGTGACTTCAAACTCCAGACGCCCGAGATTGGGACGCCGGTAACGCTCGACGATATGGAGCTGTTCGGTGTGCGGATGGCCGGCAAAATCGAACCAGAATTTATCGTTGAACCCTATACTATCCACCATCATAGTGTCGCCTTCCCAGGTTCCTATGGAATCGCCAAACCAGGTGGGGTCAGGATCGGCGGGATGCTTGCGGCCGTCGAGAAAGATCTGGCGGAAGCTATGGATGTTGCCTTCAAACAGGAAAAAGATATGCGTGGGCGTCTGAACAATTCTCCAGGGGTACGGAGCCATGCGAGGCACGCCGGTTGGCAGGCAATTGGCCTCGGGATCGTCTTTCGACATCCGCTGGGCGGTCAGCTTCTCGGCCCAAGGCTGCAACGGAAGTTTTTCTCCCGGCTGAAGCGCGGTCTCGATGTTATAGATAAACGTGCGGTCGGGACTCCACACGCCCGAGAGATCCGGTTTCCCGGCAGGCGTCCGCGGCGCGGGACCCTTGGGAACGGTCGCGCTCAATCGTTCCGCCGTTGCAATGGCGTCGCCCTGGGCGGCGGCTCGGCCAGCCATGGCGGCGATCATCGCAAACAGAAGAAACTGACGCATTCGTTTTTCGTCCTTGCGCCATAGTATGGCAGGGCGGTTCGCTCTTCGAGGTTCACGGCCTATAGGTAGCGCTCTGGATGTCCGTCTCCCAGACCTTCACTTCGCGAATGCGTACGGGCACAGGCGTGTTGCTCAACCCGCCGGACATCTGGACGCAAATATATTCGGCAATATTTTCGGCCGAGGGATTCAGCACATCAAAAGGAGGCACCTCGTTGAGGAACTGGTGATCCAGGCGAGCCATCACCTGCCCCATCAGGTTCTTCACGTCGATGAAATCCACCAGGAGACCGGCTTCATCCAGCCGTTCCCCTGCCAGCACCACTTGCACACGGAAGTTGTGACCGTGCACGTTCTCGCATCCGCCTTTGTAATTCCGAAGCGCATGGGCTGCCGCAAAAGTCTGGTCCACAGTTACTTCAAACATGATTGAAAAATTTCTCTACGTCTTCTCGTTTGGTGGTAAAGCCATATTCGGGCAGGCTGTCGAAAAAAATCTGCCCATAACGCGTCCTCGTAATCCGGTGATCCAGCAGCGCCAAAACACCGCGATCGGTGCGGCTGCGGATCAGCCGCCCAAAACCCTGCTTGAGCGCGATGGCAGCCTGGGGAACCTGGAAACCGTTGAAGGCATCCCCGCCATCGTTCTTGATCGCGGCGATACGAGCTTCCACCACGGGATCGCTGGGAACCGCGAACGGCAGCTTATCGATAATAACGCAACTCAACTGTTCCCCCGGAACGTCCACGCCTTGCCAGAAGGAAGACGTCGCAAACAGCACGGCGTTGGGCGTGGCGCGAAATTCTTCGAGCAGCGCATTGCGCGGGCCGGTGCCCTGCAAAAGCGTCTGATAGGGAACCTCCAGCGAGACGCGGTCATAGATCAGCCGCATTTGCTGATAGCTGGTGAAGAGCACAAACGCGCGTCCGCGGCTGAGCGTCAGGATCTCGACAATCTCTTTGGCCGCAGCCGCGGAAAAAGCCGGACTGCGCGGATCCGGCAGATTCTGCGGAACGTACAGCAGAGCTTGCTTCTTATGATCGAAGTGGCTGGGAACCAGCTCCGTGCGGGCCGCGCGTAAACCCAATCGACGCAGCGTGAATTCGAAATCGTCAGCGACGGCCAGCGTAGCGGAGGTAAGTATAGCCGTATCCACTCGATCGAACAAGCGTTCGTCAAGGAGCTGCGAAACTTCGATGGGCGTGGCTTGCAGGAACGTACGGCGCCCGCGGCGCTCGATCCAGTAGACGTACCGCTTGTCGAGCTTGCCCTTGGGACCCTCCATCCAGAACTCTAATCGTCGAGCCAACTCGCGCGCGCGGGTGACCAGGGGAATGGCTTCATCCGGCGGGGCCTTCAGCAGCTCCAACTGCAGCGTAACCAGCTCCAATGCCCGCAGCACATCGCGATAGGCCTCTTCGTTCTTTTCAAGGAACGCCTCGTGGGCGCGGAATCCGCTACGGCCGTCCGGCGCGGCAAAGAGGTTGAAGAACTGCACGGCGCGATCGGTCAACGTGATCAGAATGCGATCCAGCTCCTGGCTGCCGAACTGCTTGCGGTGCGCGAGCGACGCCACATCGCGCGTAAGATCCTCGAACTGCCCGCTGGAAATGGCCACGCCGAAGTACTGCCCGGCGACATCCTCCAGCTCATGGGCCTCGTCAAAGATGACGGCGGAATAATCGGGAATGATCGCGCCGCGCTCTTCTTCTTTTACGGCAAGATCGGCGAAAAAGAGGTGATGATTGACGATGATCAGATCGCTTTCGCTGGCCTTCTGGTGCATCTTCGTAATGAAGCAGCGCTCAAATTGCGGGCACTTCTGACCGCTGCACATTTCACCTCGCGCGTCCATTTTCGCCCATACTGCACTGTTTTCCGGCAAAGTCTTGATCTCAGCCCGATCGCCGGTTTCGGTGGTCTGTTCCCACGCGCGGATTACCTGAAAATCGGCGACCTCTTCCAACCCGTCCAGGACGGGTTCCTTTTCAGCGTCGTAGATCTTCTGGCGGCAGGCGTAATTGGCTCGGCCCTTCATGTAGCAGGCTCGCAAGGGGCCCAGGTGTTTCTCAAGAAACGGAATGTCCTTGAAGAATAGTTGTTCCTGGAGATTCTTAGTACCGGTGGAGATGACGACGCGCTTGCCGGAGAGAATCGCGGGGACAAGATAGGCCAGTGTTTTTCCGGTTCCGGTTCCGGCCTCGACGATCAGGTGTTTCTTTTCGGCGAGAGCGCTCTCGACAGCCTCGGCCATGCGGAGCTGTCCCTCGCGGTATTCATACCCGGGATGCCACTCCGAAAGCAGTCCTTTGCGGCCAAAGAACTGGCGGACGGTGAGAGTTTTGGGGGATGCAGCCACCTAAAACACGATTCTAGCAGCGCTCCCCAGCGCGGCCTGCTGTTCCGGGGGGGTTAGAACGCCTGAGGCGAGGTGATACCGGTGGCTTCGAGCGCGACTTGCATCTTCTCCAGCGCCGACTTGTGGATCTGAGAAACGCGGCTTTCGTTGATTCCCAGGATGCCGCCGATTTCTTTCATGGTCATTTCGTTGGTGTAGTACAGCGAAACGACTTTTTGATAACGCTCCGGCAGCGTCTTCATGGCATCGCCCAGGACATTGCGCAGTTGCTCGCGCGCGCAGATGGAATCGGGATGAGTCTCGGGCTTGCTGGGAAAATCGGGGGCCGGAAGATCATCGCCTTCGTTGCCGCGAGTAGAAGCCGAGATCAATCCCACGTTGCGCAGGTCGATCATCATGGTACGCCACCGTTCGGCGTCCATGCCTAGCTTTTTCGCCACCTCAGCTTCAGTAGGATTGCGTTGCAGCTCCGCAGCCAAATCGCGGGTAGCCGCTTCCACTTGCTTGTGACGGCGACGCATGTCACGGGAAGCCCAATCGAGTTGGCGCAGGCTATCGAGAATGGCGCCCTTGATGCGATGCTTGGCGTAGCTCGAAAACACTACCTGTTTTTCAGGATTGAATTTGCTGGCAGCGTCAAACAAACCCAGGATGCCGGCATGCACCAGATCGTCCAGATCCACATGCACCGGAAGATTCTCATGCACTCGCACGGCGATGGCTTTCACCAGCGGCACATGCTCCAGAACAACGCGATCGCGGCGAGCCAGTTTCGCGGCCTGCGCACTAGCCTTAGCGGCCGCCTGGTTCGCGGGAGCCGCGTGGCGGATGGTGGTGCTTGCCACGGGCTTCGCGGGAACGCGCTGGCGGCTGTTGGGCACCGCGCGGACCGGCACCTTGACCTCTTGCCGAATCACCATCGTTCCTTTTACCGGGCTCGTGATACGCGCTTTCGCTGGCATCGTCATTACTTTTCTAACCTCCTGGTGGATCCCAACCGCCCTCGGCAGCTTGGCTGGATTTGTTGAACGCCTTCCCTAAGTGCACGCTCCGGACCAACCGTTGCCCTGTTGAAAAAATGCGTTCCTGCCGATGAAATCCACGCGGCCGGAAATGCGGCATTCAGTTTAGAATCAGCGGTAACGCCGGAATCCTCTGAATGCTGCGCGAGCCTCCGCCGTGGCATCTCCATCACCCCCGCTAAGAGGGCATTCCCGTTTTGGAACTGGCCAAGCACTGCTTTTTCTCTAAATGAAACAACCGTCCCTGATCGGAACTGAAGACGAGTCAGAACTCAGGGTTAAACAGCAGCTTAAAGCCAGGAGGGATGGGAGTATCTCGACGATTCACCTTAGGCAAGACTACTAATCTGTCCGACCAAGCCTATGCCGTGTGCTTAGTCCTGACGGTCTTTTAGGACCACCAGCCACGTCTTGAAGGCGAAAGCTCCTAGAAAGAGCCAGGTGGCCAGCAATATCTTGCCATCCAGCGTGAAATAAGCCAGAACCGCCAGAACCGCATATGTGGAGACAGCGATGGCCAGCTTTCGAGTCATCAGGGTTTCGCGGGCGGGAGGTTGTACGAGAATGCCATTTGGAGGCGGATCTGATCGCCTTTGTAGGCCGCAGGGAGGGGCGGAAAAGGGTTGGAGGAGCTTATACCCGCCACAGCCGCGCGGTCAAAGGCAGGGATGCCGGATGTTGAAGCAATGACGAGCTTGGGAACACCACCGCTGCGGTCGATGCTGAACTGAATCAGTACCAGGCCACGGCGCCCCATGCGCGCGCTGTCAGGCACAATCGAGAGCCAATTGCGGCGGACCCTGGCCAGCACCTGTAGCAGATAGGGCTTAAAGTCGACGCCTAAGGGATCGCTCAGAAGCTGCATCTGCCGCAGCGATGTAGCTTCGCTGGCGCCCTCCGGCGAGATCACCATACCGCCCGACCCGCCAGACCTCCCGGCCACGCGGCCGATTTCGTCCAAAGATGTGTTGGGGAGCTTAATCGTGGGATTGTCGGGGAGCGCGATCGGAGCAGTCGCCGGAGTGACGTCTTCCAGCGCGATTTTAGGCTTATCGAGCGGTTGAGGCAGGGCCGGAATCACTCCGGCAATCGGCGGGGCGGACACAGCAGCTTGAATCTGCGGCGGGGAGGCGATAGCGGCCGGAGGAACGACCGGACCTGCCGGTGCGGGAGGGACGAAGGAACGTGCCTTGACGGGAGCCTGCCGTAATGCGCTTCGCACATCCAGTTGAGGCGTGACCTTGCCGTTATTGGGATCCCTCTGCGTCACCTCGGAAATCTTAGGAGCCACCAGGGGCACCGCGGCCTTGCGAAAATCGGCCGTGATAAGGGTACCGGTGGATCGGGGATTTGTTTCCGGAAGAGCGATCAACGTCGCGACGACGATCGCGTGGACCACCAGAGAGCCTAGGCCAGCGCCGAATATCCGGCGGGACGTAATTGGCTCATGCCACTCGGAAAATAGCTCGAGTCTGTCAGCATCATGAGGGTTTGCCCGAGACATTGAGCGCCTGAGCCACTAAACGTGCATGCGTCTCGATTTTATCAAGAATGTCGCTGGCCACCTCCAAGGCTGCGAGACCCTGCCGCCCGGTGACCCTGGGGGCTTCGCGTGAAACAATGCAGTGGAAGAAGTTTTCAAGCTCCAGGCGTAGCGGTTCGTCTTTAACGACTGGAAGAGGCGCGTATCCGATCGACAGGGGAGGCTTGACGGTGAAGCGAACGGCGTCCTGCCGCGTGTAATCCAGTGAAATATATTCGTGCGGCTGGAATAACCGGAGCTTGCGCACGCGCTCGGTCGAGACCCGGCTGGCGGTGAGGTTGGCGACGCAGCCACCGGGGAATTGCATGCGAACGTTCGCGATATCCACCTTCTCGGAAAGAATGTGAATGCCCGCCGCGCGGATCTCTTCGGGCGGCTGGCCGGTCA
>Ga0105240_10014991_pt1 | contig 10557 bp, 11 predicted proteins | sample KBSC54metaG_FD_80426 | JGI IMG/M metagenome (GOLD analysis project Ga0105240, IMG submission 80426) | Corn rhizosphere microbial communities from Kellogg Biological Station, Michigan, USA - KBS C5-4 metaG | ecosystem: Host-associated > Plants > Roots > Rhizosphere > Soil | place: Michigan, USA...
ATTACCGTCTCTTTGAAAACGCACGCACGTGGGCCGCCGCGGAATTCCCGCGCTTTCGCCGCCCACTCTGTTTCGCCGGTAAATGTGTGCCAAATACCCGCCGGGTCCTACTTCAGTTCGACCGATCCCCCGACCTCTTCGATCTTCTTCTTGACGTCTTCGGCCTCGGCCTTGTTGACCCCTTCCTTGACCGCCTTGGGCGCGCCATCGACCAGGTCCTTCGCCTCTTTGAGGCCAAGTCCGGTGAGTTCGCGCACGACCTTGATCACCTGGATCTTCTTGTCGCCCGCCGCCGTCAGGATAACGCTGAATTCGTCCTTTTCGACCGGCGCTGCTGCCGCCGCGCCCGCCGCCGGAGCGGCAGCAACCGCCATCGGAGCCGCCGCCGATACGCCGAGCTCCTCTTCCAGTTCCTTTACAAGCGCCGCCGCGTCCAGCAGACTCAGGTTCTTCAGATAATCCTTGACCTGGTCGCGGCTGAGCTGTGCTGCTTCTGACATCTTGATTTCTCTCCTTCGTACTTGCAGCCGGCGGGTCGATTTGTGGGAGCGCCCCGACTGGCCGAATATTTTTTCTTCTTCCTGCTAACCCTTGACTGACATCTGGAAAGCGACCGCTGCTTTCACTTCGGAACAATCGCGTACCTTCCCGCTACCGACCACCGCGCCCCACGCGCCTTACGATTGCGGGGCCTCCGTCGAGGCCGCCTCGGTGGGCGCGGCCGCGGCTTCGGCTGCCGCCTCCGCCGGAGCATTTTCGCCGGCCTTGCGGCCGATCGCGTCGATCAGACGCGCGACCATCGAACCCGGCTCGTTGAGCAGGCGCACCAGATGAGTCGCCGGGGCCTGAATCAGCCCGAGCAACTGCGACAGAATCACTTCGCGCGGCGGCAGACTTGCGAGGTCGTTGATTTCGGCCGGCGTCAGCGGCTTGCCGTCAAGCACGCCGCCACGAATCTTGAACTTCTCGCCGAGGTCCTTGAACGAGCTGACGGTCTTGGCCAATTCGACTGGGTCGGCGTAGCTCAGGATTAGCCCGACCGAGCCGCCAAGCTGGCCTTCGAGCGACGCGAACTTGGTGCCGGTTACTGCCCGGCGCAGCAACGTATTCTTGGCCACGCGGAATTCGCCGCGCGCGGCCCGGATCCGCCTGCGCATATCGTCGGACTCGCCCGCGCTCATGCCCTTGTATTCCGACAGCAACGCGATACTCGCGCGGCCGAAATTCTCGGCCAGTTCGGCGACCAGCGTGCTTTTTTCAGTTTTGTTCATGCAATCTTCTCAGTCTTTTCGCGTATTTCGCTCGCACTCTGCGCGACTTTTGCCCGGGCACCCACTCCCCGTCGGCACTCTCCCGCACGACCTGCCGCCCGCTTGCTGTGCCGTTTCTGGCCCCTAGGCCGCTGCTGCGACGCGAGTCGCCGAGGCCGTATCGACGTGTACGCCTGGCCCCATAGTGGACGAGACCGCGACGCTCTTGACGTAGTTACCCTTGGCGCTGGCCGGCTTGGCGCGCACGATCGCGTCCATCAGCGCCTGCGCGTTTTCGCTCAGCTTGGCTTCGCCGAAGCTCAGCTTGCCGATTCGCGCATGAACTACGCCGGCCTTATCGACCCGGTAGTCAACTTTGCCCGCCTTGACCTCGGCTACTGCCTTGGCGACGTCGAAGGTCACGGTGCCGACGCGCGGATTCGGCATCAGGCCGCGGGGACCCAGAATTTTGCCGATTCGACCGACCGAACCCATGATATCTGGGGTGGCGATCACGCGGTCGAAATCGAGCCAGTTCTCTTCCTGGATCCGTTTGATAATGTCGTCGCCACCGACAAAATCGGCGCCCGCTTCGCGCGCTTCGCGTTCCTTTTCGCCCTTGGCTAGCACCAGCACGCGTGCGACGCGGCCGGTACCGTTGGGCAGCACTACGGTGCCGCGGACGTTCTGATCGGCCTGGCGCGGATCGACATTGAGCCGCACCGCCAGTTCTACGGTTTCGTCGAACTTCGCGATCTTGTTGGCGACCACGAGGTTAAGCGCCTCTTCGAGCGAGTAGCGCTTGTCCGGGTCGATATGTTTCGCCGCCTCGCGATATTTCTTGCCTGCCATCTGGCCGTCCTGTTTCGCTGTGATGCCTAGTTATGCCGCTAGTCGATTACTTCGATTCCCATTGAGCGCGCGGTGCCCGCCACCGAGCGCATCGCGGCGTCCAGATCGCGAGCCGTCAGGTCCTTAAGCTTGGTCTGCGCGATCTCTTCGATCTGTTTCTTCGAGACCTTGCCGACCTTGTTCTTATGCGGCGTGGCCGAGCCTTTTTCGATTCCGGCCGCGCGCTTGAGCAGCACCGGCGCCGGCGGACTCTTGGTCACGAAGGTGAACGAGCGGTCCGCGTAAACCGTGATGATCACGGGCACCACGAGCCCCTGCATGTTCTGCGTCTGGGCGTTGAAAGCCTTGCAGAACTCCATGATATTGACGCCGCGCTGACCCAGCGCGGGGCCTACCGGCGGCGACGGATTAGCCGCGCCGGCCGGAATCTGCAACTTGATCTGCCCGGTAACTTTTTTCGCCATCTAGTTCGTTCTTTCCCGGTCTCTATATTGTCAGCAGGTCTCTATCGCTTAAGATCAAAAATGCTGAGCGGCTCGGCAGGGACGCGCTAATACGATCCGCAATTTCGCCCCACTGGCGACCTTGCCCACCGTTCCGTGCCCTAGGACTTCTCTACCTGCACGAAATCGAGTTCGACCGGCGTCGCGCGGCCGAAAATCGAGATCAGGACGCGTACCTTGCCTTTTTCCGGCCGCACTTCCTCGACCGTGCCATTGAAATCCTGAAACGGCCCGTCAACGACCTTGACCGCCTCGCCGACTTCGAACAGCACCTTGGGCTTGGGACGCAGCGCGCCCTCTTCCATCTGCTGCTTGATCGCCTCGACTTCCGAGGCCGGCACTTCCGGCGGCGAGGTCGAATGGCCGACGAAGCCGGTCACCTTGGGCGTGTCTTTAACGACGTGCCAGGTTTCGTCGTCGAGCTCCATATTCACGAAGATATAGCCCGGGAAGAACTTGCGATTGGAGACCTTGCGCTGGCCGCCTTTGCCGAGTTCCTGCACGCGCTCGAGCGGCACCACCACGTCGCCGAACTTCTCGCCGGTCGCCCGCGAAAGCGGGTCCTCATGCTGTCGCAATGAGCGCACCCGTTCCTCCAGCGCGGCCTTGGCCTTCTGCTCGAAGCCCGAATAGGTATGCACGACATACCATTTTTTGCCCGCGCTGCCGGTGGTGGGCTGGACTGTCTCTGCGTCTGGCATCGTCGTCACTTAAATCTGCGGCATACCTGAATGGGCTTGCGCCAAGTTCGAGATTCCAAATACCGGCCGTGGGCAGGCGTCAAATGATTTGACATCCAAACTTCCCGCATCCCCGCTCTTCATACCCCGGACCCGTTATTGGATGATCTGGCGGACGAAGCCCTTCGCGCCCAAATCGATCAGCCCGAGCCATAACGCCAGCACCAACACCAGAGCCACCACTACCAAGGTCGCCTGCAGCGTTTCCTTGGGCGTGGGGAAGTGAACCTTTCCAAGTTCGGTCCACGATTCCTTGACAAAACTCGTGCCCTGAGTGAGGTAACTTTTTAGACTATCCATTTGTTCCGGCTTTTACAAGCTTGCTTAACTTCATGGCGGGTCAGGCAGGATTCGAACCTGCAACCTACGGATTTGGAGTCCGCCGCTCTGCCAATTAGAGCTACTGACCCTCCGCCTGTCTCTACGTCATTCATTGCGCGTTATAGAAAGGCCGTCGCGAGATGGTAACAGGCCGGCCACGATGCGTGACTGCCTCTCTATCCAGCGCCCGGCCCGCAGGATCAGACCTTGGTTTCCTTATGCATCGTATGGCCGCGGCAGCTCGGGCAGAATTTCTTGATCGCGAACTTCTCGGTCTGCCGCTTCTTGTTCCGACTCGAGGTGTAGTTACGCCGCTTGCAAGTGTCGCATGCCAATCCGATTAGATCTCTCATCTTGATACTCTCGTCTCAACCGATTCTCTTGGAACCTTGCCCCAAACTTCGCCCGCGCAATCCGCGCCCCGGTGCTCGCTGTTTGAAAGCCCACGACGGGATTCGAACCCGTGACCTCTTCCTTACCAAGGAAGTGCTCTACCGACTGAGCTACATGGGCATCATCCATGCTCTATGCGCGTCGTCCGCCGATGCGCCGTCCCCATTATCCTCAAGGCGACCCCGGTATGTCCTTCTCACGGCCCGCTGAAACTGGAGCGGGAAACGGGATTCGAACCCGCGACCCCGAGCTTGGAAGGCTCGCGCTCTACCAACTGAGCTATTCCCGCTCCCCTCGGGCAAAGTCGTAAATTGGTGGAGAGGGGAGGATTCGAACCTCCGAAGGCATAAGCCGTCAGATTTACAGTCTGATCCCTTTGGCCACTCGGGAACCTCTCCGCGCACCATCTCCCATCGGGCCAAAGCCGATGGCGAGAATCGAACTCGCAACCTACTGATTACAAATCAGTTGCTCTACCGTTGAGCTACATCGGCGCCGAGTTTTAATAAGAAACGTCCTCTCTATATTGCCGTTTGGCGCAAGTCAAGAAAAGAGCGCGCCAAGGGTATCCACGGGACGCCCTCGGCGCGGCCTCAAACAGGCTAAGCGAATCCTGCACCGCCCGCAACTGCACCAATCCAGCCCGCCGGCCCGAAATGGTTGAGGAGCACCAAACCTACGGCTTCGTGGTAACTGGCCTTGCTTTTCTGACCGCTTTTTGGTGTTCTCCACCAAATTTCGCGTGAAGGTAGTTTCGGTAACGGGCTTCGCGGCTGGGAGGCGGCGTGCATGGACAGGTTTGTTTCTCCGAACTGGTACGGTCGGTTCATTTTGATTGCGTTTCGTACACTTGTGCTGATTGGTCTCTACGGCGCGAGCGCCTTGGCCGCCGACAATCCTGCGCCAGCGCCCGCCACTATCGCCGTCGCGACGTCTGTGGCAGCGGGTGCGCACGGCAACGCCGCTTCGGCGGCGGCTAGCGACAGTGCGGCGACGATTCCGCCCGGCACCAAAATCACCATGCAGAACTGGCAGCAATACTCCCAGTTCATGCCCGACGGGATGATCGACCTGTTCGCCGGCAAGTACTTCTGGAAGATGCCCGCCGACGTTGAGATGGACATCGGTCCGACCGTCATCAACCCGCTGCCCAAGGGTTATCTCGCGGCGACCGAGAAATATCGCGGACAGACCCAAATCGTCGAACTGCCCGACGGCGGTCTGACGGTCGCGAACTACCAGGGCGGGATGCCGTTTCCCGATCCCGCCGAACCGCATCAGGGATGGAAAATCCTCGCCAACTTCTGGTTTCGCTACTTCCCCCATATCGTCGTCAATGACAACAACAACCTCGGCTTTATGTGTACGATGAATTCCTTCAGCGCGGTCAGTTGTGTGAAGGGCCTGTGGGAATACCGCCAGCACTCCTACAATACCGACCCCGGCGTCCCCACCACGCTTCCCGGCAGCGACGGCAAATTCTACACGACGTGGTTCATGACCGAGGAGCCCGAGCAGGCGAAGTACGCGGCGAATCTGCTCATCGCGTACACCGACCTGACCAAACCGCAAGCGACTTATGTCTTCAAGCCCGCCCTGCGCCGTTCCGAGCAACTGTCGGCGGCGGCGCGATGTGCGTCGGAGGGTTCCGATACCACGCCCGACGATAGTTTCTTCGGTTTCGACGGTGACATCCCGCAATTCGACTCGAACCTGATCGCCACGCGCCGCATCATCGATCAGATGGATATCGGTACCGCCGGTGCGAATCTGCCCGAGGACTACGACATGCCGCTCGGATGGCCCAAGCCGTCGTGGGGCAAGTGGGAAGTGCGCGACGCCTATGAGCTGGACATCCGCAGGATTCCCTCAAAGGCGCGGGGCTACTGTTACGGCAAGCGCATCATGTATCTCGACCGGCAATTTTACGGCGCGCTCTGGGAGGATCTGTACGACAGCAATATGAAGCTCTGGAAGATCGCGCTGCTGCAGCCGATCGTGATGAACGTGCCGCAAATCGGTCCACAGAATTCGGCCGGCGCGCAGATTTCCCATTTCTGGAATATCCGGAGCAACCATGCGACCTTCAGCGGCCCCAACGACAGTCACGGCTACAACGTACTGATCAATGACGATGTGCCCAAGCAATATCTGGATCTGGAGAAATACACTACGCCCGGCGGTCTCAACGAGATTATGCGGTAGGGAAGGAAGTTAGATTCAACCTTTCTGCACCGGCTTGCGGCGGGTGAACGAAGCCGTTGCGGAACGCACAATAATAAGAGCTGAAAGCTCACCGAGATTTCAGACTTCCCGCTTGTAATCGGTACGCGAGGGTTAGTCATCGGCGAAGAAGCGACGGCGCGCGTTTTCATCGGAGGGCATTTCGGGACCGCTGAAGTTGTGGTCAGGCGCCCGCTCAGGTTCATGCATGAGCAGCGGCAACGCGCGGGCACGGCGGGCGGCCGCCTCGGGCCCCAAATCGAAAAAGAAATCGAAGAGCCAACCGTGCGCGGTGAGCATCGATTTGAGATAGTGCTCATGCTCGGCGGCATACGTGCGAGCCGCCATTTCCCAATCGGGATTGGCGATCAACTTTTCGGACAGCACCCGAACGTCGCGAAGGGTAAGGCTAAGGCCCTGTCCCCAGGTGGGATCGGTGGATGCGGCAGCGTCGCCAATCAGCGCGAATCCGTCTCTATAGGGGTTGTCGATCCAGCTTTCGGTCATATCGAAGGTGGCGAGGGGGCCGACGGCGCGCACCCCGGTAAAGCTATCCCGTGGGATTCCCGTGCGGACGCATTCCTCGACGAAGCGGTCGGCGTCGCCCATGCCCTGCAGCCGGCCGATCTCGTGGGGACCGTAAACAATATAGCTACGGACGCGGCCACGGCCTTGCGGGAACAGTAGAGCGGCTCGCTGGACGCCCGGCAACATGACGAGGAGATTCTTGTCCTCCTGGACAAACATATTCTCGAACATTACACCGGCGCCGAGCAGACGCTGCTTGCCGCGGTGAGCCTCGAAGCCGCCCCAGGTGCGGCCGTTCGAGCTGCGACCGTCGGCGCTTACGACGAGACGTGCCGAAAGTTCGCGCACCGCGCCGTCGAGTTCGACGGTGGCGATAGCGGGATGGCCATGGCCAAGGCGGACGTCGCACACGGACGCACCGCGCCACACTACGGCGCCGGCATTGCGCGCGACTTCGATCAGGACCTCCTGCATCGCACAATGGTAGAAGGTGAGCGAGGGAAGCTGCTGCGGTGTGGTAGTTCTGAGATCGCGGGCCGGCCCCATCCCGATCGTGTCAAAGAATGGTGTTTCATGACCGCATCGTTCGAGCAGGGTGTCATAGAGCCCGAGGTTTTGCGCTTCGGCGACACCCCACGGCGCCATCCATTCGCCGCGGATACGGTCCTTGAACTGGCGTTCGCGTTCGATGACGAGGACACGCAGGCCGTTTTCCGCAAGAACCTTGGCCAGAGCCGACCCGCCCAATCCGCCACCCACGGTGATTACGTCGTAGTCGTAATTAGCCATCGCATTCCCCCATGCGAATCAAGCAGGCGGTACCTAATGTAATAGTCAGTGCCGAAATAGCAATTGCTTACCTGCGACCGGCACTCTTAACAGATGGGAAGTCTGAAACCTCTTTTTTCAGTGATGGGCACTCGCGCTCATCGGGTGGCGGCCAATTCGTGCGGCAACAGGGAGTGCGAGCATATTTCAGGACTGCGCGATTATTATCCTCGCCGACTGACTATCGCGATTAGTGACTATCGGCGCGCATCCAGTCGGCAGCGCGTTCGCCGAGCATGATGCACGTGAGGTTGGTATTGGCGCGCACTATATTCGGCATCACGGAGGCATCAACGACGCGCAAACCTTCGATACCATACACGCGAAAATGCTGATCGACCACGGCGGCGGGATCGGACTTCGGACCCATCTTGGCGGTTGTAGTCGGATGATAGATGGTGCCGCAGTTTGCACGCACGAAGTCGGCGGTGGCGCTGTCGGACGCGACGGTCGCGGACGTGATATTGACGAAGTCCTTGATATACGGGGCCAAGCGGGGGCTGTTCATCAAACGCCATGCGATACGCACGCCCTCAACCATCCGGCGGAGGTCTTCGGGGTCATCGAGATAATTCAGATCGATCCGCGCGGGGACGTTTGGATCGGCACTGCGCAGGCTGACGCGGCCGCGCGCGCGGGGGCGCTGGAGCCCCGGGGTGACGGCGACGCTCGGCACCGGCAGGTCGAGCTCGGAGCCGACCCACAACGATTTATCGAAATAAGTAAAGACATACATTTGCATGTCGTTGAATTCATTCGAGCCGCTCGCCGTGTAGCGAATGCCGACCGGGTTGGTAACGATCGGATCATGCGGCACCCCCGGCGTCGGATTGGCGACGACGGGTACCAGCACGTGATCGATGAGGTTGCGGCCGACGCCCGGCAGGTCGAGCACGCATGTGATACCGAGGGTCTCGAGGTCGGCGCGCGATCCGACTCCGGAGCGCATCAGGATGGCGGGCGAATTGATCGCGCCAGCCGACAACGTCACGCGGCGTGCGCGAATGGTCTGGACGACGCCGCCGCACTCGACCTCGACGCCGAGCGCGCGTCCGCCCTCGACGATCACGCGATGGATATTGCAAAACGGCCGAATCGTGAGATTGACCCGATGGCGCGCCGGGTTCAGATAGCCGATCGCGGTGGAGATGCGAATACCGTCGCGGCGATTGCGCGGCCACGGCCCGACGCCAGTGGAACGCGGATCGTTGTGGTCGGCCACGTCGGCATAGCCGAGTTCGCGGCAGGCCTCGTGGAAGGCGCGGTTGATCGGCTGCCAGTGACCCGCACGCGGGCGTTCGATCCAGATGGGGCCGTTGGCGCCGTGGAAATCGCCCTGAAAGTCCCGATCGTTTTCGAGCTTGCGATAAAACGGCAGGACCTTGGCAAAACTCCATTCGGAGTTGCCCCACGCCGCCCATTCGTCGAAATCCTCAGGCGTGCCGCGCAGCGCTATATGGCCGTTGACGGCGGAGGAACCGCCGGTGACCTTGCCCCGCGGATACGCGATTTCGCGATCGGCACTGACCTTGGCGACGAGGCTCCAGTCGTGCGGACCAGCGGAGATCCAGGTGCGCAGGAGATCGTCGGGGCTCTGCTCGACGGCAGGGTAATCGGGGCCGGCTTCGACCAACAGCACACTGCGGTTGGGGTCCTCGCTGAGGCGGGCGGCGAGCACCGCGCCGGAGGAACCCGCACCCACCACGATGTCATCATAATCCATGATCGCCTCGTCCGGTTCAGGGATGGGCGATTGTTAGTCCGGTCGCCTACGGGCTGCAAACGCTTTCAACCGGCGGCGGGCGCGCGGACCGAATCGCGGCGGCGGGCGACCTCGAACAATGCGACGGCGGCGGCCACCGAGACGTTGAGCGAATCGATGCGCCCGCGCATCGGAATGCTCGCGATGAAGTCGGCGGACTTCCGCACGATGTCGCGCACGCCGCGCCCCTCGGAGCCGAGCACGAAGGCGAGCCGACGCGACGGATCGACGTCATAAATCGAGATATCGCCGGCGGGTGCGAGCGCGACGACCCAGTAGCCGGCCTCCTTTAGCGCGTCGAGCGCCTGCGCCACGTTGCCACATCGCGCGATGCGCAGGTGCGCCCACGCGCCGGCGGAGGCCTTGACGGCGATCGGCGTGATGCCGACGGTGCGGTCGCGCGCGATCACGATCGCATGCACCCCCGCGCATTCGGCTGAGCGCATGATGGCGCCAAGATTGCGCGGGTCGGTCACGCCGTCGATTACGAGGAGCGGATCAGGAGCGTCGGCGACCACTTCCTCGAACGGCGCATATTGGTATTCGCGCATGATAGCGACGAGGCCCTGATGACGGCCTTCGGAGCCGGCCATCCGGGCGAGCGCCGCGTCCTCGGTGGCGAGGACGGTGGCACCCTGGATGCGCGCAGCGTCGATTTCGTCGGCGAAGCGCGCCTGCGCGGCGGCCTTGACGTAGAGGACGCGGATGGCCCCGGGCGCGGCCGCGAGTAACTCGCGGACGGGCTCGACGCCGAATATGAGGTCGCGGCCAGCGGAGTCTGTGGCCCCGAAGGGGCCGCCCACAGGGCCCGCTGGGCCGCCCGCAGGGCCCGCCGGGCCCCCCGCGCGAACCTCCGGTCCGCGCGGGGGGCCGGCGTGGCCAGGATGGCGTCGGCGCCGGCGGTGCCGATCGCGGTCGCGATCGGCACCGCCGCCGTCGCCAGCGCGCGGCGCCTCGGCGCCGCGCGGCCCGGAGTCGTACGGCGCCCGCTGCAGGTCGGGCGGCCCTGGCGGGCCGCTCCGGCCGTTCAGCGGGCGTCGCGGACCATGCGGAAAGTCGGCACGCGGACCGCGCGGGAAATCGGGGCCGTTGGGGTTTTGCGGGCGATGCGGATTATGCGGCGGCTTCTTCATCGCGAGCGATCATAGCGCGAGCGG
>Ga0105240_10014992_pt1 | contig 10556 bp, 7 predicted proteins | sample KBSC54metaG_FD_80426 | JGI IMG/M metagenome (GOLD analysis project Ga0105240, IMG submission 80426) | Corn rhizosphere microbial communities from Kellogg Biological Station, Michigan, USA - KBS C5-4 metaG | ecosystem: Host-associated > Plants > Roots > Rhizosphere > Soil | place: Michigan, USA...
AAGAGGCCACACTGCGCACGCGTTCTCTCAAGCGCAAGTTCCAAGGTTCCACGTGGAACATGCCTTTCGACGTCGTTGCGGCTGGACGATGCACTCGTCGTCGTCGGATTCGCGAACGGCCCGGTGTCCGTTCTACTCGTCAGAACACCAGCCCAATCTAGGATTGGGACGGCTGCAAGACGCAACACGCCGGAAACCCCACTAAGCGGGAATCGACGAGATGTTCCACGTGGAACAGGCGCCATCCGATCACGGCCATAGCGCCTGAGTTCGCTGTTGAGACAGCGCTGCGCTGTTTGCGGTAGCGGGCGATTGTCGCCAACGCGCGGTCATGAGGTGCTGGAATACCGCGCGCCGCCGCAACGATCGCGCGCCCCGCGAGAAACTCTCTGCTCGATCTCTCTGGGGATGGCGACCGTTGTGGCACCAAGCGATGCCAAGCGATCGCAGCAACGTTATCTTAGCTATCGACCCCGCGGCGGATAGCGATGCAAGAAAACGCGTCGCTCATGTGCCGCTATGCGTGCGCAATTGAGGGGCGCGCAAATCGAACCCCCGCCGTTTGGGGCCTAAGTTATTCCTGGGCGCCCTAAGCACCGGCTCCACCCCAAGGAGGTATCGCGCTCTCCGGGGTGAGGGGACCAACTCTCACGTGAATCGTCCGGTGATCCACCACGAGGGACGCGATTGGCTTGCAAGACCACCGTCCCCATATAGACCACAACGGTCGTTGTGACTCTGGCGTTAGCTGGACCTGATAGTCAGCCGGCCCGCCACTTCAGCGGCAGGTTGACGTGAAGGCCGATCCCTAAGCTTCTCAGGCAAGCCTCGTTCGGCGGTCACCACTCCGCTCTGTACGAGTCCGTTAGCTCCAACCGAATCGTCCGCTCGCGCTAGGCGGATGCTGACGATCTGTTCGTAGTGCGAAGATTTCGACACACCTTGCACAGCAATCTTCAGCCTTGAAGCTGCCGAGCAAAGCCTCCGATGTGAGCCGATTCCAACAACCGAGCCCGCCGCGATCTGGCGCCCAAAGCGCCGCAAATCGCGCCTAAAACCCCGTCCGGCGACGGGTTTTACATGGTACGCAGAGGGTCCAGCCGGTATAATGTCCCATCCGAAGATTGAGCTTTTTCATGGCATCCGACGACGTCTACGATTCCAGTAAAATCAAGGTATTAAAGGGACTCGACGCAGTCCGAAAAAGGCCCGGAATGTACATCGGTGACACCGATGACGGTTCGGGCTTACATCACATGGTTTTCGAGGTCGTCGACAACGCGATCGACGAGTCTCTGGCCGGTCACTGCGACCGGATTATCGTCACCATCCACGCCGACGAGTCGGTCACCGTCTCGGATAACGGTCGTGGTATCCCCACGGACATCCATCCGGAGGAAGGGCGATCCGCTGCGGAAGTCATCATGACCATCCTGCATGCGGGCGGTAAGTTCGACGACAGCTCGTATAAGGTATCCGGCGGTCTGCACGGCGTCGGCGTGTCCGTCGTGAACGCGCTGTCGGAGTATCTGCAGCTCACCATCTACCGTGACGGCAAGGTTCACAAGCAAGAGTACCGGCACGGCGAACCCGTCGCGCCGCTCGCACTGGCTGGCGAGACGACCGAGCGCGGCACCGTCATCCGTTTCAAACCCAGCGCCCAGACCTTCACCAACATCCAGTTCGAATACGAGATATTGGCGAAGCGACTGCGTGAGCTGTCGTTCCTGAACTCGGGAGTCCGCATCGAGCTCGTGGACGAACGCGAGAACAAAACCGACGTATTCGAGCACGCCGGCGGCCTGCAAGCGTTCGTGAAATATCTGAACCGCACCCGCGTAGCGATTCACGAGTCGGTCTTCTGGTTCAAGACCCAGGAAGGCTCGATGGCCGTGGAAGTGGCGATGCAGTGGAACGACTCCTACCAGGAGAGCATGTACTGCTACACGAACAACATCCCGCAGAAAGACGGCGGTACCCACCTGGCCGGCTTCCGCACGGCGCTCACGCGCACGTTGAACGACTACATCGAAAAGGAAATGTCGGCGAAGAAGGAAAAGGTGCCCACGACGGGCGATGATGCTCGCGAGGGACTTACGGCCATTCTGTCGGTGAAGTTGCCCGACCCGAAGTTCTCCTCCCAGACCAAGGACAAGTTGGTTTCATCCGAGGTCAAGGGCGTCGTCGAGAACGTGGTCGCCACCAAGTTGCAGGAGTTCTTGCTGGAGCACCCGCAAGAAGCCCGCGGCATCGTCGCGAAGATCGTCGAGGCTGCCCGCGCTCGTGAGGCTGCCCGTAAGGCGCGCGAGATGACTCGCCGCAAAGGCGCGCTCGATATCGCGGGCCTCCCCGGAAAACTCGCCGATTGCCAGGAAAAAGATCCGGCCCTCTCCGAGATCTTCATCGTCGAGGGTGACTCAGCAGGTGGCTCCGCCAAGCAGGGTCGCGATCGCCGCACGCAGGCCATACTGCCTCTCAAGGGCAAGATCCTGAACGTCGAACGCGCCCGCTTCGACAAGATGCTGTCCTCCGCTGAGGTGGGCACGCTCATCACCGCGTTGGGGTGTGGTATCGGCAAGGACGACTTCGACATAGCGAAGTTGCGTTACCACCGCATCATCATCATGACGGACGCCGACGTCGACGGATCGCACATCCGTACGCTGTTGTTGACGTTCTTCTATCGTCAGATTCCGGCCCTCATTGAGAACGGCCACGTGTACATCGCGCAGCCGCCGCTCTACAAAGTGAAGCGCGGTAAGCAGGAGTCGTACGTCAAAGACGAACTCGAGCTCAACTCCGTGTTGTTGCAAACCGCGCTGGAGAACGCCGCCGTGCACGTGAATTCCGAAGCCCCGCCCCTCCAGGGCCAGGGCTTGGAGAACCTCGCGCACAAGTACATGGAGGTCCAGGCGATCATCAAACGTTGGTCACGACGTTATGACGACCGCCTGCTCGAGCAGTTGGTGTATATGCCCGAAGTCACCACCGAGAACTTCGATCGACCGGACTGGTTGCGTGACTGGGGCCAGCATCTCGACCAGAGCCTGAACGCCCTGGCCGATGGCACGCGTACCTATCGGGTCGAGGTGCGCGGCGCCTCCGAGGGTCACGCCGCCCGCGTCATCGTGCACCGAACCGAACATGGCACTCCGAGCCAGAAATTCCTCCCGCGCGAGTTCTTCGAATCGGCCGAGTACCAGCGGATCGCCGACCTGGCGCGTACGCTGGCCGGCCTCATCGGCGAAGGAGCCTTCGTCACCCGCAGCGATGACCGACTCGAGATCGGCTCGTTCAAGGAAGCCATGAAGTGGCTCCTCGATCAGGCGCGCAAAGGCCAGACGATCCAGCGCTACAAAGGTCTGGGCGAGATGAACCCGGAGCAGCTCTGGGACACCACCATCAATCCGGACTCTCGCCGCCTCCTCCGCGTGAAGATCGACGACGCCGTGATGGCCGACGACGTTTTCACCACGCTGATGGGCGACCAGGTCGAACCCCGCCGGGAGTTCATCGAAAAGAACGCCCTCTCCGTGGCGAACCTCGACGTCTAGCGGTAAACACACGCACTGACCCGTATTCGAATCAATAGGCTCTATGATGGGGCCTATTGATTCGAAACGTCACATAAACTGCTTGGCCAACTCCCAGGACACCGCCTCAATCGCCCCTTGCAGAGCGCGAGCGGTCTGCACCGGATTGGCCTGCAGTGCCGCGCGATCCTTGAACCGATAGTTCTCCTCGGCGCGAACCAGCACCACATCCTCGTCGGTCGCCACCGAAAACCCATACACGATGCGATCCTGAAACAGGATCCGCCCACTATGCGCATCCACCAGCCGCGCGCTGATCTCGAGGTGCGGCCGGTAGTCCTCCGAGGACTGCAGTGCCTGAAACCCGACGTAATCCGCGTAGACGTCGAGATAAGCGTCCACGCGTTTCACGTCCGGATAGCTCTTCATGAAATGCGAGCGCTCTTTCTCAGGCCGCAATTCTGAAGAGCGAACCATGGTAAACCCCGCCTTACGCATGGCCGCGAACACGGAGTTCGTCAGGGCGGCCGAGTAGTCGTAGTTGGCCTTGGCCAGCACGGCCTGCATTTCCTGTTGGGCGCCCGAAGCGCGACGTGCTTCAATGAGATTGCCCAACACGCCGAACCCGGCGCCGATGGGGTTCATGATGGTGACCTGCGGTCGATCAGGCACCCCGGGCGAGGTGAGACAAACCCGTCGCACCGCTATGCGCGAGGACGCCTCAAAATTCTCTGGCGGCAACGTCCCACAGGCACTCACCAGCGCCAGCATCCACGCAAGAACCATCGCCGATGCGATCTTCGAAAAAGACATCGAGCGCCCGCCGCCACAAGCAGACTCCATCTTTCCCTAGCCGGGCTAAAGCGAGAATGGCGCGCGTCTCAGTCTCGGCGAGCTTCATGCAACGTACATAGCTGTGCGCAGGCTGTTTGACGCCCGCAGACGCGCATCGCCGGGGGGCGGCGCGGTTATGTCGATTGGTGCGTCAGCCCCTCGCTAGCCGCAGGCGGCGCCCGGCCTCCAGTCGAAATGCGCGCGACCGTCCCCTCGATCCACTCCTGCACCTGCCGGTTGATTTCCCGCACATCCCGACCGCCAGCCTCGATCGGCGGCCCAATGACCACCCGTACCGTTCCCGGCTTCTTCAGCAGCCCGCGACGGGGCCAATAGTCGCCCGCATTGTGCGCGACCGGAATGATGAGCCGGCCTGTCTCGGCGGCGAGCAACGTCCCGCTGACTCCATAGCGACGCGTCTGTCCGGGAAGCATCCGGGTGCCCTCCGGGAAAATGATGATCCAGTCCCCTTCGGCAATGCGTTGCTTACCCTGCTCGACCACCTGCCCTACGGCCGAATGCCCGGACTTGCGATCGATGGCGATGGCATGCAACTGCCGGATCCCCCAACCCACGACCGGGATCCACAACAACTCGCGCTTCAACACCCAGACCTGCCGCGGAAACACGACCGCCATGGCGATCGTCTCCCACGACGAGGAGTGCTTCCACAACGCGACGTGGTTGGTCGCCGGAATGTTCTCCGCGCCCTCGATCGTGTAGTCGAGCCGGCAACACCACTTCAAAGCCTTGAGTAACACCGCGCCCCAGACTCGCGCGAGTCGGAACCGATGCCGGAAAGGCAGAAAGCAACACGCGATGACAAAGAAAATCGCGTAGAAAAACGTCCACAGAAACAGAAAGGCAGTGAAGATCAATGAGCCGATGAACTGCATTCACTCATCCCGGCAACCGTGACAGATCCGCAACCCCGGCAAACAGACCGTGCAACTGCGCCAACAAAGCCAGGCGGTTAGCGCGCAGCTTAGGGTCTTCGTCCATCACCATGACCTGGTCGAAAAACTCATCGACGGCCGGCCGCAGTTGCGCCAGGCGCCCGAGCGCATTCGCGTACTCGCGCTGGGCCGTAGCCACCGACACCGCGTCCTTCAACGAGCGCATAGAATCGAACAGCCGAACTTCAGCCGCTTCCCGCAGCGATTCAACCTCAATTGCCGTGGCGGGCGGCACGCCTCCAGCAGACTTACGCAGAATGTTGGCAATGCGCTTGTTAGCGGCCGTGAGACTCGCCGACTCCGGCAGCTCGAGGAACGCACGCAGCGCCTTCAACCGCGCGTCGAAATCCAACGGCGACACCGGCGAGCTCGCCAACACCGCATCGAACATCTCGGTGGTCATCGCGTCCGCCCCAATCAACTCAGGCGCACCACCCTCGAGGTAGTACGCCCGCAAGCGCTCCATGATATAGCCGTAGATCTCGTCAGCCACGGCATCCTTCACCGCGCCGTCGGCCCCCGTAACGACGCCCCGCCCCGCCACCCCCGGCTTGCCCGAGGCAACAGCGACGCGATCAATATCCGCCCTCGCCAACTCCAGCGCCCGCGCAATGAAATGCCGCAAGTCGAGATCGAGCCGCGTCTCGATGAGAATCCGCAGCACGCCAATCGCCGCGCGCCGCAGCCCCAACGGATCCTTCGTCCCGGTCGGCTTCTCGCCCACCGCGAAAATCCCGGCCAGTGTGTCGAGCTTGTCGGCGATCGCGACGGCCAACCCCGGGTGCGTCTCGGGCAACTCGTCCCCGGCGCCGCGCGGGAGATAATGTTCCCGTATCGCCACGGCGACCTCGGGAGTCTCCCCGTCGGCCAGCGCGTAGTACGTCCCCATGATCCCCTGCAGCTCGGGAAACTCCCCGACCATCGCCGTCAGCAAATCACACTTACACAGCTCAGCGGCGCGTTCCGTCTCCGCGCGCTCCTTATTACCGATCGCCGCAATCTCACCGGCCAACGCGCGTATTCGCCGGGTCTTATCCCCGAGCGACCCGAGCTTGACGTGAAAGGTCACCTTATCGAGCGCTTCGCGCAGCGAGCCCAACGGCCGCTTACGGTCCTGCTCCCAGAAAAACGCCGCGTCCGCCAGCCGAGGCCGAACGACGCGCTCGTTCCCCTCCTGCACCTTGGAGGGATCGCGGCTCTCGATGTTGCTGATCGTGATGAAGCAAGGCATCAGCCGGCCCTGCTCATCCTCAATCGGGAAGTAACGTTGGTGCTCCTGCAACGTGGAAATCAACACCTCACGCGGCAGAGCCAAAAAACGCTCCTCGAAGCGTCCCGCGATCGGAACGGGCCACTCCACGAGCGCGGTGACCTCATCGAGCAAGGCGTCACTGATCAGTGCACGCCCGCCGAGCTCCCCGGCCGCGGTGGTGACCTGCGCAAGGATCGACTCCCGGCGTCCACCAAACGACGGCCGCACATACCCCCGCTGCAGCAGCGTACTTTCATAGGTCGCCGGCGTCGTGATGCGGAGAGGCTTGGGTGCGTGAAAGCGATGTCCCCGAGTCATGTTTCCCGCGACCGTATCGAGCAACGTCACGGGGAGAACATCCTTCCCATACAACATGATCAGCCAATGCACCGGCCGCACGAACTCCGCATCGCTCGCACCCCAGTGCATGCGCCGCGGAATCGGCAACGCATCCAAGGACGCCTTCACGATCCCAGGGATGAGCTCGGTCGCCAAAGCACCCGGCTTCGTGCCAACAAAAAACAGGAAAGTCCCTTTCCCCTCGTCGATTCTCTGCAGGCTCTCAACAGTAGTCCCGCAGCTTTCCGCAAACGCGGTGGCCGCACGCGTCGGGGCACCCGCGGCATCAAACGCCGCAGCCACAGGCGGACCCTTGCGCTTGATATCTTGGTCCGGCTGACGTGCGGCAAGTCTTTTGACCCACACGGCAAGCCGCCGCGGTGTCGCATAGGAAACGAGGTCACCATGCTCGAGGCCAGCCTTGACGAGCCCGGCGCGGATTCCAGAAGTGAACGCCTCTTCGAGACCGTGCAACGCCTTAGGTGGCAACTCCTCGGTGCCGACCTCAACGAGAAAGTCATGTCGCTCGATCTTCATGCCACGTCCTCGGCGCGGACCGAAGCGACGGCGCTCGCTTTTGCCTGCTTCAACATCGGGAATCCGAGCGCCTCGCGGGTCTCGTAATACACCTGGGCCACGCCGCTCGCGAGCGTGCGCACACGGAAGATGTAACGCTGCCGCTCGGTCACCGAGATCGCACGACGCGCATCCAACAGGTTGAACGTGTGCGACGCCTTGAGTACCTGCTCATAGGCCGGGAGTGCCAGCTTTGCGGCCAACAACTCCTTGCACGCCTTCTCGTGGTCATCGAAATGCCGCAAGAGCGTCGGCACATCGGCGTGCTCGAAGTTATAAGCCGACTGCTCTACTTCGTTCTGGTGGAAGACGTCGCGATAAGTGACGCGCCCGAGCGGGCCGTCGGTCCACACGATGTCGTAGATGCTTTCGACACCCTGCAGATACATGGCCAGCCGCTCGAGGCCATACGTAATCTCACCCGTCACGGGCCGGCACTCGCGTCCACCAACCTGCTGGAAGTAGGTGAACTGGGTAATCTCCATTCCGTTGAGCCACACTTCCCAGCCCAGGCCCCAGGCCCCGAGTGTGGGTGACTCCCAGTTATCCTCGACGAACCGCACGTCGTGCACGAGCGGATCGAGCCCCAGCGCGCGCAGGCTCCCGAGATACAGGTCCAGGATCTCCAGCGGCGAAGGCTTGATGACCACCTGGTACTGGTAGTAGTGCTGCAGGCGGAACGGATTCTCGCCATAACGACCGTCGGTTGGCCGACGGGAGGGCTGCACGTAGGCGGCGCTCCATGGCTCAGGACCGATGGCCCGTAAAAAGGTCGCCGTGTGAAACGTCCCGGCACCGACCTCCATGTCGTAAGGCTGCAGGATCACACAACCGCGTTCGGACCAATAGCGTTGCAGGGCAAAGAGCAGCTCCTGAAACGTTTGCGGCGCATCGCCGATTTTCATGCGCAAGGACTCATGCTGGGTACGAAGGTCAAAGGCCCGCGAGTATAGCGGGTCGCGGCCCGGCGCCGGCACCGCTCCACCCCGGCTCGGGGTTACCTACCGCGTCACTGATCGATGAGCCGTAACGCGAAGACCTGGCTGATGCGCTCTCCGTCCCAGATGTAGCGCAGGTGGGTTCCCTGGCGGCAGTTCTGGATGAGGCGCGGACGAAAGACCGCGAGGCACTCGCCAGTGGCATGGCGCACGCTGTCGTAGGCGATACCGTTGGAGCCGGCAAGCTTCAGCGCGCGGGCGAATTTCTGCGATGCGACGTAGCTGTCAGGATCATAAATGTCGGCCATCTCGTCGCGCCTGCCGCGGATGTCGTGGAAATCCGCGACGACGTCGCAGAGATAAGTCCGCATGTCGAGCTCCATCGCGCGTTCGTGCGTGGCCCGCAGGAAGACTTCGCGGTGAAAGCGAGTCTCGGCGATCGAAGTATCCAGGCTGGCTGCCGCGTAGAACGCACCGAACGTGCTGTCGGCGAAACGGCTGCCGTCCGGGTTGAGATGGGTGAAAGCCGCCATGATCACGGTGGCTCCGGGCCCGAAGACCCGATCTTCGGGCGGAACGAGCTCGATCGCGCCTACTTCATCGCGCAAGCGCGGATTCGTCAGCGACTCGAGCCAGTAGAGGGCATCCCAGTCCTCCGGGCTCGCGACGCGCTCGAACAGGGCAATGGGCGGAAAACGACTCGAGATCACTCGAAAACAGGGCTGCCAGCGCACCTCGCCCACGGCGGGTGCTGTGATGGAGGTCGGCATCAGTGAGGAGACCTTCTTACCCGGCGTCCGCGCCGGCTATGCTTCCGAGCTTCGCGTCCGCGAAGCGAGTAAGTCCTGCGCGCAGCGCATGATTATCCGCGCTGCGCGTCCAGGTACTGCCGTACGACGTATAGGTCGACTACGTGACCCGAGAGCATCCGATCGAGCGCGGAGCGCCCGCCAAAAAGCGGTGCATCATTGGGGCGGCGAACCCATTCATCGGCGGCGCGACTATCGGGCAGCAGGAGCTGCAGGGCCTTGTAGATGCCGAGAAGGTAAGAGAGTCGTTCGAGGGTGTCGGGCGGGACCCGCGGATGGGGTTCCTTGCGCCACTTGAAATAGGTCGATCGCGAGGTAATACCCAGCAGCGCCATCTGCTCCGGGATCGAGAGTTGCCAGGCTTCAGCGATCTTGGTGAAGGCCCGTAAGCCGGCGCCGCCGGCCGCGGCCGCCTCCTTCGAAGTCTCCCGCCTCGTGGGTACTGAGTGGAGTGACGTCATAGCAGGTCCTCTCGCCTAGTCCATATATAGAGTAACTGTACCACAAGTCCATAAATAGACAACCTTGCACCAAGAACAGGCGCAGGCCGCCATAGGGGTGTGGCTGGATTCAAAAAACGCGCCTCACAGGGCCCATCTATGGTGCAATTCGCGCGCGGATTGCACCATTGAAGTGCAGTCAAAGTTGCCTGTGCTGCTAAGCGATTGATTTTCCAAGCCCGCTAACTTGGCATAGCGCCTGCACTACCACCACGCTCCGCTGTTCCTCGAGGCCGGGCGCGGACAGTACGGGTCAAGCTGCACGCGAGCGGACTTTTCAGGACTTTTCAGGCGGGACCACCCTTTTCCGGAGAGCGAGATATGTCACCCACCGATGTCATCAAACTAATCAAAGAAAAAGAGGTCAAGTTCGCGGACTTGCGCTTCACGGACACGCGCGGCAAAGAGCAGCACGTGACCATCCCCTCGCGGCTCGTCGACGAGGAGTTGTTCCGCGACGGCAAAATGTTCGACGGCTCCTCCATCGCGGGTTGGAAGGGCATCAACGAGTCGGACATGATTCTCGCGCTCGATGCGAGCACCGCCGTCATCGATCCCTTCTTCGAAGAAACGACGATCAACATCCGTTGCGACGTCATCGAGCCGAGCACCATGCAAGGCTACGAGCGCGATCCGCGCTCGCTCGCCAAGCGCGCCGAGCAGTATCTGAAGTCCACGGGTATCGCCGATTACGCGCTGTTCGGGCCCGAGAACGAGTTCTTCATTTTCGACAGCGTCGTTTACAACAACGACATGAACGGCGCCTCCTACCACATCGATTCGGTGCAGGGCGCGTGGAACTCCTCCAAGCAGTATGAG
>Ga0105240_10014995_pt1 | contig 10555 bp, 7 predicted proteins | sample KBSC54metaG_FD_80426 | JGI IMG/M metagenome (GOLD analysis project Ga0105240, IMG submission 80426) | Corn rhizosphere microbial communities from Kellogg Biological Station, Michigan, USA - KBS C5-4 metaG | ecosystem: Host-associated > Plants > Roots > Rhizosphere > Soil | place: Michigan, USA...
GCATTACTAAAGGTTTCGTACTAGGTGGTGCGACAATTACTGGAGTGCTCACCACCATTGCTGGTGGAACTGTAGCTTTGATGAACCACATTGCACAATCTGACTTAGACATGCAAGTGTTTGCCCGGCGCATGTTCTTGTCAACCGACGCAGCACGCAAGATGAAAACAGCTACTGACGCTCTCGGCTATTCTATTGAAGAAATTGTATGGGGGCCACCAGAGCTAGCAGAACGTTATCACACACTGATTGCTGATCAGAATAAGATGCTTTCAGCTTTGGGTGGTGCAGATTTTGAGCGCCAAATGCGTAACCTACGTGATGTTCGTTTTGAATTCACGCGGCTAGGCGTGGAAATGAAGTACTTTACCATGCTGGTTGTAAGCGACTTAAGCAAAGCATTGTTTGGTGACGAAGATGCTTTGTTGGGAAAATTACGTAAATTCAGTGATTGGTTTATGGCTAACATGCCTAGCATTGCTACAAAAATTTCCAATTTGGTTGCGCCTGTCTTAAAAGACTTAGGGCATATTCTGGAAGATCTTTGGAATGTAATGAAAAGCATAGATTGGGAGCGCGTTGGGAATATTTTGGCTAAGAGCATTAATCTGATGCTCAACTTAGTTGACAAATTACTTTCTCACCCCGATCTGGCGAGGACGTTGTTAGGTGCGGGTGCTGGTGCAATAGGTGGTGGTTTGATAGGCGGTCCGCTTGGGGCTGCTGTTGGTGCTGCTGCTGGGGGCACTAGTGCGTATTTAATGGGTAAGGATCCGTCAGGAGCGTTCAACAACGTTAAAAATTGGCGCACATTTATTGAGCAAACTGCTCGTGCTTATGGAGTTGACCCAGCGTTAGCTTTAGGAGTAGCACGTCAAGAGTCTGGCTTTAATGCGGCTGCTGTCAATCCTAAAAGCGGCGCAATGGGTTTGTTTCAATTAATGCCAGGAACTGCATCCCAACTTGGGGTTGATCCTAGCGACCCTGTACAAAACGTTTATGGCGGCATACGCTATTTAAAACAATTGCTAACAAAACACCATGGCGATGTGGGTGCAGCGCTAAAAGAGTATGGTGGTTTCGTAACACAAGATCCAAGCGACTACATTGATCATGTTCAGCGCTACCGCCAACAATACTCTGATGGTCTTTCTGCTAAGCCTATGTCCTATCACTACACGGGCGGCAGTGTAACTGTACACGTGGCTCAATCCAATGCTTCTGTTGACGATATTAAGCGTGCTGTTGCGCACGGGGTAGAAGAAGCCAATGCTAAACAAAATGCTCGTTTGCTGGCGCAATTGCAAGGAGTTTACGCTTAATGGGAGCTTTTTCGGTTCCTGGCGCGGTTCCAGTGATCAGCTGGACTTCGTTGGTAGTACGCTATCAGAATGCTGCAGCGGTAAAGAACCTGCTAGGGCCTTGGCGTCCACCACAGTGGTCACAAGGTAGTTCTGCACAGCTGTATTCTCTAACCGTGGCAAAGATTGTTACGGTGAACGAAGTACAACCTACTACTGTTAACACCGTCATCAACGGAGTGCCTAATCCAACTTCCCCCACAGGTACGCAAACACTATTTGGAAGTCAGCGCCAAAGCGCAGAAAATGTTACGTACTTCTTTGATGCTGTACTACGTGTGGAACATAGGCAGGATCTTGTACGCACTGAGCACCCCGTTCAAAGCGGTGCCAGTATTGTAGATCATGCTTATCTACGGCCTGCCAGGGTAATCTTAGAAATAGGTATGTCCGATGCAATGGGCAGTTTCACTGCAGGCCAGTTTACTTCTTCAGTTAGCCGTTCTATCTCAGCATATCAAACATTGTTGGATCTGCAGAATTCTCGAGTACCTTTAACACTCAGCACCCGCTTAAATCAGTACTCTAATATGTTAATTGAAAGCATAGGCGCAGTAGAGGATGTACGCACTCGCTTTGCTGGTAAGTTCCAAGTAGTATTTTCGCAGATCATGGTTGCTACCATAGCAACCAAGACTGTTACTGCGCGGCCTGATCAAACAGACACTACTAATGAAGGCGTAAAACAGCCAATCACTCCACCAGCAACAATTCAATCATTGCCTGGGTTGGGAAGTTTCCCTGGTTTTGGTGGTGGCTCAACTAGTGGTCATGGAGCAAGTGGAAGCTGGTGAGTGTTCAAATCATACCGTTGGACAATTCCCCAAATCAAAGTTGGGAAGTGTCCGTTAATGTTAACGGGCACCCAACCCCGTTGGGTGTGGTACTAAGATTCAATGAAATTGCGCAATATTGGGTAATGACTATTACTGATCAGAATGGCAATTTATTACTAGACTCAGTTCCATTTGTAACAGGAGTTGCACCGAATGGCTCTAAACTAAATGCTATGCAAAATCTGCTGAATCAATTTTCTTATTTAGATATTGGTAGCGCTGCCCTGTTAAATGCCAGCGGTATTGCTGCCGATCGTCCCAATGCTTTCGATCTTGGAACAGACTTCCTGTTGTTGTGGGGTGACAACCCGTCGTGATAAAAAACTTACTTGTATTTCTGGCTTTGACGCTGGCAGCTGCAGCGCAAAGCACACCCACATATCAGCTGGAAGTGCCGCCTGTGGGCACCACTCCATATAGTTCAATTATCTTTCAGGATTTTACCACCATTGAAAACCTGCTGAATGGCACAGCGCAAGCGGTAGGTTTCAGTGCTTTGACTGGAACCTTTGGCTCAGGTGGTGGCTTGATGACAATGAGCCCACAGGCACCACCTTCTTCTGGCAATATAATTTTAGGGCAGGTTGGGTGTTTTACGGATGTAGCCTTGCTGATCTGGCGTTGCCAGGATAGTAGCGGTAACGATATAAGTGGTACATATTTCTGGCAGGTTAACGGCACCAACCTGCTGGCAACAGACACCATCAATCTGAGTAACAGTGTTCCAGCTGCACCCATCAATGGCATTAACATTCGATTTGCTACTTCTAAAACTGGGAACATCGACAGCATCAGCGGGGCAGTGGTAGGTGACGGCAACGCTACACACTTCTTGAATGGGCAAGGCGGTTTTACAGCACCTGCTGGTGGTGGGTGGAACAGTTTGACTGCTGGAACTAATTCCAACCCCGGCACTTTTAGTGCTAGTGGTAATAGTTGGGATTTTACTGGCTCTACAATTTTCAAGGTGCGTTCTGTGGCTGGGCTTACTGCAAGTGCCAGTGGTGACATTGGAGAAAATCCATCGACAGGCAACTGGCACATCTGGGATGGCATTGACGCGCTGATTGTGGCTGCATCAGCTGGTGGGACGTTTACCATTGGGGACTGTCTGCAGGTTGGCTCTTTCACCCCATTTCGTGTAGTAGACACGGGCAACCCCTGTGGCGGTTCTGGCAGCGGCACACTGCTGAATAATGTAGGGCCGCAGGCAGCTATTACGGGCACTGCTTCCCCCGTTAACGTTTACTCATTTTCTATTCCAGGCAGCACGATGAATTCTACATCGTGTATAAAAGCTACGGTAGGTTTTCAGCATTCTACAGGAACAGCTTCAACTACCTATACTTGGAGTTATGGTGGCACAACACTTACTTCAACTGCAAGTGTGGGTGTGGGCAAGGCCACTTCTGGTTTCGTTGTTTGCAACAACAATGCAACCAATGTTCAGTATATGTATGCATTTATGGATTCTCTGATGGGCACCAGCATATACACTGCCCCACAAAATGCAACCAGCACCGTGGACACAACTGCCGCGCAAACGCTTTCATTTCAATTTAACACGCCAGCTACTGATAAAGTAACACCACTGCTTTGGATTGTTGAAAATGTCCGTCATTAAACGCTTTTTATTACTGTTTCTAATTTTTGTCTGCAGTCTAGCCCATGCGCAGATTGTTCTGTCCGGTGGAATAACTGTTTCTGGTGGTGTCCACTTGTCTGGTGCCGCCTGCCAGATTTCTACATTTGTGCTGCCACCAGGCACCGTGGGTGTGCCGTATCCAGCCACACCCATTACTACATCTTTCTGTACGCAGCCCGTACACTTTTCTATTATCTCAGGTAGCTTGCCTAGCTGGACAACCCTGGATATGACCACAGGCATTCTCACGGGTACACCTGATGCTGCTGGCTCAAGTTCGTTTACAGTGCAGGTAACAGATGCAGCTGGCAACCAGGCTGTGTTCCCAGAATTTCTAAGTGTAACAATTGCGCCAGCCACAGGCACGCCGCAACTGCCAGACCCTCTGCTGTTATCCTGGGACACCAGCATGTTGGGTTCTCCACAAAGCACGCCTACTAAAATTTGTGTAGGCACTTTGAATAACCCAGCGCTGGTCACCTGTAACACCAGCTACACAGCAGCCCAGTATCAAACGGCGCTCAACAACGCAGCCTGTGGCCAGACAATTCTGCTAGGCTCCATGACCACGTTTTCGTATGGTGACTCTTTCGACATTCCATACAACGTGGTTTGCCCTGCCAACAACTGGCTAATCATTAGCAGAGACACCACTGATTTAGTATTTCCGGGTGAAGGTTTCCGGGTTGATCCTTGCTTCATTGGCATCCCACAGGCAAATTTACCCTATATACCTTACCCGTGGTGGGACACCTGCCTTGCACCAGCACGGCACATGCCGCAGATTATTACCAGTTCCAATGCACAGAATCCTGGCTTTGCTTTCCGTACACCTATTCCGGCCATTGGGCCATCAATTTCTCACGTTCGTTTTGTAGGCCTGGAAATAACACGGGGTGGCGCTAGCAACAGTGTTAACTTTGATTTAGACTTCTCACTAGTTTCTCTAGGCTTCCAGCCAGCCACTGATTGTGCTATTGATGCAAATAAGAATCCGGTCAACGCTGTTGCCTGCATGAATGACCAGCCTGACCACATCATCTTTGATCGCGTGTTGGTGCATGGTGACCCCACACGGCAAACGGCCCACGGGTTTGACCTTGCTGGCTGCCGTTGGTGCGATATCCATGACAGTACCGTCTACGATGTTCAGACTAGTGTTGGTGGCGGCAGTGGAGACTCACAGGCTATTACCTGGGGTGCAGGCACTGGCTATACCAACAAAGGTTGGGGCAAATTCACCAATGACTTTCTTAGCGCAGCAACAGAGTCTACTTGCCTGTTCTGCGGTGCTTATACTTCTCCAGTTTCCCCGGCAACTGGGTTTGATGGTATCCCCCACGAAGTATTATTTGATCATGTCTGGGGCCACAAAAATGCATTCTTAGACGTACAGCTCGGCACTACGTTCAATCAATCAGAAACTTACAATGGCTTCACATTTGCAGCGCAGCCAGGGCCATCATTAAGCGTTTCTCCAAACACCATGCAGCTGCAGCAGGGCCATAGTATTCAGATAGATAGCACCTGGCTGCACGATAGTTCTGGTGGTTTGAACCGTTTGGGCGCAAGCATCACTACTGTTTCTGTAGATGGTTTTGCCTGTCCAGCATTCAACACAACACAGTTAGCAGTTGCGGTTGCTAATGGCGCAACTTCGATTACAGTAAAATCTTCCACAGGCTGGGCGGTAGGAAACTCTATTTTAATTGTTGGTGCAGGTGGCGGCGGGAATAACTATATTGGCTCTGTTACTGCAATTTCCGGTACTACATTTACTATCTCGCCAGCAACTGGTGGCGTGGCTGGCATTGGAGCGCAAGTCAACGATCCAATTTGTATGCCTAACGGTGACTCCACCCACGGTTTAATTCTCCGTAATACAGAACACAACGTAGGCTCTGGCGGCTGGGTTAGCGCTAATCAAGTTACGTACCAGTATATTGCATGCTCTGGGAGTGGTGTGCCGTTCTCAGATTGTGGCGCGGCAACCACAGCAGGCACCCACGGCGTGCTGTTCCAGGTCAACACGCTGGATCAGGCACTAGCAAGGCTGGGAAACAACTTAGTTCTATCCTCAACTTCTTCTATTACCGTAACTACGAGCACAGCTACTTCGCAAATATCCGTGAGTCCTAAGGATGCCAGTTTACAGATTCAACCGTCATATACGGATGCTAACTTAAACCATCGCACTTTCTGCTATACGATATTCTGGAATGCCAATTACACGCCAGCTTCGGTGGTGTGGTCTATCAGTCCTGGTGGTGCTAACGACGGAACGGTCACAACACCTACTGGCGTTGCTTCTAACGAAGCAGTTTACTGTTCTGGGTCAAACACTGGAGTTCATACAATCACTGCCACAGGCACTGGAGGTGTAACAGACTCGCTTGCTATCAATGTTACTCCTCTTGCCCCCATGGTTGCTTATGATTTGAAGGTATTCAACTCTAAGAACCTATTTGAAATTAAATGTGTTAGCAACATACTGGTGCAGCATTCATTATTCACTCACGCCTGGGGCTCAAATGCCAATGGCGGCTTTCAGCTAGGCGAAGATGTTCTGTATCAGGCTATCAATCAGGCTAATCAGGCTGTAGACGGTGCTGGGCACCCCACCAACTATGGTCCAGAACATGTAGACAATGTGACCATGCAGTTTGATCACTTTTCTGATGCAGGCGAAGGCTTTACCGTCGCTGCCTTGAATCAGGCTTTGGGTGTGCACAATATCTTATTTAGTAATATTCTGGCTGATGGTATTGACTATCGTAAATATGGTCATGGCTGGTCCAAGATTTATCCTGTTACCACTGTACAGGGTGCAGGTGGTGCAACCATCCCGCAGTGGTCTTCAGCTACCAATCCTATTTTACACGATGTCTTTTATCAAAACATGACGATTGTGGGCGCTGGCACGGCCCCATTCAATATTACTAATAACGCACTGCAGTTCAAGATGAACAATGCTGTGTGGCAGAATCTCTTTATTACATCTGCTGACCCAGCAGGCTCCAGTAACAAAACATTCATCAATGCCAATGGCGAAAATGGGGACTGCACACCTAATGGTGGTGGCAGCAACAACGATCTGGAAATTAACTATCTCCCACCGTGCTTCACCACCTATACTTATGATCACATTGCATTGCTGGACTCCACTGCTTCGTCATCGAACTTCTTAAAGCCAACGCTGGTGTGGCCTGCTTCTACTTCTTCAATTGGCTTTGTTAATCCTGCAGCTGGGGATTACCGCTTGTGCACAGATGTGGGTGTGCCTGACTTAGCCTGCACCGGGCCTAGCATCTATGCTGCTGGCGGAGCGCGGCAAGGGTCAAATGGCAAAGCCATTGGAGATGACGTTGCAGCGCAAGCTGTCTTTGATAATCAGGTAATGAGTGGTGTTGCCGCGCCATTAATCATTACTACAAATTCATTAGCCAATTGCCATATTGGAGTTTCTTGCATACAGACTTTAACTGCTACGGGTGGCATGACACCATACACCTGGACAGCGGTAGCCAACCCATCGCTGGCTGTCAACGCTATTGATGTAGTTTCTAACTACATGGTGATGCAGCTGCCCGACCGCAACAGCTTCCATCTGAACGGCACAGCAGTAAAGTACCAGCACGTGGATGCGGGTTATGTGGAGTGGGAGAAGGGTGCTAACGGCCACCCATGGGATCTGGAGGGTGTAGATGCAAACCGTATTTATCAGGTCTCTACGGAAGGCGACAGCAGTGACGATGCTACCTGCATCGCGAATGGCTTTCCAAGTTGTTTCCAAGATCCGAATGCTAACAAGACTTACATAAACCCACCCGCTTTGTGGCCACGTTACTTTGTTCCTGGCACTGATGTGGTGACCTATACACCTGGCCCCAACAAGTATATTCAAACAGCCAACTGCGGCGCTGATCACCAGACGCCCATTGATAACTTAGGTGTACGTGGAGAATTGACAGGGCCATTTACTGATGTGCTGTGGCAGACCACTTTTGGTGGAAATATTCCAGATCACACCCCTTATCTGCTCGCGCAGAAGTGGACGAAGTGTACAGCCAATAATGCACTTAGCTGCACTACAGAAGAAGATTATTGGCTGGTGCAACGCTGGGGTCAGGTGGAATGGTGCCCCAAGACTTTGAGTGGTGGAACGTTTGTAACAGGTACCTGCAGTGTGAATACCACAAAAATGGCGGGTGGCCCTGGCACTTTGAACTATGGTTGTGGTGTCCCCAAGCTGCCATTCAGCGGGATGCTGCCAGCAGGCACCACGCTGACTTCTGCGCCATCCTTCAATCTGGTGGACTCCACGGGTGACCTGACAGGCATTGCCACCACGCTTGGCTCCAATACTTTCACAGTGCAGGTAACGGACGCAGCTGGCAACATAGTTTCTAAAACTTTGTCTTTGACGGTGGTGCCTTAAGTGGGTGGCTGGGATGTTGGCGGCTGGGATTTACCCGGTGGGTGGGATTCACCTAATGGCCCTACACCACCCGTGGTGCCGCCAATTGCACCACCTTCCGGAGCACTGGCACCAACCACGCTTCCAACCCAGACGCCAGTCAGCACCACGCCCACGCTGGCACAGCTGCCGTTGTATGGCAGGAAGTATCAGCTGGTGGTTAAATTTCCTCCGGACGAACAAGGCAATCAGACAGTCATTAACATTGCAGACAGCTCCTTTGAACCTGAAGCACTCAGAATCACATTTGATGTCTATCGCCCTGGGTGGGAAGTGTTCTGGTATGCTGATATCAGCATCTACAATCTGGACTCTGTTACCACGGCCCAGCTGTTGGGTAATGGCTCTCAAGGACCAAGTGGAGTTAAGCAGGGTATGGAAGTGGTGCTCTCAGCTGGCTATCAGAACGGTAACTTCGGAGTCATTTACGATGGCTTTGTGCTGCAACCCATGTGGGACAGAGAAAATGTTACAGACTTCAAGATTACATTGCATTGTGTTATTGGTCTGAATGAACTTATTCGTAATCCTATTTATAAGACTTATGCAACCATTAGTCAGCAGGAACTAGTTTCGAGAATGGCTAAAGACTGCTTCCGGCCCGTGGACGTTGCATCAGTTTCTTCAGCTGTAAGCACGCAACTACTCCCACGGGGCCGCACGGTGTTTGGCAACATCAATCGTTATATCAACTGGATTGCTGAAGACAACAACGCCCAATCGTGGTTAACCGCCAAAGGTGTTACACTGGCCAGTCTGGACAAAGACGTGGAAGTGGATCAATCCAAGATTCGAGTATTCACGCCCAACACTGGATTAGTCGGCACTCCGGAGCAGACACAATTCGGAGCTAACTTCCGTTTGCTACTTGACCCGTTAGTGGAAGCCCGTAAGCCTTTCATGCAGGTAAAGCTGGACAATGCCGTTATCCGCCAGCAGAAAAAACAGATTGGTGTGCTCCCAGGTCTGCTTGACCAGGACGGGCAGTACATCGTGTTAGCTACACGCTATATAGGCGACACCCGTGGCAACGACTGGTATACTGATGTGACGGGTATTACCAGCTTGAACGGCAAAGCTGCTCTGCTGAATATCATTGGAGCTTCTATTAATCAATGAGTACTCCAGCACCCAGTTTCGTAGACATACCGGGTAGGCTTAAGCAGGCCATTGATCACTTCAAAGAGTTTGAGTGGCAACTGCTTTGCAATCTTCGGGTAGCATGTCCTGGCATCATTCAGAGTTTTGATGCTGTAGCGCAAACGGTTAAAGTTCAACTGGCACTACGAGAAAATATCCTGCAGAACCTGGTGCCAACCCCGATTGCTGTACCCCCACTCATTAACGTCCCCATACTACTGTTGGGTGGCAACGGCTTCACTGTGTGTCCGCCAATTGCTGCTGGGGATGAATGCTTAGTAATCTTTGCGGATATGTGCATTGATGGCTGGTGGCAAGCGGGTGGGGTGCAGAATCAGCTGGATCGAAGAAGACATGATCTATCGGATGGCTTTGCACTGGTGGGTGTGCGCTCGCAGCCACGCAAGCTGGTTAACTATTCAACCACCGCGCTTCAGATTCGCAGCGATGACGGCCACACAGTAATTGAGCTTGGCACTAACGAAATTACAATGACGCCAGACAATGGCACCACGCAGTTCAAAATCACGCCTGGAGAAATTGATCTGACTGCTGTAACTGTAAAAATTAACGGTAAGTCTTATGCGCTGCATGAGCACACCGGAGTAACCACAGGTGGTGGTATCTCCGGCCCGGTGGCACCATAATGGCAACCATAACTGTTCGCCGCCTAGATAGCAACTGGGAACCGCAGTATGGTGAAGGTCAGGATAACTTCATCAGTGATGTGGATGCAGTGGCGCAGATCATCGCGCAGCGTTTGAAGCTGCTGCAGAATGAGTGGTGGGAAGACAAAACTCTGGGCGTGCCTTTGTGGCAGAGCATTGCTGGTTATGCGGGTCAGGGCAACAATCCTAACGCTATTAGTTTAATTCTGCAGGCGCAGATTTTAAAAGCTCCTTATGTAACCGCAATTCGCAACATGGTTGCTTCCTATAATCCAAACACCCGCAGCTTTACGTTCACTGCAGTAGTGGATACACAATTTGGAAGCATTGCTGTTTCTAACCAACCTACAGTTCCAAGTCAGGCATTACCATCATGAGCTACTCCGCACCCCAAGTCACAGCTGCTGGCCTGAGCATTCCGAGCTACA
>Ga0105240_10014996_pt1 | contig 10554 bp, 10 predicted proteins | sample KBSC54metaG_FD_80426 | JGI IMG/M metagenome (GOLD analysis project Ga0105240, IMG submission 80426) | Corn rhizosphere microbial communities from Kellogg Biological Station, Michigan, USA - KBS C5-4 metaG | ecosystem: Host-associated > Plants > Roots > Rhizosphere > Soil | place: Michigan, USA...
CAGCAAGGTCGGGTTGCAGTAAAGCGCCTTTGGCGCGTATTGCGCACAGGCACCCGCGAAAGCAACGGCATCGATGCCTTCATTGTCCATCGGCAGGCCGACCAACTTGATGCCCAGTTGTCCGGCCAGCGCGCGCAGGCCTGGGTAGGTCACATCCTCGCAGCACAACACGCCTCCTGCACCGACCAGCATGGTCAGAATTGCCAGCAAGGCGCATTGCGCGCCGGGTACCACCAACACGCGCTCCGGCTCGACACTGAGACCGCGCCGGCGCAACCACAGCGCACCGGCATCGCGGTCGTCCGGCGAGCCGCCGAAATCCTGATAGCGCATCAGATCGCGCAAATGTCCGTTTACATGCGCCCAGCCGCCTTGCATCAACTCCATCAATTCCGGCGACTCGGGTTCCGGCGGCATGTTCATCGACATGTCGACGTTAGGTCGTCCCTCCGTCACGCGCGGAATTTTTGGCCGGCGTCGGCCGCAGACAAAGGTGCCACGTCCGACAACCGAATCCACCAAGCCGCGTCGATGGGCTTCGGTATAAGCGCGCGCCACCGTCGTGAAATCCAGGTCGAGCGCTTCCGCCAGTTTGCGTTGCGGCGGCAGACGTTGTTCGGCGACAAGAAGGCCGGTGGCGATGTCTTCAGCGATGGCGTTGGCAATCGAGAGGTAAGCGGGGCCGCTTCCTTTCTTCAACTTCGGGGTCCAGATATGAGCTGATTTCGACATGACATGTCCTTGGAGTGTAGGCATGGGAACAACGGATTGAATGCAACTCCCGTTCCATGCATTTATGCCTGCTTTGCACCAGTTAGCCCGGTTTGACGGGCGAACGCTGCACCAATAGAAAACACGCCGCAACTTCAAAGTGCATGGATTTTTTGCGGATTGAATGGATGCATTGTATGGATTGGTTATTTCTGCTCGAAAGCCTTTTCCAGACTGGTATAGCGCGAAACCAGAAAACATGCGGAAGACGCGTTTTCAAGGCTTGATTGATTGGATTTTTTTACAGTCAATTCGATGTCATCAGTCAATTGCATGGCACGGTGAATGCATTCAATTTGGGTGTCGCGGCGCTTCGCCGGACAGACCTGATGTTCGTTACGAGGTCTTGTTCTCAACCATTGCACAACACCATTTAAAGGAGCTTCACCATGCCAGCAGTGACCAAAGCCGCACACGCCCCCGGCGATTTTCTCGTTGACTACGAAGAGAAGGTGTTCGAAGACGTCAAAGCCCAACCAGGCGAAAAAGCACTGGTCACTTTCCATACGGTCGCCTTCGAAGGTTCCATCGGTTTCGTCAATCTGTTGCAAGCCACGCGCTTGCAGCGCAAGGGTTTTGAGACGTCGATTCTGCTGTACGGCCCAGGCGTTACGCTGGGTGTTCAGCGCGGCTTCCCGACGCTGGGCGACGAAGCATTTCCGGGTCACCAGAACTTCAACAAGCAGATCGTCAAGTTCATGGAAGAGGGCGGCAAGGTCTACGCCTGCCGCTTTGCATTGCAAGCGCTGTACGGTCACGGCGAGCCGTCGCTGATCCCCGGCATTCGTCCGATCAATCCGCTTGATGTGCTTGACCTGACGCTGCTGCATCGCCGCGACAACGCTTTCATTCTCGATACCTGGACGCTGTAGTCGGATAGGGGCGGACATGACATTCAAAAAGAAAACAGTACGGGCAGCTGCGGTGCAGATTGCCCCCGACCTGCAGAGCGCAACCGGCACGCTGGACAAGGTATGCCAGGCGATCGCCGACGCCGCAGCGGGAGGCGCCGACATGGTGGTGTTTCCGGAAACCTTTGTTCCCTACTACCCGTACTTCTCCTTCGTCAGACCGCCCTTTGCTTCCGGCCCGGAACATCTGCTGTTGTACGAACGCGCCGTGGTGGTGCCGGGGCCGGTTACCCATGCCGTCGCCGCGGAGGCGCGCAGCCATGGCGTGGTGGTGGTGCTGGGTGTCAATGAGCGCGATAACGGCACACTGTACAACACGCAGTTGGTGTTCGACGCCAACGGCGAGCTGGTGCTCAAGCGCCGCAAGATTACGCCGACCTATCACGAACGCATGATCTGGGGACAGGGCGACGGCAGCGGCCTGAAGGTGGTAGACACAGCAGTCGGGAGGTTGGGGGCTCTGGCCTGCTGGGAGCACTACAACCCACTGGCGCGCTATGCCCTGATGGCGCAGCACGAGGAGATTCACTGCGCGCAGTTTCCCGGGTCGATGGTGGGGCAAATCTTTGCAGATCAAATGGAAGTCACCATCCGCCACCATGCGCTGGAGTCCGGCTGCTTTGTCGTCAACGCAACCGGCTGGCTGACAGATGAGCAGATCGCCTCGATCACGCCGGATGCGTCCGTGCAGAAGGCATTGCGCGGCGGCTGCTGCACGGCGATCGTCTCGCCGGAAGGCAGGTTGCTGGCCGAGCCACTGCGCAGTGGCGAAGGCATTCTGTTCGCCGATCTCGACATGGAGCTGATCACCAAACGCAAACGCATGATGGATTCGGTCGGCCACTATGCCCGCCCTGAACTGCTGCATTTGGTGATCGACGATCGCGAAGCCAGACCGGCTTCCACCTTGTTTGCACCAACGCCTCAGGATGCTCCGGGGCCATCTCTTTTCAACACCACTTCCAATCTTGCGAGGGCCTATCATGCAGACAACTCCAGCACCGAATCCGCGTTTGAACACGGAACTGATCACGGAACTGCAATCCTTCGGACTGCGTCTTAGCGACCCCAACGCCGGCGCAGCCAGCCGTCGCGGCGGCGCAGGGCCTTCCGATCACAAAGCCGTCACGGTGGACGGCCACACGGTCATGATTCCGGTGCATACCGCCAGCTCGTGGTCGTCGCCGTATGTGGCCACTCCACCGGGCAGCGATGGCACCAGCCGGATCACACGCGATGGCGTCGAGATTGGTGTGATCTCGTTTCCGCGCCAACCGCGTTTCTACAAGATGCAGACCTTCGACGGCGTGGCTTACAACAAGATCGCCACGCTGCATGGTTCTGACGTGCTGGCGACCACCATTCTGCAAAGCTGCATCCGGTACGAGAGCCGCAAAAAGTCGTGCCAGTTCTGCGCTATCGGCCAGTCGCTTGCGGCCGGACGCACCATCTTGCGCAAGACGCCTGAACAGCTTGCGGAAGTGGCCCGTGCTGCAGTGTTGCTGGACAAGGTCAAGCACATGGTCATGACCACCGGCACACCCAATGCGACGGACCGCGGGGCCCAGATTTTGTGCGAAAGCGCTTTTGCGGTGAAGTCAGCCGTCAATCTGCCGATTCAGGGACAGTGTGAGCCGCCGGACGATGACGCCTGGTTTCGCCGTATGCACGACGCCGGCATCGACACGCTGGGCATGCACCTGGAAGCGGTGACGCCGGAAGTGCGCTCGCGCATCATGCCGGGCAAGGCAACTGTCCCGGTAGAGCGCTATTTCTCCGCCTTCGAGGCTGCCGTGCGCGTCTTCGGACATGGCCAGGTCAGCACCTACATCCTGGCCGGCCTCGGCGACACCCAGGAAGCCATCCTCAGCACCAGCAGCAAGCTGATCGACATGGGCGTCTATCCGTTTGTGGTGCCGTTCGTACCGATCACCGGCACGCCGCTGGAAGACCATCCGGCGCCAGCTGCATCCTACATGCGCGATCTGCTCACGCCCTTGTCGGCGATGCTGGAAGCAGGGGGCTTGCGTTCGGGCGACATCAAGGCCGGTTGCGGAAAATGCGGTGCCTGCTCATCGTTGTCCACCTACGAGAAGAAGACATCATGAACGACATCGCCGACAAAATCTCGCTGGTCGTTCAAGACGCGCCGGCCAGGATCGCCATCGCACAACAGGTGCGTATCAAACTTGCGCTGACGCCGTGGGAACGCGAGGAGACCCGGCGTCTGCGGCGCGACGTGTTTTGCACGGAGCAGGGCATCTTTCGTGACGATGACGCCGATGCGATTGACGCCGTCGCCATGCCTATCGTGGCTTTGCTGGAAGACGGCGACGGCAGTCGCGAGGCGGTCGGCACGGTGCGCATCCATGAACCGTCGCCGGGGGTCTGGCATGGCTCGCGCCTGGCGGTGGCCCAGCATGCGCGACGCATCGGCTCGGTCGGCAGCGGCCTGATCCGGCTGGCGGTGAGTACGGCGCATGCGCACGGCTGCCAGACTTTCCTGGCGCAGGTACAAAGCCAGAACGTGCCGCTGTTCCGGCACCTGCATTGGCACAGCTTGTCGGAGCTGGACATCCATGGCCGTGCGCATCACCTGATGCAGGCCGATCTGGATTTCTATCCGCCCATCAGCGACGGTGACGTCGGTTTCGTGCTCGCTCGTCACAGCGCCAGAGGTGAATCATGAATAGCGAAAAAACAGCATCTGCGGCGGCCTCAGAATCACATCACCTGCACCAGCTGGCGCAGACGCTGCGCAGCTCGCGAGGCATCGCGCATAAGAAAGACATTTGCGAAGTCATGCAAGCGGTCCATCCAGGTCTGCCGATCCAGGTCGACGGCCAGACCATCGCCATCGGCGACGATTGCGCAGCCATTCCTGATGGCGACGGCTACCTGTTGTTCGCCATCGAAGGTTTCATCAATGAATTCGTCGAGCAGCAACCGTGGTTTGCCGGTTACTGCGGCGTGATGGTCAACGTCAGCGACATCTACGCCATGGGCGGCCGGCCGGTGGCGGTGGTCGATGCCTTATGGAGCCGCGGCGGCGACGCTGCGCAGCCGGTGCTCGACGGTTTGGTCAAGGCGGCCGAAGTCTATGGCGTGCCGCTGGTCGGAGGTCACAGCAATCGTCGCAATGACAGGGAGCAACTATCCGTCGCCATCGTCGGCCGCGCACGCCGCCTGCTAACCAGCTTTGACGCGAAGCCGGGCGATCACCTGGTGGCGGCAATCGATCTGCGCGGCCGTTTCGAAGAACCCTATGCCTATTGGAACGCCAGCACCGGCGCAGCAGCGGAACGCCTGCGCGGCGATCTGGAAATCCTGCCGTCGCTGGCCGAAGACGGTCTCTCGGCGGCAGGAAAAGACATCAGCATGGCCGGCATCATTGGCACCGCCCTGATGCTGCTGGAATGCTCGGGCGTGGGCGCAACGATTGATCTTGATGCGATTCCGCAGCCGCCGGACGTCGACTTCGCCCGCTGGCTGAGCGCCTTTCCCAGCTACGGTTTTCTGTTGAGCGTCAGTGACGATGCCTTGGCCGAAGTGTTGCGCCGTTTTGCCGAGCGCGACATCGCCTGCGCCTGCATTGGCCGTATCGACGGCACGCGTGAGGTGCATCTGCAGAGCCATGGCCGGACTGTCCCGTTCTGGGATCTGAATCAGGAAGCGCTGATCGGCTGCGGTCCGGCGACCGAAGGAGCATGACATGCGCGACGCTATTTCTTCCTTCAATGCGACTTTGCCATCGTTGAACATCGCCATGCTCACGCATTCTGTCAATCCACGCGGTGGCGTGGTGCATGCGCTGCAACTGAGTGAGAGTCTGCAGGATGCGGGCCACGCCGTCACCCTCTTTGCTCCCGATCCTCAGCAAAAGGGCTTGTTCCGCGCGCCGCGTTGCGAGTTTGTCTCCGTGCCGGGCGCCGTCGTGCGAACAGGCACGGCATCCGTCGATACGGTCGCCATGGTGCACCGACGCATCGAAGACTATATCGACTATTTTTCTCAACCCGGCGTACCGCAATACGATCTTTATCATGCACAGGATTCCATCAGCGCCAACGCGCTTGCAACCTTGACCGAGCGGGGCATCATCAACGGTTTCGTGCGCACGGTGCATCATCTCGATCAGTTCGACGATCCGCAACTGCATGCATGGCAGGAGCGGGGATTCCGTCAGGCCGCCCAGTTGCTGTGCGTTAGCAAACTGTGGAAAGACAAATTGCGCAACGAGCACGGCATCACCGCTGAAGTGGTCGGCAATGGCGTCGATCTGCAGCGCTATCAACCGCAGGCTGCAGCGCGCGATGCAACGCTGGCGCAGGAGCTTGGGATGACCGGCTCGCCGGTTTTTCTGGCGGTAGGCGGCGTGGAACCGCGCAAAAATACATGCGGCATCCTGGAAGCTTTCTTGCGCTTTCGTCGCACGCATCCGCGGGCGCAACTGGTGATTGCGGGCGGCGCCAGCCTGCTTGATCATCGCGACTATCAGCAGGCGTTCAACGCATTGCTGCGCGATCACCAGATCAGTCCCGGCCTCGGCGAAGCCGTGGTGATCCTCGGGCAGGTCGCCGACGCGGACATGCCGTCGCTGTTTCGTTGCGCCGACGCGCTGCTGTTTCCTTCTCTGAAGGAAGGTTTCGGACTGGTGGTGCTGGAAGCCATGGCTTGCGGCGTGCCGGTGGTGGTCTCGCGCATCGCCCCCTTTACTGAATACCTCAAGGGCGGCAGCTGCGCCTGGGTCGAGCCGGAAGACCCGGCCTCGATTGCCGCCGGCATGGCTTACGCCTGCGATCCGGCTATCAACCCAAAATTGCGCGACGCCGGTGCCGACATCAGTCAACAATTCTCGTGGATGCAATCCGCACAACGCCATCTTTCCATCTACCGCGCCTGTCTGGCGCAATCAAAGGAGATTTCCTATGCCTGAAATGCACTTCAGCGTCCGCTGGCCCGACAACAGCGTGACGGACTGTTATTCACCGTCGCTGGTCGTCAAGGAATTTCTTGAAGTGGGACAAAGTTATCCGCTAACGGACTTCGTTCAACGCAGCGCCACCGCGCTCAACATCGGAAGCGAACGCGTCCGACAGAAATTCGGCTATGCCTGTTCTTCCGCGATGGATCAGTTGCAGCGCATCCAGGAAACCGCCAAGCGCTTCGAAGAGATCGCCGATGCGACTGTGACCGTCGAGCAATTCCGCTCCTGACGTTTGACTTCGGACCGACTGCTTATCAATTTACAGAAAGAAAAGGAAACGCCATGAACCTCGCAGCGAACAACGCCGCCGGCAATCACTATTCCGTACTCGTCATCGGCGGCGGCCAGGCCGGACTGTCGATTAGCTACTACCTCAAACAAGAAGGCATTGATCATCTGGTGCTGGAAAAGAACCGCATCGGCCACGCCTGGCGCAGCGAGCGCTGGGATACCTTTTGCCTTGTGACGCCGAACTGGCAATGCACGCTGCCGGGGTTTCCTTACAACGGCGACGATCCTTACGGCTTCATGAAGAAAGATGAAATCGTCAGCTACATCGATCAGTTCGCAGCCAGTTTCGAGCCGCCGGTCGAGGAAGGCGTGGCGGTAACCGGCCTGCATCGCAACAGCGACGGCGTCTATGTCGTGCAAACCAGCAAAGGCGTCTATACCGCGGAGCAAGTGGTGGTTGCCGTCGGCGGCTATCACCTGCCTATCGTGCCGCGTGTAGCGGAGAAGCTGGCGCCGCATATCTTGCAGATTCATTCCAGCGAATACCTCAATCCCAAATCCCTGCCCGACGGTGAAGTGCTGGTGGTCGGCACCGGACAGTCCGGCTGTCAGATTGCGGAAGACCTGCATCTGGCGGGCCGCCGTGTACACCTGTGCGTTGGCGATGCACCGCGTGTGGCACGCACGTATCGAGGCAAGGACGTCGTTGAATGGCTCGACAAGATGAGGTACTACGACCTGCCGGTCGATAAGCATCCACTCGGCACCGGTGTGCGTGAAAAGACCAATCACTACGTCACCGGACGCGATGGTGGACGCGACATCGACCTGCGCAAATTTGCGCTGGAGGGCATGCAGCTGTACGGCCGCTTCGAAGGACTGGACGACGGCGTGGCATCGTTTGGCGCGGGGCTGGCCGGCTATCTGGACGGTGCCGATGCAGTCTCCGAGAGCATCAAGGACAGTATCGACAAGTTCATCGCCGCTAACAATATCGACGCTCCGGGCGAAGCACGCTATGTGCCGGTGTGGCAGCCACCGGCCGATATTCCGGAGCACCTCGATCTGCAAAAGAACAATGTTGTCGCAGTGGTTTGGTGCGTCGGTTTCCGTACGGATTTCAGCTGGATCAATGAAGCGATTTTCGACGGTCGCGGCTATCCGGGCCACGATCGGGGTGTTACCGCAGCTCCCGGCTTGTACTTCCTCGGTCTGCCATGGCAATACACCTGGGGATCGGGCCGTTTCTCCGGCATTGCTCGCGATGCGGAATACCTGTCCGGACATATCGTATCGCATCGTGCCGCCAGGGCGGCCACGTCAATGTCGCAAGCAGCCTGATTGATCGCGGAGAACCGGCATGTCTGCCTATCGTTAATTGCTGAAACCGCGTGAGCAGCCGACCAGAATAGCCGCTTCTTCGCTCTCAGCCAGTTGATCCAGCACCGCAAATAAATCCTCGGTCTGGCTATAGGGCTTATCAACCATGCTGGTCTCACCGAACCCGCGCAGGTCAAAAGCGAAGACACGATAGCTGTCGGAGAGCGTGTCAAACTGATGACGCCACATTCGACGATCTGCGACGTTAGTATGCAGGAAAACGATCGGTCGACCATTGCCGGTCCATTCAACCGCGATCTGTGCAGTACCACGGGCGACGATTTCTGTTCCGGGCTGCATCAATCTGCTCTTCTTAGAAAGTACTGTCGGTGCTCGCGCACGCAATCAATGTATTGAGAAAGACGCGGGCTGCTTGTGGCAAGGTGCGTCCCGACAGGGACTGGATTTCCATTTGAAGCGTATTCATGTCGCGGTCTCGGATCGGCAGTGCGACGAGTTGGCCATTCTGGACCATTTTGCTGATCGATAGTCCCACCGCAAAGGTCACTCCATCGCCTGCGCGGACGAATCCCAGCAAGGCGTTGATAGAGTCACTGCTCAGTGCGGCTTCCAGCAGCAAGTTCTGGCGACTGCAGCAGGCGTCAATCAGGCGCCGCATGGTGATGTTCTTTTTGGGAAGCGCGAGCGGATAACCAGCCAGTTCTGATAGCACCACTTGCTTGCGTCCAGCTAAAGGATGATGTGGATGCATCACTGCCAGAATAGGCGCGCGTTGAGCATATTCCACTCGGATATCCCGGTCGGGCGCCATAGTAAAAGTCAGGCCGATATCGACCGAGCCCTCGCGGATTGCCTGCGCCACGTCGCCAGCGGCCCCGACGGATAGCTCGAAACGGATGCCGCTATGCTGTTTGCGGAAGTGCTCAATCGCTGTCGGCAGGAAGTCCAAGGCGAATCCTTCTGTACTGGCCAGTTTCACTTCGCCGCGGCGCAAGCCCTTCAGGGCTAGCAACTCATTGCCGATACGCTCTGTTTCCAGTTGCGCCCGCAACGCGTGGGCGGCTAGCAATTCCCCGGCAGCGTTCGGCTTCATGCCGCGCGATATCCGTTCGAACAACGGTGTATCCAGCTCATCTTCGAGCCGGGAAATTTGACGACTGATGGCAGAAGAAGCCACATTCAGCGTTAACGCCGCTTCAGTGATGGAACCGCGTCGAACTACTTCAAGGAAGTAACGCACCGCCGTTTCTTGCAGGACACGAGTATTTGTCATGAAGCACATTTTAGGAGCGGTTTGCCGAATCGGCAATCAGTTATTCGAAACTTTATTCTTGTGGCAAACCAACACTGGCCGTAGGATCGATTACACAAGGCATGGCAATACTCTTGCGATCTTCTATGCAACGAAGTTATAGACGCCATAAAGTCAATTCCACCCGGAAGGAAGCTGAGCATGAAGGTAGCAACAGGAACAGGAGCATACAAATATGTAGTGCTGTCGCTGCTTTACCTGGGCTGGTGCGTGTCATATATCGACCGAGCCGCAATCACATTTGCGGCGACTTATATTGCCAGCGAATTTCAGCTCAAGCCTTCCGATCTGGGAATTTTGCTGAGCAGTTTCTTTCTTGGCTATTCTCTCTTGCAATTGCCCGGCGGCTGGCTTGCGGACCGTTTCGGATCGCGGCCGGTGATCGTCATCTCGATTCTGATGTGGTCGGTATTTACCGCCTTCACCGGCCTGGCATGGTCGATCTCCAGCTTGGTCATCATCCGCTTCGTTTTCGGTCTTGGCGAAGGCGCGTTTCCGGCTGCCAGCGTTAAGGGCGTGGCAGAAACCTTCAATAAGGAAGAGCGTCCCAAGATGTCATCGCTGCTGATGTCATCCAACTACGTAGGCAGCATGCTGGCGCCGCTGATCATCGCGCCGATGATCATCCAATTCGGCTGGCGCAATGTGTTTCATTACATCGGCATCGCCGGCCTGGTATTTGCGCTGCTGTATTGGTTTTTGGTGAAACCGATCAGAACAGTTAAGGGCAGTGCTATTGAAGAAATGGAAAAGAAGGCGATCAATAAAGAGACTTTTCGCACCTTATTGAAAATGCCTCTGATGTGGCAGATCGTGGCGGTCTGGTTCGGCCTGAGCATCGTCAACAAGGGATTGGACTCCTGGATGCCGACGTACCTGATGACACAGCGCGGCCTGAACCTGAAGTCGGTTGGCTTGCTACTGCCCTTGCCCTATGTGCTTGCCGGCATTGCCACGGCCATTGGCGGTTGGGTGATGATACGGTTTTTCGATGGACGCGA
>Ga0105240_10015000_pt1 | contig 10552 bp, 6 predicted proteins | sample KBSC54metaG_FD_80426 | JGI IMG/M metagenome (GOLD analysis project Ga0105240, IMG submission 80426) | Corn rhizosphere microbial communities from Kellogg Biological Station, Michigan, USA - KBS C5-4 metaG | ecosystem: Host-associated > Plants > Roots > Rhizosphere > Soil | place: Michigan, USA...
CGCAAAAATCGTGGAAATAGCTGCGAAGCAGCGGCAGAGGATAGCCCACGGCGTGAGCCGTGGGAACCGGGCCAAAAAATCGTCGAGTCCCGGATGGGGCGAGAGAAAAAGGGCTGTGGCGGGCTCTTTCGCCGCTCCGCGGCTCGTTTCTCTTAATCCGTTCAATCCCACGGCTCACGCCGTGGGCTGCCATCTGACGCCACTCCGTGGCTGAAATATCGCACAAATTTTGATATGCGCCCCATCGTGGGGTGGGACAAGTGGAAGCAGGGGGCGGGGGCCTGACGCATTGAAATTTTCGCAATCGATATTCCGTTTAGGCATTTTTGCAATCGATATTGCGTAAACAAATTTCGAATTCCACATTTGAATAATATTGTCTCGACGCGTGGTTGCCTTACAGTAAACTGGCAACCAGGGCAGTTGTGGCTGCTGCAACTGCCCTGGTTGCTTCATTTTTTACGACCTCTTTGCTGCGGGTATCGCATTAGGGAATCAGTTTCAGAGATAGAATCAGTTTCAGAAATGTTTCGGCCCTGCACGAATGGCAACGATAGGAAACGCGGTGCTGGCTCCGCTCGCGCTGCTCGCTTAACAATTCCAAGCAGCCCTCTTTCATATTTTCGACTTTCAACCCGGAAATTTTGAAGGCGACTTACCGGCCAAAGCTGTCTCCTGAGTCAGTGATTCATGCATCCATCCCGACTGAATGCTGCCGAATGCTTGCGCGATCCGAAAAATTCAGGTTTGCTGGCCCCCATGACAATTAATTCTTCGGTGGCGGTGGAACGCGCTTACCAACTGGCCCGCCGTCGGTATGAAGCCGCCGGCGTGGACACGGAACAGGTCATTGAGAAACTTTCGGCGATCCCGATTTCGCTCCACTGCTGGCAAGGCGACGACGTCGGCGGTTTTGAAAGCGCGGCCGGCGCTCTGGGCGGCGGTCTCGTGGCCACCGGAAATTATCCCGGCAAAGCGCGAACCCCCGAAGAATTGCGCGCCGACCTGGACAAGGCGCTCTCCCTCATCCCGGGCCGGCATCGACTGAACCTCCACGCGTTCTACGGGGAATTTGGCGGGAAAAAAGTGGACCGCGATGAAATTTCCGTGGATCATTTCGCCAGTTGGATCGCCTGGGCGAAATCGCGCCGCATCGGCCTGGATTTCAATCCCACCTGTTTCTCGCATCCCCTGGCCGCGGATGGTTTCACCTTGTCGCATCGCGAAAAAAGCATTCGGCAATTCTGGATTGCGCACTGCCGCCGTTCGCGGGAAATCGGTGCGGCCATCGGCAAGGCGCTCGGAAAAACCTGCGTTACCAACATCTGGATTCCGGATGGCATGAAGGACAGCCCGGCCGACCGGCGCGGACCGCGCGAGCGGCTGAGCGAATCACTCGACGCGATATTTCAAAAGTCGTTGCCGCCAAAATTCAACCTCGACTCGGTCGAGCCGAAACTGTTCGGGATTGGCAGCGAAAGTTACGTCGTCGGTTCGCACGAATTTTACCTGGGCTACGCCCTCACCCGGAAAAAGCTGCTGACGCTCGATGCCGGCCATTATCATCCCACGGAAAGCATCGCCGATAAAATTTCGAGCGTGTTGACGTTTCTTCCCGAAATTCTGCTGCATGTCAGCCGCGGCGTCCGCTGGGACAGCGATCACGTGGTGACGTTGAATGACGACTTGCTCGCGATTGCGCGTGAAATCGTGGCCAACAATTACACGGATCGCGTGCATATCGGCCTGGATTATTTTGACGCGAGCATCAATCGCGTCGCGGCCTGGACGATTGGCACGCGAAACATGCTGCGCGCCCTGTTGATTGGATTGCTGGAACCGCCCGCGATCAAGACGGCCGAGGTCAGTGGCGATTTTACCTCGCGGCTGGCGTTGCAGGAAGAGGCCAAAACACTGCCGTTTGGTGCGGTATGGGATTTTTATTGCGAACAAAAGAACGTGCCGCCGGGCGAGGCGTGGCTTAAGGAAGTCAAACGCTACGAAAAAGACGTCCTGGTGAAACGCCGCTAGCGACCAGCGCCTATATTTTTTCCAATAACGCGACCGGAAAGCTTTTCAACACCTGGGCGGCTTCGAGCGCCGCGCTCCCGCGTTGCTCGGTTACGGCGACGGTCTCGCGCGTCAGCACGTTGCGATACAAACTGCCCGCAGGCGATCGCGCCGGGAGCAAGGCCGTGTCTTTCCAAACTTCAGCGCCCATCGGCGGCGTTTCCGTCCCGCGCATCAAACCGAACACGAGCCGGGGAACCACCACGATGATTTCCCGGTCATTCCAATGTCGCGCAAAAGCGCACACATGCTGGTGTTTCTCGCCAGTGGCGGTCAGCGGCAGATAATCGCCGCGATCGAACAGTTCGCGCTGCCGTCCGCGAAAATTCAGCGAGCGCCAGATCAGGAATAATTTCATGGCGCCGGGTCTTTCATCCCGCAGAAGGTCGGCAAACAATTCACCACCTTCGATCGCATCGCCGCCAAATTTTTTCTTCAAATCGGCCAGCAGCTTTTGTCGCACGGCATAATCCACGGGCCGCCGATTGTCCGGATCGACCAGGTTCAGGTCCCACAATTCGCCGCCCTGATAGAAATCCGGCACACCCGGCGACGCGATTTTAAGCAGCGTCTGCGCCAGCGAATTGAACCGCCCAAAAAACGCCACCCGGCGCGAGAAATGGCGGATTTCCTCCAGGAAAATATTCCGGCCTGCCTCGGTCAGCACGCGTTCGATGAAATCCTGAAGCGCCTTTTCATACACCGCATTCGGCTCCGTCCAACTCGTGTGAACCTTCGCTTCCTTCACCGCCTTGAGCATGAAGGCCGTGATGCGCTGGCGAAATATTTTCAACCCCGCGCCGGCATCCCCCTCCGTCGGCCACGCCCCCACAAGCGTTTGATAGAGCAGATATTCATCGTTGGCATCGGGCGCTGCGGAATCCTCCACGGATGTTTTCCGGGGTCGGTTCCACCGCGCCCAGCGCGTGACGGAATCGCGCCACTCGAAAATCATTTCCGACAATACATTCAGGCGCGCTCGCGCATCCTCGCCGCGTTTGGTGTCGTGCGTGGCGGAAGCGAGCAGCGTGTAGGGCCATTGCCGGGCGATGGCGGCGTTCGCCTCGTGGAATTCCGCCGGTGTCACGCCAAACCGGGCGGGATCGCTGCCGACCTCGTTCAGGGAAATCAGCCGGTTGAACCGATAAAATGCCGTGTCTTCCAGGCCCTTGGCCATCGCGGGGCCGGTGAGCTGCTGAAATTTCATTACAAACTCACGCGCGTTTTTTAAACCGGACTCGTCGAGTTCATCCTTGAGTTCGAGCAGCAACAACCGCTCGATAAATTCAAACCCCGCGCCGTCAACTTCGCCGCCGGCCCGCTCGCTCCCGGCCCGCACCGCGCTGCGAATCACCTGGCGGTCCGACTCGGAAACACCGGTGGAATCCGCGGTCACGTAAGTCCGATAAACCGGAAAATTGGCGATCACCTCCGCCAGGGCACGGTGCAATTCCGCAAAGGTAAAATCACGCCCGCAGCGCGTGCGCGCGGCCAGCCCAACCAACCGGTGCGTCAGCGAATTGAGTTCGCTCCCAAAGGACCGCGCCAGCACACGTTGCCGGCTGCGGTAGACAATCTCCGCGAAGTTCGAATCATTGCCCGTGAATTCGCGATAAATTTCGGTGAAAGCGAGCGCGTTGAACGAATCGACAAACAACCCGTTCGCCCGGTTCAAAAAATCGTAGCCGGTCGTGCCCTCCACCGGCCAATCCGCCGGAAGCCGCTCATCGTCCGAAAGAATTTTTTCCACGACGACGTAGGGCCGGTCTTGTTTTTGAAGCCGCTCCAGATAATGCTTCGGGTCCCACAACCCGTCCGGATGATCGATTCTCAGCCCGGTCACTTTCCCGGCCTTCATCCATTCAAACACCAATTCGTGGGTGGCGCGAAAAACCTCCGGCATTTCCATTTTTACGGCCACCATTTCCGTGACGTCAAAGAAGCGGCGATAATTGATTTCCTCCGCCGCGACTTTCCAATAGGCGAGCCGATAATGTTGCCGCTGGATGAGGGCGTCCAGTTTGTCGAAAGAGCGGGCATCTCCCGGCGTCCCATTGAGTTCGTTCAAAACCGTTGTCGGATGATTTGTTCCCTCCACCTGGATTCCCAGCGCCACCTTGCCCCAGTCCTCGCCCGCGCTTCGTGGCCGGGACGGGGAAGAAGTTGAAGATTCTGTCCGGCTCAGGCGTTCGCGCAGCGCCATGGGTCTCGCGGAATTCTCCGCTGGAACCGTCGCGCGATTGACCGGGAAGTTCCGGTCATGGTAGGAAATAAAGTATTCTCCCTCCTGAAATGTCAGTCGCAACTTTCCGCTTTCGAGCACTTTTCCGTAATGGTCCTCCAGCACCGGCAGCAGAACCTTGCCGCGCAAGGCCGAATTATTCGGACGCCAATCGATATCGAAGAATTCCGCATACGCCGAGTCGCGGCCATTCTGCAACACATCCACCCACCAGGGATTCGCCAGCGACGCGCTCATGTGGTTCGGCACAAGGTCGAGCAACAAGCCAAGGCCGCGATCGTTTAGCGCATTGGTGAGCCGCTCGAAATCTTCCGGGGAACCGAGATTCGGATTGAGCTGGCCGAAGCAGCACGTGTCGTAGCCGTGGGTGCTTTGCGAGCCCGCGGCGAACAACGGCGAGGCGTAAACATCGGAAATACCCAGCTCGCGGAGATAATCAAGAATCTCGTGCGCGTGCCGAAACGTGAAGCCTCGGTTGAACTGCAATCGGTAGGTGGCGCAAGGTATTCGTTTCATTCGTGTCGCCGGAGCCGGCCGGGGTGGCTCCGGTTCAATCCCGCAGGTGGTCCCCTAGGTCGCCGCCAGCTCCAATGCCTGCGGGGCGAAGCCGAGTTTTTCGCCCAGCGCAAGCAGTTCCTTCAAGGACTCCTGCGCGGCGGTGTCGCCGGCGTCGGCGCGGCGTTGGAATTCCGGCATCGCGGTCTGCCTGAGGAGCCAATAGGTGTTCTGCACTTCGGCCAGGTTCAAACCGATCGGCAACGGCACCACCAGCGACGCGATTTGTTCCAACTCTTTGACCCGCACCACGTCGTCCGGCTTTTCCGCGATGCTTTGAATCAATCTCTCCATGCGGTTTTTCGCGGCGTAACTGACATCCGCGTTCAACACCTCGGTGCCGCGGGGTTGCGCCTCCTGGAGCAGCGCTTTGAGATGTTCCAGATCCGTGTGGCCGTTCGAAAGCTGCTTTCGGATGTCGCCGCGCAGCGTGAGGTCCCAGGCCGTTTGCAATCCGCCGGGCAACGGCGCGCCGGCGCTCTCGAGGAATTTCATCAACGGCGCGTAGCGTTCCGTGATCAGCCGGAAACGGCCTTCCAGGTCTTCGCGGGCCGACGTGACGACTTCATCCAGAATCCGCCGTTGCTCGTCCTTGAACAGCGACTTCAACGTGTACGACGGCCTGCCAAAGTGCTGGTCCAACAATCGGATGACCTGCGGAAAATCCGCCGTCTGATAAACATCCGCAATCTCCTTCGCCACCGCGTCATGCGCCTCCGGCGAGGCGAACTTGCGCACGCCGCCGATCAGGTTGTGTTCGCCCATGTAAAGTATGCCGTAGGAAAGCACCTCGGTTTCCTGCGTGATTTCCGAAACGATCCGCACGCGCCCGACAGCCAGTTTGGTTTTGCCGGTGACATGAAATTCCCGCTGCTCGTCCTCGAACGTGAAGGAGAAAACCCGCGTGGCTTTCCCGTATTCCTGGAACATGGAACTGATCGCGTAATGCGCCGCGGCCCGGGGCCAGTCGATCATGGCGGGTTTCACGAACTTCTGGTAGATCGCGCGGCCATCGCCGTGCTCGGGAATGTTGCTTTTGGCCTTCTCGAGGCGTTCAAGAAATGCGGGCTCGAAATCCTGGCCGAAAATTTCGTTGGCCAGTTGGATGACGCGCGCGGCGTATTGGATGACTTGCACCGTCTCGATCCCCGAAAGCTCGTCGAAGAACCAGCCGCAACTCGTGTACATCAACATTGCGTGCCGTTGCAATTCCATCAGCTTGAACACCGTCGTTTGCTCGGCGTTGTCGAGCGGGCGTTTCGCCTGCGAGCTAAAAAACTTCTGCCGGCTTTCCGGGGAACGGTCCAGGATCACGCTGATATATTCATTCCGCGCCTCCCAGGGATCGCGCAGGAATTCCGCGGCCTTGGCCTCGAATTTCGGAGCCATTTCGTCGCGCAGCCAATCGAGCGCTTCGCGCAATGGCGCGCGCCACTGCTGGTTCCACCCGGCATGGCCGCCGCTGTTGCACCCGCAATCGGCCATCCAGCGCCCCACCCCGTGCGAACAGCTCCAGGCGCTTTTTTCGTGGATCTGCACCTCGTGCTGCGGCGGATGTTTCTCCAGGTATTCGCCGTAATTCGTTAACGTCGCGAGCTTGTTTTGCTCGATGTGTTGCAACGCATACGCCAGCGCCATCTCTCCATGACGATGATGATGCCCGTAGGATTCGCCGTCGGTCGCGAGGTGGACCAACTGCTCCCAGTCGCGCCCGTCATTGAACCCGCCGAGGAGGCGCCCGGCGAACCGTTCGCCGCTCTCCAGCAATTTTTCGAAAGCGACGGCCTGGGAAAGCGGGGAATCGTAAAAGAACACGTTGATATTCCGCTTGGAGGGCAGTTTGACGCGGTAGCAGCGGCTCGGATCAATCTTTGCGCCGTTCACGTCCCGCCAGGTGCGCCCGCCAAAGCGGCGCATGCGGTGCGCCTGGAACGGCGACAGCACGGTGAACTGAATCCCCTGCTCCGCCAGCGCGTCCAAAGTTTCGGTATCGGCGGCGGTTTCCGCCAGCCACATCCCCTCGGGCTTGCGGCCGAAACGAAATTCGAAGTCGCGAATGCCCCAAAAAATCTGGGTGAACTTGTCACGCGCATTCGACAGCGGCAGGATCATGTGATTGTAAACCTGCGCGATGGCCGAACCGTGGCCGGAAAAATGTTCGCGGCTCAGTTTGTCCGCCGCGACGATGGCCTCGTGCGTGCGCGGCATCCGGTCCTTCATCCACGCCAGCAGGGTCGGCCCGAAGTTAAAACTGATTTTGGAATAGTTGCTGATGATGTTTTCGATCTTGCCTTCGCCGTCCAAGATGCGCGCGGCGGCGTTGGGCGCGTAACATTCCACCGTGATGCGTTCGTTCCAATCATGCCAGGGCGCCGCGGAATCCTGCAGCTCGACGGATTCCAGCCACGGATTCTCACGGGGCGGTTGATAGAAGTGCCCGTGAATGCATATAAATCTGCTCATCGACGGAATGTTCAACCTTTTGCGCCCGGGAACAATGGGTCGGAAACCCCAAAGCTTAACGGGAGTGTGTAGTTAACGCAAATGGATCGGAAATTACAAAAATGGCGGTATCGTTATTAAGCGATATCGCCATTCCCAAGATGCGAAGCTAAATCCGTCGCGTTCTAAAAAAGAACCAGGCTAATTTGAAACAAAGTCACCACGAAGGATTATCTTCCATTAGATCATCCAATTGTTCTTGATCAATCAATCCGAGATGGAGAGCGCGAAGGCAAATGGCATAACAACTGGTATCGAAATCCAGATTAAGCTCTCTCACCACATATCTCAAAATATGCAAATTATTGTTTGTCCGGACGGACTGAATTTCGGAAAAATGCTTGAACCGTTCTCTAAAAAATTCCTGCTTCATTAAAATAGCTCCGGCCAGATATTTCGCATTTTGTTCGATTATTTTATATTCCGCTGCGGTAATTTCTTGCTGAAATTGCTTTATTTGTGCGGGGCTCTTTCCGGCAAACAGGGGGCGATGAACCAATATATGGGCGAGTTCTTCGGCAAGAGTGAAACGAAGCCTTTTTGACGACCTATTGTATTCAAATTCGTCAACGAAAATATATCCGTCCATGGCCGGAATATATGCCTCAGCGATTTGAGACAATCCCGGGAAGGGCCAAATTGAATATCCATAACCCTCAATGAGCGCTTCGATTCGGACCATCCTCCCATCATACTTCCCACCGCCCCACTTGTTTAGAAAGTCTTCAGCTATTTTCTCTAGTTCCCCATGGCTATACTTCTTGATTGGCACCACGAAGTCCTCTCACAATTTCGATGAGTTGTCGAATCTCATCTTCTGTAAGTCTTTTATTGCCAATCGTCCTTAAAAGTAATGGGCGAGCCCCATCTTCAGAGATGATTTCCGCCAGATCAGCCGGAATCGCCTTATTCGCCTTTCCTGCCAGATCAAAAAACTGATTCGCATTTTCGGTTCCGAACTCTAAACCAATTGCTGCGGCGAGTTTTTTTTGCCGCTCAACGTCAGACGGCGGCCTTAATACTCCGTGCTCCAACTTGCTAAAGTTGGACGGGAGTATGCCTGCGGCTTGAGATGCCTCTCGTGCCGTGATACCATTCGCAAGACGCTTCGTCTTTACGAAAGCACCAAATTCTAAACATTCGTTCATGCAGTAATGTTGTAATACAATACAACTTTTGTCAACCCTTTTCGGGCCGCTCACGAAAACGTTTGCAAGCATAAAATTCGATTTTCGTCCAGTCGCCCGGACGCATCCAAACTTTGGAACAGGGTGCAGATGTCTTTACAAAGTGGGATATCTGCGGAGTGGAATTGTAAGTCAAGTGGTAGGTTGTCGAAGGCTGGCCCGGCAATCCAATCCGGTCCTATTGCAAGTGCCTTTTGCTTTAAATACACACTCCCAAAGCTTAATACAATCAGAACGGAAGCAGCTTGCGCAGGCGCTGGTCTTGAAAAATCCGGTCGAGAGTCAGGTGCGCTTTGCGGCGCCAATTCGGCCGTTCGGTTGAAGTGCCGGGCACGTTTTGCGGACGTTTTTCCAGCCAAAGGTCTTCCAGATTAAGGAGAACGATCTCCGACTCGCTCGCTCGCAGCCAAGCCAGCAAAGCGCGCAGAACTTCCCGCGCGCCGGATTGCCGGTTGTTCAAGAACCCTTGCGTCCTCAAAAAACGGATCAAGGCGGCTTTCAGCTTTGTCCGATTCTTTTTGGCGGCCTTCAGTTTCGCGCGCGGAAGCAGGCCGAGCCGGATACGATCCGCCAGGTCCTCTCCCCGCCAATGGCCGGCAAAGGTCGGCGTGTCGTGGGTATTCAAGCTCGCCAGCGAAAGCGCCGGCGGCGGGGGCAACGCGGCCTGGGGATTCGGCCGCTCCTCGAATTGCACCACGAACATCGCGCGCAATCCATGCCGCTCCATGCTCTGGTTGACCGCCGGCGGCACCGTGCCCAAATTTTCTCCCACCAGCCGCGTGCGATTGCGATGCGATTCGATATTGAAAATCGCGTACAATTCCTCCGCCGGATAATTCACGTAAGTGCCCTGCTTCGCTTCGAACCCGCGCGGCACCCAGTAGAGCCGGTGCAAACCCATCACGTGGTCGATCCGCAGCAGGCGCGCGTGATGCATCTGGAATCGCAGGAAGGCGAGCACATGCCGATAGCCGGTGTCACGGATGCGTTGCGGGTGCAGGGGCGCAAAGCCCCAGTCCTGGCCCTTGGAAAAAAACAGGTCCGGCGGTGCGCCCGCATTCGCAGCCAGCGCAAAACTTTCCCGCTCGCGCCAGACATCGTAGCCGTCCGGATTCACCCCGAGCGGCAGGTCGAGGTAGAGCTTCACGCCGTTTCTTTCGCTGCGCCGCACCAGCTCGTTGATCTGGGTGTGGGCCAGCCATTGAATGTAGGCGTAAAACCCCCGGACGCGCTCGTCATAATCGCCGGCCTGGAGTTGGCCATTCCGCAATCGCTCCGGCCACTGATGCCACGACGTTTTTAGTTTCTCGCCCACCGCCCGAAAGGCGGCGTAATCCTGCACCTCGGGACGTTCGCGCAAAAATCGGTCGAATTGCGTCCGGCGCAAAGATGTTCGTGAAAAAAAACAGCCGGCGAGAAGCTCCAGCACGCGGCGGCGCGCCTGCCATTGCGTGCGGTAATCGATCATTTCACTCCGGCGAAAGGCGCGCAGGTCTTTTTGAAATTCGGCGGAGCGAAGCAACGTCTTCGCTTCGCGGCAAACCGCAAATTCCGGCACCCGCACGATATCGAGATAAAACTCATTCCAGAACAGCCGGCTCGCGGGAGAGTACGGGCTCGGTTCGCAAACCGGGTAATCCAGGAACGCGGCCAGCAACGGCAGCGTACCGGCCACCCCGCCGCCCTGCGAGCCGATCCAGTGCGACAATCGTTCCCAGTCGGAAAAATTTCCCGCACCCCAACTTTCCTTCGAATGCGCCGCGTACATCGGCAGAAAAGCGCCCCAGGTTTTGCCGGTCGCGGGCCCGGCGTAGCTGCGCGCGGGCGCGGATAGAACCAGTGTGCGGGTGGTCCGGTCTCCCACGGAAATTTCCAGCGTATGATAGCCCAAAGGCAATCGCGGCAGATGAAATTCCCCGGCCGCAAATCTTTCTCCTTCCACTTCGCTCGTCCCGAGCGATCGCAAATTCAACGCCAGTTCCTGCGACGGACCATC
>Ga0105240_10015003_pt1 | contig 10551 bp, 4 predicted proteins | sample KBSC54metaG_FD_80426 | JGI IMG/M metagenome (GOLD analysis project Ga0105240, IMG submission 80426) | Corn rhizosphere microbial communities from Kellogg Biological Station, Michigan, USA - KBS C5-4 metaG | ecosystem: Host-associated > Plants > Roots > Rhizosphere > Soil | place: Michigan, USA...
GCCATCGGTTGCTCCTAAAATGTCCGGCAGACCATCACCATTGACATCCACAATCCATACGCGATTTTGAATGGTAGGAGTGAACCAGCCATTCGCCGGCGTGAAAGTAGTATCGGCACGTTGCGCCGTACCGAACCCACTCCCGGTGTTGAGCTGCCAATACAAACCGCTATCTGTCGCACCCAAAATGTCCGGCAGACCATCCCCATTGACATCCGCAATCCATACGCGATTTTGAATGGTGGGAGTGAACCAGCCTGACTCGGGCCTGAACATCGTATACGCATTTTGAACGGCACCGAACCCGCTCCCGGTATTCAGTTGCCAATACAAACCGCTATCTGTCGTACCCAAAATATCCGGTAAGCCATCTCCATTGACATCGACAATCCACACGCGATTTTGAATGCCGGCGTCAAACCAACCGTAGGCAGGTTTAAATGTTGTTTCCGCGCTCTGAGTCGCACCCAGTCCGGCGCCGGTATTCAACTGCCAATACAAACCGCTATCTGTCGCACCCAAAATATCCGGTAAGCCATCTCCATTGACATCGACGATCCACACGCGGTTTTGAAGGGTCGGCGTGAACCAGCCAGATGCCGGCTGAAACGCCGTGTCGGACCTTTCAGCTGCGCCAAAATTCGACACTTCACTCGACCAATCGAATTTGAATTTTCCACGGCAAGCTTCTGCGCTGCATTCCGACACCTCTGTAATTCTTGAGCGATTTGCAGCGCCGTCCGTTTTATAGCTGACGTTGTAGCTTTTGATTGAATTGGCGCCGGCACTTATCGTCAATGACTTCAGACGTACCGCGTTCTTCACCAAAGATCCTGCCTGATACATTGGCACGGCATCAGGTCGGGATTCGTATTGAAACTGCGCCGAATTTGCAGGCGCCGCATTTGTTTTACTGTTACCTGTGTAGTCGATCCGGCTCGGATAGTAATCACCATTCGCAGCATCCTTGATATAGCTCGCGGCGAGGAAATTGCCCTTCGTGTCTTCGATACGATTCAACGCCCAGACTCTGATCGTTGACTTGCCTTGCGCTTCCACCCTTGCATCCGCTGTCTTACCGTACTCCATCACTTGGCCCGCTTTGGTCCACACCTTGAACCACGCAGGGCCATTGCCGGCACTGCCATACGAAACGATCTTCGCAAAGCTCTCTCGCTCTGTACGGTATTCAGTACCGTCACCACCTTCCCCGCCGCTAACGGCAATCAGTCGCTGACCGTCCAAACAATAGCGGTCATTGCTATCGTAGTTCACCCCGCCGCGAACGCCATCGTGCGCTATCGTTTTCGCGCAGCGCGTGACACCTCCCAATCCACTTAAACTCCAACCAATTCCAAGCAAGCCATTACCGGCTTGACTGCTGTAGCTCAACGAAAGCTTGGGCTCCATGCCACCCACACCAGGGAAAACTTCGATAGGGACTGTATAAGTGGCTGCGCCGCTTTCACTGACCTGGAGCTGCCCGGGAGTGATCATCTGAGCGCGTGCGGAGGTAGTGGAACAAACTACCGCCAATGAAGTGGCGATAGACAACCATGCACTTTGGCCAAATAAATTACGCAAAAAAATTCCCCTGAATTTTGTTTTTCAAGTTGCTATTTTTATGACTCTACAAACAGCTCACAGCACCTGCATCACACATGCGACGTGTGATCCTAGCCAAACCGGCCATCTTTCGCCACACATCCTTGACCATTTTTTTCGAGTATTTTTTCGAGAACATAACCATATTACGGAGCAGTACTTGCAACACGTGATCTTACTAGCCGGCCCAAATACCAATTACTGCTGTCATTGCCGTAATCGTTCACGGTCGTCTTGCCATAGCCGTCGCTGGTGCTCACGTCGACTTTGGTCGCGTTGCCCCAGTTGTCGTATTCGGTCTTGGTGGTGATCACAGGCAGAACAGCACCGTTGTAATCCCAGCCGCTTTCCACGCTTTGATTGGCGTAGACAAAGTAGCGCTTGCCGGTGCCTACGACACACGGCGTTGTTGTCGTGCTGGCGGCGTCGTTGCAGGCGTAGCTGTTGCTGACCTGGCTCAGCACGCCGTTGTTGCCGCCACCGGTCAGGGTCTTTTTAACGAGACTTGGAAGACCTGTGTAGGGCCAGGTTTGCTGGTACTCCGTATAGGACGTCAATCCTGTCTCCACCTGTTTGGTTTGCATCCAGCGGAAACCCAGCAGGCCGCGGCCCAAGACATTGCCTTTCAGGCCGCCATACGAATATTTGGTCGAGTAATTGTTTGCGCCATCGTTGACGGTAAGAGTCGATACCACATACAACGGGGATTGTCCTTCAAACACTGGATAGCGAGACGCATTGACTCCGCTGTCCCGCGTGTAAAGCGAAGGATCCGGCGATTTGGACGCGATCGATTGATAGCCGATACGGGTCACCTTCTTGTTTTCAGTCACGGAAACAAGCAGGTCGGGTACGGCACCGCTCATCGGGATGATGTAAACCCCGCTCGATATGTCACTCCACAGCACCAGATCGGGAAGCCCGTCTCCGTGGACGTCGACCACATCTCGCGTTCCCCAGTTAAAAGGAGTTTGCCCTCCCGTATAGTTCCGCGTATTGAAGTCGAAGCCGCCTTTGCCGTCGCCGAGGATGGTATAAATCCCGCTGGACGTATCGCTCCATAAGACTAGATCTGGAATGCCATCGCCATTGATGTCGACCAGTTGACGCGACGACCAGTTAAACGGTATTTGCCCTCCCGTATAGTTCCGCGTATTGAAGTCGAAGCCGCCTTTGCCGTCACCAAGGATCGTATAAATTCCGCTGGAGGTATCGCTCCACATAACCAAGTCAGGAATGCCGTCGCCGTTGACGTCCATCGCCTGCCACCAGGGCCAATTGAACGGTGTCTGCCCTCCGGAATAATTCCGCGTATTGAAGTCGAAGCCACCTTTGCCGTCACCAAGGATCGTATAAATTCCGCTCGAGGTGTCACTCCATAAGACCAAATCGGGAATGCCATCGCCGTTAACATCGACTACTTGACGCCACTGCCAATTGAACGGTGTCTGCCCCCCGGAATAATTCCGCGTATTGAAGTCGAAGCCACCTTTGCCGTCACCAAGGATCGTATAAATTCCGCTCGAGGTGTCACTCCATAAAACCAGGTCGGGAATGCCATCGCCGTTAACATCTACGACCTGACGCCATGCCCAGTTAAATGGTGTCTGGCCTCCCGTGTACTGTCGTCGATTGAAATCGAATGTCCCGTCTCCGACGCCGGGGACAACATAGATTCCCGCAGATGTATCGCTCCATAAAACCAGGTCAGGAATACCATCCCCGTTAACATCAATCACCTGTCGCCACGACCAATTGAACGGAGCCTGACCGCCGGTATATTTTCTCTGACTGAAATCGAATGTCCCGTCCCCCACACCAGGGATAACGTAAATTCCGGAGGACGTATCGTTCCATAAGACAAGATCAGGAATGCCATCGTTGGTAACATCAATCAACTGCCGCCACGACCAATTTGACGGCACCGCATTGCCTGTCGACGTTCTCTTGTCAAAAGAAAATCCTGCAATACCGCCCTGCCAATCAAAATTAAAGGCAGTCAGGCAATCGGAGTTGGCATTGCATTCAGCGATACTGCTGATCAAACTGCGTGAAGTGGCTGTGCTGGATTTATAAGTAATCCGATAGTCACGAACCAATGCGTTTGATGATGCATAGGTTTTTATTTTTTTCAGCCGCATTTGCGTGCTAATTTTCGACCCGGCTTGATATCCTGAGAAAATATCGCTTCGGGTTTCGTACTCAAACAGAATGCTATTGACCGGACTTTGCGCAGCAGTCCCGGTATATTTCACCGCAAGCGGATAGTAGTCGCCACGCGTACTGTCCTTGTTATAGCTTACGGTCAGATAATTGCCCTTTGTATCTTCAATCTTGTTCAGCGCCCAGACTCTCACCGTCGTCTTTCCTTGCGCTTCAATTCTTGAATCTGTTGTTTTGCCATATTCCATCGTTTGACCAGCCTTGGTCCAAACTTTGAACCAGGCAGGACCGATCCCCGCGCTTCCATAGGAAACAATTTTGGCAAAACTTTCACGCTCAGTACGATATTCGGTTCCATCGCCTCCTTCGCTGCCGCTCACAGCAATCAGCCTCTGGCCATCCAAACAGTAGCGATCATTATTGTCGTAGTTCACCCCGCCTCTCACGCCATCCTGAGCAGGCGTTCTCGGACATCGCCCAATCCCCCCTAAACCACCCAAATTCCATCCCATACCCAGTAAACCATTGCCGGACTGGCTACTGTAGTTCAAGGATAGTTTCGGTTCCATACCTCCAATTCCCGGAGGCACTTGAATGGGAATTGTATGACTGGCAGCACCACTTTCAGTGACCTGAAACTGGCTGGGAGTAACCATTTGTGCGTGAACAACGGATGCCAACGCCAACGTTGACAATAGCGCGGCGAAAGACGGCCAAACGTGATGGCCCAATGAATTGCGCAAAGGATTCCCCCGAATTATTTTTGCATTTCCTGTTTTTGCTGCGTTACATCAACCGGCGCATATTCTTTGCGCCCGCGATGCGTATGGTAGCCAACTTGATTACGTTGCGCCATAGACTTTTGCGTAATTTATTAAAGTCACAATCCGAGAATCAACCTACGGCGCAGTACTTTCAACAACCGACTTAAGCAATCGTCCCAGATACCAATTGCTGCTGTCGTTGTTATATGTATTCACCGTTTTCTTGGCGTACCCATCGCTGGTGCTGACGTCGACTTTGGTCGCGTTGCCCCAGTTGTCGTATTCGGTCTTCGTAGTGATCACTGGCAGAGCAGCGCCGTTGTAATCCCAGCCACTTTCTACGCTTTGATTGGCGTAGACGAAGTAGCGTTTGCCGGCCGCATTCACACAAGCGGCTGCCGTTGTGCTCGCCGCGTCACTACAGCTGTAGCTGTTTGAAATCTGACTCAACACACCATTGTTACCGCCGCCGACAAGATTTTTTTTGACGAGGCTTGGTAAACCTGTGTACGGCCAGCTTTGCAGATACTCAACATAAGAAGTCAAGCCAGTCTCAACTTGCTTGGTTTGCATCCACCTGAACCCAAGCAAACCACGGCCAGACAAATCACTTTTCAAACCACCATAGGTGTAGCTTGTCGACGTCGTACCGCCAACGCCGTTGGCAGCGACGACTGAGGAAACCACATACAGAGGCGCTTGCACATCTTGAATCGGGTACAGCGATGTCGTCTCGTCCTTCGTATAGACAGAACGGTCGGTAATCGGTCGATAAACAATTGAGGTTACGGCATTCATTGTTGAAATCGTGGACAGCGCCCCCTGATTAACCACCTTGCTCAACATCGGGTTGATACGAACGCCATCTCCGCTGCCGTTGTTACTGATATAGAGCGCAATGACATCCGATTTACCATCGCCGTTTACGTCCCCTGTCGTCAGTTGCCAGGACGGAGCAAGATATCCTGTCATTGGCGTAGTGGAAGTGATCGGCGCGCCATACGAGCCATCTCCGTTCGATAACATGACCGAGACTCGAATACCGTCACCACTCCCATTGCTATTGGTATAAAGCGCGAAAACATCCGTCCTACCATCGCCGTTCGCATCCCCCGTCGTCAACTTCCAGAATGGGGCCGGATAACCTGTCGATGTAGAAATCGTAGTGATCGGCGGGCCGTATGTGCCGTCTCCGTTGGATAGCATTGCGACAATCCGCATGCCGTCTCCACTACCGTTGCTGTTGTTGTAAAGTGCCAGCACGTCTGTCTTGCCGTCGCCGTTGACGTCGCCGGTCGTTAGTTGCCAATGCGGAGCCAGATATCCCGTTAATGCGGATATTGTCGTGATCGGCGAACGGTATGTCCCATCGCCGTTGGATAACATGGCGACAATCCGCATGCCGTCACCGCTGCCGTTGCTGTTGTTATAGAGCGCCAGCACATCCGTCTTGCCATCCCCATTCACGTCTCCCGTCGTCAATTGCCAATACGGGGCAAGATATCCCGTCAATGCCGAAATGGTGATAATCGGTGCGGCATATGTCCCGTCACCGTTGGATATCATCGCAACGACACGCGCGCCGTCGCCACTGCCATTGCTGTTGTTGTAGAGCGCCAGTACGTCCGTCTTGCCGTCGCCGTTGACGTCGCCTGTCGTCAATCGCCAGTACGGCGCAAGGTAACCTGTGAGAGCAGAGATGTTGATGATAGGCGGGCCGAATGTTCCATCACCGTTCGACAGCATCGCGACAATACGAGCGCCGTCTCCGCTGCCGTTGCTGTTGTTGTACAGCGCAATGACATCTGTCTTGCCGTCGCCATTGACGTCGCCGGTCGTCAGTTGCCAATACGGTGCGAGATATCCCGACATTGGCGTCACGGAATCAATTGGCGCCCCATATGTACCGTCTCCGTTGGACAGCATTGTTTCAATACGAATGCCGTCTCCGTTGCCGTTGCTATTGTTATAGACCGCGATGATGTCAGTCTTTCCGTCACCATTGACATCGCCTGCCATCAGCTTCCAGAACGGTGAAAGATACTGCCAGGCGACCGGCGTATTGCTGACTGGAAAATCGTATAAAGCGTCGCCGGCTTGATAGTCGAGAGCCAGCGGCGGAAGGCATATATCGTTGGCCGAACAGGTTTTGACCTCCATCAACTGCGAGCTGTTGATACCCGAAGACAGGGAGTAGCTAAATCGATACGATATCTGAGTTTGCTCCGAATTCACCAGCAATATCTTGGTCATCCTGGAGACATCTTTTACCATCGATCCGGCGTGATACATCGGCACAATATCCGGTCGCGTTTCATATTGAAATTGCACCGAGTTTTTGGGAACCGTATTAGTTTTACTGTTGCCCGTATAGTCAATCCGGCTTGGATAGACACTGCCGTTGGCGACGTCTTTCACATAACTCGCCGTCAGGTAATTGCCTTTTGTGTCTTCAATACGATTCAGAGCCCAGAGGCGGATTACCGTTTTTCCTTGCGCTTCGATTCGGGAATCGGCTGTCCTGCCGTACTCCATCATCTGACCAGCTTTGGTCCACACCTTGAACCAGGCCGGGCCGTTGCCAGCAGCACCATACGACACGATCTTCGCAAAGCTTTCTCGTTCGGTGCGATATTCAGTTCCGTCGCCACCTTCACTGCCATTAATGGCTATCAGGCGTTGACCATCCAGACAGTAGCGATCGTTGCTGTCGTAGTTCACGCCACCCCGAACACCATCTTGTGCCATGGTCCGCGCACATCTCCCCACGCCACCCAGCCCACCAAGGCTCCAGCCAACACCCAGCAAACCGTTGCCAGACTGGCTGCTGTAGTTCAGCGATAACTTGGGCTCCATCCCACCAACACCGGGAGAAACCTGGATTGGTATCGTATAAGTCGCAGCACCGCTTTCACTGACCTGAAATTGTCCGGGCGTGAGCATCTGCGCATGAAGAGACGTGGCGAACAAAAAGAGTGACGACAGCAATACCTCTGGTCGGAAGCGACGACGGATTGATGATGTGCGCATGAAATGTATTTGGAGTTATTTTTCTTGTCTTCTGACTCTCGGTGACGGGCCCGTCGCCTAACCTAAGGTACCGTGCTTATTACGGTGGCCTTAATCAATCGGCCCAAGTACCAATTGCTGCTGTCGTTACTGTAAACGTTGGTCGTGGTCTTGCCGTAGCCATCGCTGGTGCTCACGTCAACCTTTGTGGCGTTGCCCCAGTTGTCGTATTCGGTCTTGGTGGTAATCACCGGCAGCACCGCTCCGTTGTAATCCCAGCCGCTTTCGACACTTTGATTGGCATAAATGAAGTAGCGCTTGCCGATGCCAACAGAACAGGGTATTGCCGTCGTACTGGCAGCGTCGTTGCAGTTATAGCCATTGGTGATCTGGCTGAGCACACCGTTGTTACCGCCACCGCTGATGGTTTTCCTGAGGGTGGCTGGCAAACCAATATAGGGCCAGTTCTGGAGATATTCGGTATAGGAAGCAAGGCCGGTCTCCACTTGCTTTGTCTGCATCCATCGGAAACCAAGCATTCCCCGTCCTGCAAGATCACTCTTTAATCCGCCGTAGGTGTAGTTGACGCTAGTGGCGCCTCCGATACCGTTGGAGGAACTAACTGACGACGCCACATACATTGCCCCTTGCACGTCTTGAACCGGATACGTGGATGCGTTAGTGCCGCCATCCCTGGTATAGATGTTTTTATTCGTGAGGGGCTGATAAACAACATCGATTTTCGTCTGATCGCTGGCGAAAACACTGTTGATTTGGCCGACACCACCATTCGCCTGATACAAGGAGTTATAAGTCGGATCGTTTGACCAGATCATCACGTCCATCTTTCCATCACCATTGAAATCGCCGGGAAGCGATCCTGCCGTGCCACTGCTGGAAGCCAGCAATGTGGTGCGAATGTTGAAATCTGGCGCTTTGGTGAAAGTACCGTCGCCATTGGAGAGATACAACGCGTTGTAAGTCGGGTCGTTGGACCAGATCATGACGTCCGTTTTTCCGTCCCCATTGAAGTCACCCAGGAATGAGCCGGTTGTGCCGCTACTGGATCCCAGCAGCGTGGTACGAATGTTGAAATCTGGCGCTTTGGTGAACGTGCCGTCACCATTGGAGAGATACAACGCGTTATAAGTCGGATCGTTGGACCACGTCATGACATCGGTCCTGCCATCTCCGTCGAAGTCGCCGAGAAACGAACCTACCGTTCGATTACTGTGGGCCAGCGAGGTGGACCGGATGTTGAAATATGCCGCTTTGGTGAACGTGCCGTCACCATTGGAGAGATACAAAGCGTTATACGTTGGATCATCATTCCAGACCAGTATGTCGGTCTTTCCATCACCGTTGAAATCGCCGAGAAACGATCCCGTTGTATTGCTACTCGAACCCAGTAAAATCGTACGAATATTGAAATCCGGTGCTTTGGTGAAGGTGCCATCACCATTGGAAAGATATAGCGCGTTATAAGTCGGATCATTGGACCAGCTAAGGACATCGGTTTTCCCATCGCCATTGAAGTCCCCCAAAAACGACCCGACTGCGCCACTGCTCGATCCTAGCAACGTCGTCCGGATGTTGAAATCCGGTGCTTTAGTGAACGTGCCGTCGCCTCCAGAGCCCCAATTGAATTCTGACGCGATGAGGCAAGTTTCAGCAGCGCACCGCTGGATTTTTGTAATCAGCGATTCCCGCGTCAGAGCCTGCTGCTTGTACGTGATTTGGTACGTCCCTGTCAGAAGAGCGCCAACATAGTTTTCTACAGACTTGAGTCGAACCACGTTTTTAATTAACGACCCTGCATGGTAAAACGATGAGGAGTCAGGTCGACTCTCGTACTTCAACAGCACAGAATTCGCTGGCGGCGAATTGGTTTTGCGATTCCCGGAAAAATCGATTCGACCAGGATAGTAATCGCCGTTTGATGCGTCCTTTGTGTAGGTCGCTGTGAGATAGTTGCCTTTGGAATCTTCAATCCTGTTAAGCGCCCACGTCCTGATTGATGTCTTTCCTTGGGCCTCAATCCGAGAGTCAGCTGTATTGCCGTATTCCATCACTTGTCCTGCCTTGGTCCACACTTTAAACCACGCAGGTCCGTTACCCGCGACGCCATAGGACACGATCTTTGCAAAACTCTCGCGCTCGGTCCGGTACTCCGTTCCGTCGCTGCCATTGACGCCGATAATCGCCATCAAACGTTGCCCATCGAGGCAATAGCGATCATTGTTGTCGTAATTCACACTTCCTCGCACTCCGTCCTGCGCCAATGTTCTGGGACACCGCCCCACTCCACCCAAACCACCGAGACTCCAACCGATACCTAAGGGGCCGTTGCCATTCTGGCTGCTATAACTCAGCGATAGTTTCGGTTCCATCCCGCCAACACCAGAGGTAACCTGAATGGGAATACTATACGTGGCGGCTCCGGTTTCGCTAACTTGGAATTGCCCCGCGGTGACCATTTGAGCTTGAAGAGAAACCGATGCCAGCATCATCGGAAACAGACATGCAAGAGATAGCCATGCCTCATGGCGAAATGGATTACGCAAGAATTCCCCCGAATTATTTTTGCTGCGCGTAGTTAGATTTTTTTTGCGGGCAAACGTTTATTTTTTGCCCTTTGCGACGCGCCATATTAGCCAACTTGGTTACGCGTTGCTATAGACTTTTTATCAACTTTCAATAAAAATAATTCAAAACAAAGTACCTACCGAGAAGTATGGAGATGCCAAGAGATCGGTGCTGGCGCCATAAAGAGCTTTACATCTCCGACTGACTCAATCGTTTTGAGAAAGCCCCCGCGCTCTCCCTCCGCTCGCTGTAACGATTTGCGAGCATCGGCGAGACGTCGCGTGTCAGCAAAGTAAATTTCATCAATTCCTCCATCACATCCACCACGCGGTCGTAGTACGCGGAAGGATGCATGCGGCCGGCGTCGTCGAATTGCTGGAATGCTTTCGCCACCGAGGATTGATTCGGGATTGTCAGCATGCGC
>Ga0105240_10015004_pt1 | contig 10551 bp, 11 predicted proteins | sample KBSC54metaG_FD_80426 | JGI IMG/M metagenome (GOLD analysis project Ga0105240, IMG submission 80426) | Corn rhizosphere microbial communities from Kellogg Biological Station, Michigan, USA - KBS C5-4 metaG | ecosystem: Host-associated > Plants > Roots > Rhizosphere > Soil | place: Michigan, USA...
ACTTAAAAAATGATAAAGAGCTTGATTTGGTTTATTTGATGAAGAACTCCACCATGCTGCCATTGCACCAATATTACTAAAAGACCCATAGTCAAAGCGAATGCCAGCGGGCAAGCCTGCAAAACCACTACTGTTATTTGCTCCTGCGTTAGGGCTTAACCAATATTTCGTTCCCGTATCTTTCATTGCTCCGCCTGCAATACTACTTTGGCCGCAATCCACACAAGTTGTATCAGCAGCAGGATCAAGACAAGTAGCCAATGTATTCCATTCTGCATCAGTGGGAATATGCCAGCCAACAGGTGCTAATCCTCTTGGATCGCTTACTGCATACCAATTATATAATTTGCCATAGATAGCTGCATAAGTAGCAGAGTCATTATTATACCAGCACCATGCGCCGGTAGTTAAATTAGCCCATTGAGCAGAATCTGTTACCTGAGGTATAGCATCACCATTGTTATAGGTTGAAACATCAAGATTTTTGGTCATCCATACCTGGTTACATATTTTAATACCGGGTATAGGCAATGGACTTCCTTGTGCAGAACTACTACCGGTACAGATGTTAAACCAAACCGTACCTCTGTATAATTCAATACAAGAAGAATCTGTATTAAATATCATCATTCCTGCAACAGGTGTTGCTATGCCATTGCGTTGCAAAGTTGTCATTCGAGGAAGAAGAAATCCTTTATTCGTGGATGCTAGTTCAAGCACACTTGAAGAGTTAGGTGTTGTTGTTCCAATACCAATCTGTGCAAAGCTTTTAATCAAAAAAAAAGAAAAAATCACCAGCGTTACTAATGCCTTCATTGTTGTAATGTCTATGTTATAAAAAATTATACATCTAAGCAGAGATAAAATTGAGAGATATTATTATGAACCAATATTACTTAAGCTCTATCTATCATTAAAACAAAAATCTTTCCAATCATTTATTTCAAACTTTATGAACTTTTATTTTTTGTTCGAGTAAATATTGCCACGGATATTATAAATATTATTATTATCAGTGTGGAATTATATATACATATACTATTTAATCGTTACCGGGAATTCTTTATTTGTTTGGATTAATTGGATAGACTTATAATGGCATAACCTTTGTTTAAAATAAAACACAATAGTATTGTAATACGGGGGTATTATTTATGCTATAATCAAGAGCTACACTTAAAAAGTGGCTCTTTTTTTTAAAAAATTTCTTTACTTGATTTTTTGTTTTAACCAACCAACGGCTTTAATCGTGTACCTATCAGTTCAATAGATCGCAGCAGCTTATCATGTGGCAATTCAGCGCTGTCTAACTGGAAAGTAAGTCTTGTAATACCTCCAAGCGCTTCTGAATGTCGAAGAATTTTTTGTGCAACTTCTTCTGGGCTTCCTACAAGCAATGCACCTGTTATTCCCGCTTGTGCTTCGAAACGGCCACGTGTCATCGGCGGCCATCCACGCTCCTTGCCTACTTTAGTCATTGATGCTGCATAGCCGGGATAAAATTCGTTCATTGCCTGTTCAGTAGTATCAGCAACATATCCCAATGAATGCACGCCAACTTTCAATTGATCATCACTGAAACCGGCTTTTTTTCCTGCCTTTCGATACAGATCAACCAATGGAGCAAAGCGATGAGTTTCACCTCCAATGATAGCAACCATCAATGGCAGGCCAAGCATACCGGCACGAATAAAAGATTCCGGCGTGCCACCAACTCCCAGCCAAACAGGAAGCGGATCCTGTAACGGCCTCGGATACACCGGCTGATTGTTCAATGCAGGGCGAAATTTTCCTGACCATGTAACAAATTCATTTGTACGAATCTTAAGAAAGAGATCCAGTTTTTCTGCAAACAATTCATCATAGTCTTCGAGATTATAACCAAACAACGGAAATGCTTCAATGAAAGAACCACGTCCCACAACCATTTCAGCACGTCCACGTGAAATGAGATCAAGTGTTGCGAAATCTTGAAACACTCTAACGGGATCGGCTGCACTAAGTACTGTTACTGCACTTGTAAGACGAATATGTTTGGTACGTGCAGCAGCTGCAGTCAGAATAAGTGATGGCGCAGAATCCAGGAATCCTTTTCGATGATGTTCGCCAATTCCAAAGACATCGAGGCCAACCTTGTCAGCGAATTCAATTCTGTCCAGCAATTGCGCCATTGCATCCGCATCATTGATTGATCTGTCTTTATCGCCGCTCATCATTGCAGCAAAACTGTCAATACCTATTTCCATGTTATCAGAATAAAAGTTTGAAATCTTGTTTGTTGAATACAAGTATAGAATAAAACATTTAGCGGGGAAAAAAGTTCGGTGAAGTATGTGAATGATTATGGGACAAGCTTCAGTGCTACTATTAAGCATCGTTGTGTCACTCACTTGTACGGCACACCTTTAATGAGCTTTTATTGAAGCGAAGGAAGACTGCAGCTAAAAAGCAGGAAGAACAATCTCGTTAAGATAAAAATCAAGCAGTGAAGAAGAAGCATCAAAACAATTAATTTCAACTACTTTGTTTTCTGATACTTCAATTACTTTTTCAACGAAAAAATAATTCAGCTGATATAAAATGTGAAGATTGGTATTTCTAAAATCCGTGCTTACGGGGATGGCGTACTCGAAAATAGCATGCTCTCTTGCATCTTCAGTCAGGTTGACAAAATCTACTATTTTCATTTTAAACAGGATTGGTTTCCGAACTACAACGGAATATTCTGTAAAATATTGTGTTATTATATAATATCTTCTTTCTTTTTGAATCAGTAAATTGCTGAATAAAGCTGAAAAGCACAAGTGAGTGACACAACTATGATGACCAAAGAACAAAATGTTCATACCAAAAAAATAATAAAAGAAAATAATGAAAAACGAAAAAATAGCTACTCTATTCCTGGATATCGGCGGAGTATTATTGACGAATGGCTGGGGCAAACCTTCACGCAAACTGGCTGTTGCCCATTTCAACCTTGACCCCGAAGAAACGGAAGAGCGGCATCATCTTACATTTGACACATATGAAATGGGCAAACTTTCATTGGATGAATATCTCAACCGTGTAGTTTTTTATGAGCATAGAGATTTTTCAAAAGAAGATTTCAGATCATTTATGTTTGAGCAGTCGAAGCCATTGCCGGGCAGCATCGACTTTTTTTCAGAATTAAAAGCAAAGCATAAACTGAGTGTAATTGCAGTAAATAATGAAGGCCGTGAATTAAATGAATACAGGATTCGGAAATATAAGCTTGATCAATTGTTTGATGCATTTGCTTCTTCCTGTTATATGAAATTGCGCAAACCCGATGTTGATATTTTTCATATGGCATGTGACATTGCACAAACGCTGCCGCACCATGCAATGATGGTTGATGACCGGATGATGTTTGTGGATGTTGCCAAAAGTATTTCTATTCATGGATTGCATTTTGATGAATTGAAAAATATAAAAGAAAAAATAAAGGAAGTTGAATTCAAATTCAATTAGAAAATATAAAACCCAAAGCAATGAAAAACGATATATTTTTTCTTGCACTTGCATTAATTACCGGCGCTCTAATTCCTATTCAAGCTGCCACCAACACAGCTTTTAATAAAAGCATCGGGAGTCCATTCATAACAGGCTTAATGGTTTTTATTGTCGGACTTGTGGGAATGCTGTTGTTTGTCCTTTTATCAAGAGCATCTTTTCCTTCACCGCATCAATTGAGTTCTGCTCCTTTATATGGTTACCTGGGTGGATTAATCATTGCCACGTATGTTGTTATGATAACAATTTTAGTTCCGAGGATTGGAGTTGGAACAGCTATTGGACTTATTGTAACGGGGCAAATTATTTGTGCGGTTATAATTGATCACTTTGGCCTCTTCAATGTTGCGGTGCGATCGATTAGCTTAGTACGTTTAACAGGAATGATTTTAATGATTGGAGGTGTTTACTTAGTAATGAAGAAATAGATTTTTATTAATTTTCAGGTAAGACTTCTTTATTGATAACTCCGCGTATTAAATTTTTAGACACATTGCCATTAATCAATGTTATATCAAGTTTTACAATCCTGTCGTTGTCTTTATCAAATTCAGGATGAACTACCTCAATCTCATTCGCATACATGTCGACCTTTATTTGATCCATAAAGAGCCTGACCGTATCATCCTTATGTTTTTCATCAGCCACATAGTCGTCATCAACAAATGTATATGAATAAAGCATTTTACAATTATTGTCAACGGGCAGTTCAATAAATTTTACATCTTGCATTTTATACTTAGTATTATAGTAAATGTCTTTTCAGATAGGCATCCATCGAAACTTTTCCACCGCCATCAAAAGCAAACACGACTAATAATACCAAAATGAAGATAGAAAATAACACATCCGAATGCACCATCGCCATTCCACTGCTGTTAATAAAAATGAGAGCGCCTAATACTATGGGTATTTGAGCCCAAACCGCCAGCCGTGTCCAGAGACCAAGAATAATAAGCGTACCACCGAGCAAATGCACCCATGTAATGATCATAGCAAGAACTACAGTAAGATTTAAAGCATTCAGCCGGCTTTTTTGAATTACTTCCTGCAAGGACTGGCTGTCATTAAGAAAATAAATACCCCGAATAGCAAGACATACACCCAGCATTACCCGGAAAATGGTAAACCAAAGCGGATATGAGGCATCCCATTTTTTTATTTGATATGAAAGGTTCATGATTAGAGTTTTTGATTCCTGTATACGTATCCCAATAAATATGCCACAAAACCAATCAGATTCTTTAAGCGGATGACATTGATAATCATGAAAATGTGTTTCAAATTTGTTATAAATGTAATGCTGATGCTTTCGTATTTTTATGCAAAAGAATTACTGCATGGATGTTAAAATAGAGGCTTCATGGAAAGAAGTACTCAAAGATGAATTTACCAAGCCTTATTTTTTGGAAATAGCAACTTTTCTGAAAACAGAAAAACTTGCAGGTAAAATAATCTATCCTCCCGGGCCGCTTATTTTCAATGCATTCAATCATACTCCATTTGATAAAGTGAGAGTGGTGATAATCGGACAAGATCCTTATCATGGCCAGGGACAGGCACATGGATTATGTTTTTCGGTACAGACAGGAGTTAAACCGCCACCATCATTAGTAAATATTTACAAAGAGATTGCATTTGATATTGGTGTTGCCATGCCGATGCATTATGGCAATCTAACGAGTTGGGCAGATCAAGGAGTTTTATTGCTCAATGCTGTACTAACGGTGAGGGCTAACGAACCCGCCAGTCATTCAAAAATCGGCTGGATGAATTTCACTGATGCCGTTATCAAGAAAATATCGGATGAAAAAAAAGGCGTGGTATTTTTGTTGTGGGGAAAATTTGCCCAGGATAAACAAGTGTTGATCGATGAGACAAAACATTTTGTTTTAAAAGCAGCACACCCATCTCCTTTTTCTGCCGACAAGGGCTTCTTTGGATGCAAACATTTTTCAAAGACAAATGAATTACTTACTAAACAGGGCTTTGAGCCAATCGATTGGAAACTACTAACACCGTAGCATACATGATAAAAAATATTTTCGCAAGAATATGGGCTACCTGGGCAGCAATCTGGTTTATTGTTACCATGCTTATTTTTTTTATACCATTTTGCTGTTGTTTTTTTTGGAGTGAGCCAAAGCGCAGTCATATCTCCTATCCTATCTTTCGTTCATGGATGGCTGTATATCTTCCGTTGGTTGGTGTGTTTATTAAAATTAAAGGTGAAGAAAATTTTAAAGCTGATAAAAACTATATCGTGTTGTGCAATCACAATACACTGATGGATATTCCTGTTTCGTCAACTGAAATTCCGGGTGCTAATAAAACCATTGCCAAGATTGAATTTGCACGAGTACCGATTTTTGGCGTAGTGTATAAGCTGGGCTCTGTGTTGGTTGATAGAAAAGATAAAGACAGCAGGCGCAATAGTTTTATACAAATGAGAACTGTGCTCGAAAATGGTTTGCACATGTGCATCTATCCGGAAGGAACAAGAAATAAATCAGGCAAGCCACTGAAAGAATTTCATAACGGGGCTTTCAAGCTTGCTGTTGATACAAAGAAAGAAATTTTGCCTTCCATACTTTTTGGAACCAATGATGTAATGCCGAACAATAAAGCATTTTATTTTTTACCGGGGAAAATAGAATTTCATTTTTTACCTGCCATTCAACCGGGCGATGATGCGGAAACATTGAAGCAGCTTGTGTTTGAGCTGATGTGGAATTATATTGAGATGAATAAATAGGCACTGAGGCACAAAGGCACAAAGTAAAAGAGAATAGCAAACTGAACATATTTCTAATAATCAATGTATTTGCTAAATAGTAGTACAAAAGCTGAACGGAGCGTCGCAACGATGATGCCATGAAAAACTACTGCCGGTATCAAAATAAAAAAATGCAGATCAACACGATCTGCATTTTTAATTATTCATTCTTTAATTCTTTCATTTATTTATATCCTTCCAAAGCAAAAACAGAAAATGAAGAAAGCCAATGATCTATATCATAATTGCCTTTGCCAATACTTTCCTGTGCATAATCCCACATTTCATTTTGTGCATCTACCCATGCTTTTTTAACTTCAGGAGTTAATGCATCTGCAGGCAATGATTTTAAAATTCCATTTAAACACCAGATGCGATTCAATTGAAATCCATCCCAATGCGATGCATAGCCATCATGCACTGCAATGTGTTTTACATACAATACTTTTTTCACACCTTCTACCGTGAACAAATCACTTGAGAATTGATGAAGCCAAACTGCATAATCATTTTGTGGCAACACTTTACGCATCAAATCAGCGATCAATAAACCGGCTGACATGAAATCATATCCGAACGGTTCTTTAACTAAAGGAAACTCCTGCCTGAATGATCCATAGAATTTTTTAGATGCAGCAAGTACAACCTGCTCAAGACTGTCATTCTTTGTAGTTCTTGCATAGTCAAGTGCAAAGGAAAGTCCTAATGCAGAACTGTAATGATCACCTGAATAAACAGGCTCTTCCATCATCGGCCATTCCTGGATATATTTTGAAGCAATAAAATCTGACAATGGTTTTAAATTCTTCATCCATTTTTTTGCTAGCGGATCATTCCATGTTGTCAGCTCATCTGCAATTTTTAATAACCAGGATGTTCCGTAAGGAAATTCAAAATCATCTTCCTGGTGTGATTGCAGATATTTTAATTCCTGTAAAATATTATCAGCATTGAAACTCATTTCAAGCTTTGCTTTGATAGCGCTTGCTTCTTTTATTTTTGGATAAGCCTTTAATAATTTTACCAAAGCCCAATGATTGTGAACGCCGGAATGCCAATCATAACAACCATAAAATGATGGCCATAGTTTGTTTGGAGGCTGAAGGTCCTGTGGTTTTTGTAACCGTTCCATGTAATAATGCGGATAAGCACTATCAGTACAATGAAGCGAAAGATTTGCAAAGTAAGATGCGCCGACATCGCTTAATGTGAGACGTCCGTCAGTCAATGTTGTAGTAAGATCCTTGGTTTGCGTTTGTTGTGTTAGAGGCTGTGCAAAAGACTTCAATCCAATAACAATAAGCAACAGGCAACAGATTTTTTTCATGCTGGGAAAAGTTTAGGGACGTAAATATCTTAAAAAAAATACAAGTGAAAGAAAAAGGTTTTGTTGAGCCTAGTCGGGCTGCGCTTTCAGGTCATAATATATCTTGATGAGATTGTTTTGGCCCAGATCAGTTTCAATAAAAAATGATTTTCTTTTCTTACCATCAATAATCTCGAGTACTGATGTGTTGGGTGGAATAGAACCAAGATTATCAGCAATAAATGTTATCGTATTCGGTCCGGGCTCTAATGTTACTGTAAGATATTGTGTTCTCTTTTTAACAGGAAAACCACGAGCGATCCATTTACCATTAATATTGATTGAAATACTATCACCATCTTCCACTGCATCATCCCAAATAGCAAACGTAAGTTGTCTTGATGTTGAGATAATACCACCGAGTATTTTATCGCCGGGTTTTAATGTATCAGCTTCTTCATCTAACATTGGATTGTAAGGCGTAAATTCTTTGTCTTCACTTTTGTCACGATCATAAAAAACCTTTGCTGCAATAAATGTTGCACCACTATCTGCCCTATTGGCAAAGTCAAGCGAAAATCGTTTTTTGGAAAACTGAAGATTAGCTCTGCCCCTGTTCGGAAGATCATTCGCAAAATTATCAGCGAAGAAAGTAAGAATGTTTAAGCCGGTGTCAAGCACAATATCATCAACCTGTTCTTTTCTTTTATTCAGTTCAACCTGATCAACGAATTTAATACCGTTCAAAGCAGCTGAAACAACATCACCTCCTGTTTTCTTGCTATCAGTAAGATTTATGACTCCATCACGCTGCGAAATAAAAATCGTATCAAGTAAACTGAAATAAGCAGGGGAAATTTGCGGACTTAAGATTTCATCAATGGCTTCATCATTTCTCCACGGGATATCATTTATTTTTCTTAACTGGATATCATCATCCCTGAAAAAGTTTTTAAGCCGCTGAGCTGTTTTCCTGTATTGTTTTTCTATACGCAAAGTATCTGTCTCTGAACCTTCTGCCTGCCTGGCATCCATTCGCATGATGCTTAACATGGAGCCGCCACTGAGATCGCGGCTGTGATCAAAAATCCCATTCATCAATACAGGCCATTTGCCGAGATTAAAAGGATTTTCATAAACAGGATATTTATTTCTGCTGATGGCAAGCTGGCGAATACTTTTTTTAACCAATAACAATTCATAATCCGCAGAAAAGCTGTCGCACCGGATAGTTAAGTGAGCAGGATACAACACATTTTTTTCCGGAAGTGCAATCTGCAACTGAGCAAAGACGGGCGAATACCCGTTTTCAGCAGGAGCCTCCATTTTCCACGTGCCTGCATATGCATCTGACTGTGCGAATGAATGATTCGCAACAAAGAGAAGGCAGAAAAATAATATCCAAGGATTTCGGTTCATTGATCGATGAGGGAAGATAAATAAATTATGATTTTAGTTCTGTAAATAATTATGCACTAGGTTCTAATAACTATCTTTTCGATAAATATTATAAGCATAAATGCCATCAAAGTACCAACTGCATAACAAACAATATCACTCCATAAAAAGCCATGGCCCAGCATAGCTCCTCCTATTGCTGTATCACGAATAGCGTCTATCCATGGTGCATGATAAAGCTGCGATACTTCATCAGCAACGCCCAGCACATAATTTATCAATGCTAATGTCCACAGCGATGTTTTATCAAAGAAAAAACGCAAAAAGAAAAGAAACATACCGGCCCAGATAACATCGCCACCATATTTCACAATCAATGGATGAAACCATTGATGATGAATACGTGTAGCAAATGCGAGCCAGATGAAAAAGATAAACAGAATAAGATAAAGTAGTTTTCGTAAGAGCATTTTATTAAGTCAGATTAATTTCAGTCTAAACTACTTTAATCTGTCTACTTTTTTTGCGAAAGGAATGTGAAAGTTTAAGATTTCCCTTATTTTTAGATTCAATCAACCCTTACTTTAAAATGAAATCTTGCCTTGTAGTAATTTTTCTTTTTCTTTCTCATAATCTATTTGCCCAAACAAATAAGGACGCCGTTAGCTTTTTAATAACTGCTCCAAAAGCAAAAACACATAATAGTTTATATAAAATAATAAAAACTATCGACTCAAGAAAAGACACCACCAATCTTGGTTACATTGGAATAAAAAGCGCAAATAAACAGCCTACCTATATAAAAATAAAAAACTCTTTCAGCGATCAATTTCAAAAGCTGCTTGATCAAATGAATGATAGTTCAGTTGGCAATGGAGAGTTATTATTACAGATAAACCATTTCAAAATTTATTCGGCAGATGATAAGCTAAATAAGCGGATTAGCTTCTTTTTACGTATGCACCTTTATGAAGTTAATAATAAAGGCTATAGTCAATTAAGCTTGCTAGATACGAATGCTATTTTTATATATGCCCATTCACTTAAGGGTGAATCTAACAATAAAGTTTTTGATAGTTGTAGTAAAATAATTTCTGATTTCTTAAATACAAGTCTTCCAATCTCTTCTACTGTATCTGCCGCTTATAACTTTAATGATATAATTCATATTGACAGCATTGAAAAAAGCAGAACTCCATTGTACAATATGGATACTTTGAAAACCGGTATCTATTTAAACTATAAAGCCTTTCTTAATCAAATGCCTGATACGCTTGTAGAAATCTCTACAAAATACAAGAAAGGAAAATTAACTGATGTAATGAGAAAAATTAGTTACATAAATGAAGATGGAAATAAAATTGAAGATGATGTTCCTGTAAATCCCGGAACTTTTTATGCAATAGTAGATAAAAGCCAGGCCTACGTTTCAAATGAATTTGGTATTTACCCAATCGAAAAACATGATAACGATTTTTATTTCACCGGCATCATTGACGTTTCATCACAAAAAGCAATGAGCGGATTTTCGGTCGCA
>Ga0105240_10015005_pt1 | contig 10550 bp, 8 predicted proteins | sample KBSC54metaG_FD_80426 | JGI IMG/M metagenome (GOLD analysis project Ga0105240, IMG submission 80426) | Corn rhizosphere microbial communities from Kellogg Biological Station, Michigan, USA - KBS C5-4 metaG | ecosystem: Host-associated > Plants > Roots > Rhizosphere > Soil | place: Michigan, USA...
CGAAATGGGGCGGCAATCCTGAAATTTTTTTGACGCGATTGCAGCATGAAGTTGCACGCGCTTGTGCAACGCGAAAAACTTTTTTGCCGAGAGGCGGTTAGTTTATTTTGCTGCCTTAATGAACTGCATGGATTTCGAAGCAGCCATGCATATCCGGATTTTGTGGAACGAATTCGCGCGACGTGAACGCGGAGCGCAATCGCAAATGTTCCCCGCGAAATACGTGGGTTTTTAACGACGTATTTCATCGAAAGCTAAACGGCGCCCCGTAGTCTGCCGGATTGCCGGGATGGCTTCCAACACTTCAAAAAGTGTTTCGATGATTACGCAACTTCACAGCACCAGCATGGGAACAGTCAGCACGTCTGACGCAGAGCACGATGTGGCCACAAGTGTTACTACGAACGATTGCCGCATCAACGAGCGGGAGAATCAGTCCGGCCGCCGATTGCGGAACTTGCTGCTGGCCGGCAACGCGGTTGTCTGGATTGTGATCATCCTGGCCGTGCGGGCATGGCTTTTCTGACGCGCGACCTTCACGCCTTTATTGATTCTCGCGCGGTTCCGTGTTCGCTAACGTGGATGACGCGAACCAACTCCGCAGCACCAGGCCGAATTTCCGCTTCAACGCCGCCCGATACGCGCATCTACGCGATCGGCGACATCCATGGCCGTGCCGACCTATTGATCGAAACGATCGAACGCATCGATAGCGATCTCGAACGCAGGCCGATCGGCCATAGCGTGGAAGTCTATCTCGGTGATTATGTCGATCGCGGTCCCGACGCAAAGGCGGTGATCGACCTGCTTTCCGTTCGGCTCGTGAACAACCGCGCGGTCTGCCTCCGCGGCAATCATGAAGACCTCATGGAGAGTTTCCTGCGGGATCCCGATCATCTCGAGACATGGTCGCAGCTCGGAGGTATGCAGACCCTTGCATCTTACGGTGTTGTTCCAGATCGCAATCGTGGTGAGACCAGCAGGGATTTGCATCGCAGATTCTGCCAAATGTTTCCACGCACTCATTTATTGTTCTTGCAATGCCTGAAACCCTGGCTTGGTTGCGGCGACCTGTTGTTCGTTCATGCCGGCATCCGCCCCGGCATTCCCTTCGAACGACAACAGCTCAACGACTTGCTCTGGATCCGCGGCGAATTTCTCGACTCGGAGCTTGATCACGGCAAACTGATCATTCACGGCCACACACCGGTTCCGCATCCTGACATCCGCGCGAATCGGATCAACATCGACACCGGCGCCGTTTGGACCGGAACTCTCACCTGCATCGCGATCGAGGAAACGTCGATCATGTTCCTGTAAGCGATTGCTGCTTGCATAGGCAGCGCAGGGAACTCGTCATCTCATTTTTTTGCCTTGTTTGCTGCACTATCTTCCGCGGCTGTCACCGTGCTGTTTCTCTTAGGACACGCTCATGCAGCAACGCGCTCTCGCTCTACTCGCCATCGTCGTGATGCTCGCGACGTCTGGAACAAGCACTTTCTCCTCCGCATCGGCGCAAGCGCAGTATCAATCAGCTCCCTCATCGCAGACCTCGCCAGGCGATTACGTGCTTGGTCCAAATGATAGAGTACGTCTCAAGGTCTATGGCGAGCCCGATATCTCCGGCGAATATGAAATCGACAACACCGGACAGGTTTCAATTCCACTAGCCGGTCACATCGCGGCCGCAGGTCTGACGACCAAGGAGCTCGAACATGCGATCGCGGCAGCACTGGCAAAGGGGATCGTGCGCGATCCGCGCGTGAATGTCGAAGTCGCGCTCTACAGGCCCTACTACATCTTGGGTGAGGTCAAGAAGAGCGGCGAATATCCGTATCGCCTCGGGTTGACGGTGCTTGATGCCGTCGCGTCCGCGGGCGGCTTCACCTATCGCGCGAATGAAAACAAGGTTTACGTACGGCGCGCAGGTTCCGGCGCTGAACAGACCTACTCGCTCGACACTCCTATTATGGTCTATCCGGGCGACAATATACGCGTTCCCGAGCGCTTCTTTTGAACAAATCTCTTACGTGCGATTCACTTGTGTTAACGCCACTCGCGTCGTCGTGAAGATACGCACGAGCTGACGTCGCTCGCGGAACTGCGCGCGACATAGTCTCGACGTTTTGCGGTGCGAACTGCACAGCTCCAATTTTTCTCGCATTGCAGAAAACTTTTTTGCTTCGATCACGTTGCATTGAGTCAGGGGAACAATCTTCCGATTTAGCAACGCCAGCAACGCATGCTCTGTGATGCCGATGAAGACGACACCGCGGAATGCCAGAGACGTGACGCGTCTCTGTGCGACGCACGATGTTTTTTTGAGCAGCGGCCAGCGTCAGCGACGCATGGCCGTCGCGTGCTCACGATCGTTGTGCTCTCGGCAGTCGCAACTGCGTTCATGTTTGCCAAACCGGCGAATGCGCAAGCCATTCAGACTCCGAGTGAGCCAACCGCTGCGCCATGGAACGTGCAGCGGATCTTCGATCCGACGCCGCTGCCGATGCTCACCGATGCGGATAGCCGGCAGGAGCTGGCGCCTGAGGACACGCCGGTGAAGACACGGCAGCAGCCCGGCTATGAGCCGACCGGAATCCGTGCAGGCTCGTGGCTGTTCAGCCCATCGCTGATCACCGGCGGCTTCTACGACAGCAATGTCTTTTCCACGAGCACGCAGAAGCGTTCCGACATTGCCGCCGTGTTCGAGCCGTCGCTGCGCGCGCACACCACGACGGACCAGGGCGGCGCCGATGTCACGCTGGACACGCAATCGACCGTCTACAACCAGAACTCCGGCCTCGACCAGACCAATGCGAGCCTGAAGGGCAACGCCTGGTTCGACATCGCGCACGACATGGCCGTGCTCGGAAGCCTGCAGGTCGCGCATCTCAACGAAGGCGTCGGCACGCTGTCGTCGCCAGCCAACGCGGTGCAGCCGACCCCCTACAACCTCATTTCGGGCGATCTCAGCCTGCGCAAGGAATTCAACCGCCTGGTGGCGTCAATCGGTGTCAAGGCCGACTCCTATGATTTCGGCTCGACGCGGGCGCAGAACGGCACGGTCATCAACCAAGACAGCCGCGACGGACAAATCTATACGGTGCACAGCCGTGTCGACTATGCATTCTCCTCGGCGCTCGGATGGTTTGCCGGCGTCGAAGGCAACGAGCGCAATATCCGCGGTACCTTCGACCACTCGCTGGACTCGCAGGGCTACCGCGCCCTGACGGGCGTCACGGTTGGATTCACCACGCTCCTCACCGGCGAGTTCGGCGTCGGCTATGTGCAGCAGCATTTCGTCGATCGGACGATCGGCACGATCGACGGCCCATCCTATCGCGCGAGGCTGACTTGGAGTCCGACGCGTCTGCTCGACGTCCACTTCAACGCCGAGCAGCTCGTCACGCAAACCGCCGACACCAGCTCGGTCGGCGTGCTCGCCAACGCTGTCCAGCTCGGCGCCGACTACGAGCTTCGCCGCAACGTGATCTTTTCGGCCACTGGCGGCTACGAGGTCGATCGCTTCTTCGGCCAGGTCCGCAAGGACGACGTCACGACGGCAGAAGCCGGCATCAAGTATGTGCTCAGCCGCTATGGCTCGGTGTCCGGCTTCTATCGCTACACCATGCGCAATAGCGACGTGCCCGTCTTCAGCTACGACAAGAGCCAGGTTGGGATAAATGTTACAGCGCAGTATTGACCAGCCTTATGTCCTGGAGGACCTCTCGGAGCCTCCAGCGCCGAAGGCGTCGCAGCCTACCGTCGATCTGCGCGAGCTGGTCCGCATCCTGCGGCGTCGCTGGAAGGAGGCGGCCATGGTTCCAGCGGCGCTGGTCGCGCTGGCCCTGATCTATGTGGGCATGACCACGACATTATATACGGCGACCTCCACCGTTCTCGTCGATCCACGCCGCGCCACCGCGATCGAATCGAACCAGTCGTCGGTTCAGACCTCGAATTTCGGCACCGATGACGCCACCATCGAGAGCGAAACGATGCTGATCCAGTCGATCGCGATCCTCGAGCGCGTGGTCGACAAGCTGAAGCTGACGCAGGATCCCGAGTTCTCGGCCCGGCCCGGACTTCTCGATCCGATCAAGCACCTGTTCAGCAGCAAAAGCTCTGGCAGCGGCGCAAGCGCCGCCGACTATGCCCGTGCGCACGCGATCGACGTCCTGAAGCACCGCATGAAGGTGACGCGGCAGGGCACGACTTTCCTGGTCGACATCAATGTCAGCTCGGAATCGCCGCAAAAGGCCGCGACACTCGCCAACGCCGTGGCGGACGCCTATTTCGTCGAGCAGGTGCGCGCCAAGAATGATGCAAGCAAGATCGCATCGAAATGGCTCAACGGCCAGATCGACGAGCTGAAGTCGCGCGTTGTCGCTGCGGAGAAGGCGGTCGAGGACTATCGCGCCGCCAATAATCTCACGGTCTCGCAAGGCGTCACCGTCAACGACCAGCAGATCACCGACCTCAACAACCAGCTCGTCGCCGCCCGCGTGCAGACCGCGGAAGCGCAGGCGAAATACGAGCAGGCCAAACAAATGCCAAAAGCCGCCGATGCCGGCGGCATCAGCGCGGCTATATCGTCCGAAACCATCATTCGGCTGCGCACCCAATACGCCGAGATCGCCAAGAACGAAGCCGAGCTGTCCAGCAAATATGGTCCTCGTCATCCGGCGGTCGCAAACGTGCATGCGCAATTGCGCGACACCCAGCGCCTCATCAACGACGAGATCCAGCGCATCCTGCAAGGCACCAAGCACGATTACGAGGTCGCACGCTCTCGCGAAGCATCGCTGCAACAGAGCCTGGACCGATTGCAGGGCGTATCGACGTCGTCGGGATCGGCTCAGGTGCACCTGCATGAATTGCAGCGCGAGGCCGAAGCGAACCGCACGCTTTATGAGTCCTATCTCGCCCGCTACAAGGAGACCACCGCTCAGCAGAGCCTGGATCTGCCGGACTCCCATGTCGTCACCACCGCTTCGGCCCCGGTCGCGCCGTCCTGGCCCAAGACCTCTTTCATCGTCGGACTAGCGCTCACCATTGGGCTCGGCATCGGCTGTGTGGTCGCCTTTCTCGCTGACTACCTCGACCCGCGCGTGAAGACGCTGGAGCAGGCCGAGCAGATCGCGGGCGTGCCCGCGCTCGCGGCGCTGCCCCTGATCAGCGCCGGCGAGCTCGCGGGGCGCGCCAAGCGCGGCCGGCAGGAGCTCGGCCGTCACGACGTGCGGACACATCGCCTGCTGCCTCCACTGCTGCAGCCGCCGCTGCTGCGCTACGCCGTCGAAATGCCCGGCACTTTCTTTGCCGAAGCCATCCGGGCCATTCGCCTCGCCATCCAGCGCACGATGCGGGTCCAGCCGCTCAAGGTCATCCTGGTGACCTCGGCGCTCGACAATGAGGGCAAGTCGACGCTTTCGGTCAACCTCGCGCAATCGCTAGCGACGCTCGGCATTCGCACCTTGTTGATCGACGGCGATCTGCGCAATCCACAAGTGACGCGCTCGCTTTGCCCGTACGCCCAGGCCGGCCTGATGGAGATCGCGATGGGCGAGGTCAGCCCCGATCAGGCGCTGCTGGCCGACCACTCGACCGGCCTGTCGATCCTGCCGTCAACCTCGGTCAAGCACGTCGACATTATCACCGAGCTGATGTTCTCGGAGCGAATGGTCGATGTGCTCGATTACTTCCGCCATCGCTATGAGCTGATCATTATCGACTCGCCGCCGCTGGTGCCGCTGGTCGACGGACGCGCGCTCGCCGAGCTCGCCGATCGCATCGTCCTGGCGCTAGCCTGGGATCAAACGCCGGGCGAGGTACTTGCCCATACCATGGAGCTGCTCGCCCCGGTGCGAGACCGCATCCTCGGCACCGTGCTGACGCGCGTCGATCTGAGCCGCCTCCGGTTCTACGACTACTATCAAAGCTCGGCCTATCTCAAACCCTATGCGGCCTCCGAGATAACGAGGGAGGCCGCGCAATGATGCCGCCCCCCGCGCCTCGTCCGGCCCGCGCGCCGATGCAACAAACCTTTCGCCCCGCTGGCCCTGTGCTGACAGCAGTTCGCCGTCCGTCGGGCTCTTCCGCAAGCACGCGCACGCAGGCTACGCCCCTGATCGACGCCGCCATCGTCGGGTTCCTGCTGCTGGCGGTGCTCACGATCTTCACGATCTCCTCGGCGATGCTCACCGACTGGAAGATCCATTACCTGACGACCGGCGGCAATGTACTCGAGAAGTTTCATCCGGCGACTTATTTTACGCTGCTCGCGCTTGGCCTGCTGCTCGTTCGCAACGCCGATCCCGTCGGTGAGCTGCAGCGGATGCTGTCTGAAGCGAAGCTGGTGCTGGTCTATCTGTTTTGCTGGTTCTGCCTGTTTCTGCAGATGCTGGCACTGGAGCGGCCGTTCACGGTCATCATCGACACCTTCCTGCTGCCGGTCATGCTCTGCCTTGCGATCTGGCAACTCACACCGGCGCAGCGCAGGCCGCTGGTCTGGACCATCCATGTCGCCGTGCTCGTCAACATCGTGATCGGCTACTATGAATATGCCAGCGGCCACCGGCTGTTCGCGCTCAATCTCGGCAGCAATGTCATCGTGCTCGGCGAGTGGCGCGCATCGGCGCTGCTCGGCCACCCCCTCACCGCTTCCGGTGTCGTTGCCACCTACGTGCTGGCGCTGATCCTGCGTCCATCGCTTTGCCCGCCGGTGGTGCTGCGGTTGCCGCTGATCGCGTTCTCGCTGGCCTCGCTGATGGCCTTCGGCGGGCGCACTTCGCTCGTAACCGTGCTCTTCATCAGCGGCTGCCTCGCGCTCGTCCGCGCCCTGCATCTGTTGCGCGGCGGACGCACGACGCTGCCGCTCGTCATCGTCACAATCTGCGTCATTTTCGCCGGAGCGGCGCTGGCATTCGCCGCGCTCGACGCCGGCATCTTCGACAAGATGCTGACGCGGTTCTCGTCGGATCACGGCAGCGCGATGGCGCGCTATGCAACCGTCAACCTGCTTTCGCATTTCGACTGGACCGAGCTGGTGCTGGGCCCGGACCCCGTGCGCGCGAGCGCCCTACAAAATGCATATGGCCTTTCCTACGGCATCGAGGATTTCTGGATTTCCTGCATCGTGCAGTTCGGCATCATCCATACCGTGCTGCTCAGCCTCGGACTCGCCGCGCTGTTCGTGGAGATCATTCGGCGCGCAGACCCGGCGGTCTGGGCCATCGTGTTCCTGATGCTGATCATCGCCGCAAGCTCGGTCAGCTTCTCCTCGAAAAATATCCAGCTCGCCCAGTTCGTCATCATGATCACCGTGCTTCTGCCGCGCGAGCGAAAGCGCGCAAGGCCGGTCGGCCACACTGAGGTTCACCATCGGCCGGCTCCAATCCCACCAAGGGGCACGCGTTTCGCATGACCATTTATGTCGACCACACCCATCTCGGCCGCCACGTCACGGGTCTCGAGCGCATCACCATGGAGCTGTTCTCAGACGCAGCCCTTGCGCCGCTCGACGTTGTGCCCATCACGACGGGCAACATCCCGCAGATGATCATGACGCAAACCTTCGGACTGCCGATGAAGCTTGCGACGTCGTCCTCGGTCCTGCTCTGCCCCGGCTTTCCGCCTTCGCCTTTGCTGCGGCCGTTCGCATCGCGCGTGCTGCCCTACGTCCACGACCTCTTCCTGTTGTCGCGACCGGCCGACCTCAATCGGCGCGCGCGGCTCTATATGGCGGCTCCGTTCAAGCTGGCGGTCCGCCACTACCCGCGCTTTCTCGTCAATTCGCTCGACACGAAGAAGCAGCTCGCCGCGCATTGCCGGCCGGACGCCGCCATCACCCTGTATCGGCCGCCGGTGCGCAATGTCTTCGATCTCGACGTGGCGGGACGCGCCGAGCGCCAGGGAGGACAATTGCGGCTGGTCGCACTCGGCACAGTGGAGCCGCGCAAGAATTTCGTTGCCGCGGCGAAGATCACGGGCGCTCTCCGCGCGCACGGCTTTGCGGATGCGACGCTCGATATCGTCGGCCGGCGTGGCTGGGGCAACGATTGGCAGATGCTCGAGACCATGCCGGGCGTCACCCTGCACGGATATCAGTCTGCCGATCGCGTCAGGGAACTGCTTCATGACGCCGACGTCTTCATCTGCACCTCGCACGAGGAAGGCCTGGGCCTGCCCCTGCTCGAGGCGCAATATGGGGGATTGCCTGTTGTCGCACCCGATGGCGCCATCTTCCGCGAAGTGCTCGATGCCTCCGGCATCTTCATCGACACGGCCGAACCAGGCGCGGCTGCGGCCGGCATCGCGGCGTTGCTTTCTGAAGCAGGCTGGCGTGCCCGGCACGTCGATCTCGCAGCCCGGAATCTCCTGCGCTGGAATGCGCTCGCGGCCAGCGATCGCAACGCCGTCATCGCCCTGATCGCGACCCTCGCGAAGCGCAAAATTCCTCCGCTGCCAGCCAAGCCGACCATTCCACTCAAAGCCAACGAAGTTCGGCTCGACGGAGGCCCATGAGCACCATTGCAGGAGCTTCCGCCGAAAATGTTGCGGCGGCGCCGGTCCGCGAAATCGCAGGCCGGCGCGACATTGCCATCGACACGATGCGCGGCATCGCCATCCTGATGGTGATCGGCATTCATTCGTTCCGCCAGCCGCTGGCCTCATGGCAGATTGCGGCAGATGCGGCGCTGCGGCCCTGCGTGCCGATCTTCCTGTTTGCATCGGGATATCTGACCGCGCTCTCCGGGCGAGTCGCACTCGGAAAGCGCTCAAGGACCGCGATTGTTCCCTACGCGATCGCGTTCATCGCGGCCTATGCCTACATGACGCTGCATAATCCGGCGATGGACCATCGTATCGTCACGACATTGGCGCGCTTCGTCCTCGCCTACGTCTTCGTCTACTACTACGTCTTCGTCTATCTCGGCTGCACCATCGTGCTGTGGCTGGTCTTCACCGCATCCGATGCCGGAACGGAAGAATGGCTCACGCCCTTGCTGTTGCTCGCCATCCTGCTCGGCCTGATCGCCGGGAGCTATCTCGATCCCCTCGCGTATCGGCTGGGACTGTCCGAGGCGCTGACCGAGGAGCTGCGGATGCGCGACATCCCGTTCTGGTTCTGCTTTGCGGCGCTGGGTGCACTGATCGGCCTCTATGATCTGCGCTCCCGACTGCGCGACATGCGCGGCCTTCTATTGGGAGCGACCCTGATTGCCTATATCGTCTACGCTGCGGTGCGGTTGTCCGGACTTGGCGATGCGGCCGACTATGACTCGGTCGCCTACTTTGGCTATGCGGCGCTGCTCTGTGTTCTGCTGCTCGCACTGGATGGCCGCCTGCCGTTCCTGGCCGCCATCGGCTCCGGCAGCTACTTCATCTATCTCTGGCACATCTTCATCGTGATGGCACTGCGCGATCACGCCGGCCTCAGTCGCTTCGATCCGGCGGTGAGCTTTGCGCTGACCTTTGTCGTTACGGCACTCGGCAGTATTGCCGCATTGATCGCAATAAGAACGACTGCGCCTGCGCGCCTGTCGCGCTGGCTGGGGGCGTAAAGCGATGTTGTTGCGTCATACACTGCTATATCTGCCGGCTCAGTTGATCGGACCGCTGTTCCAGCTCATCTCGGTCATCGTCTGGACTCATGTCGTCGACGAGCACACGCTTGGCGTCATCACCCTGGTAACCGCCACGCACGAGCTGTTGCAGATCGCCTTTCTCGCCTGGTGGTCACAATATGCGCTGCGCTTCCTCGGCCGCTATCGCAGCGAAGGCGACACGCTGCCGTTCTATCGCACCGAAAACGTGGTCCTGCTGTTTTCATGTCTGATCCAGAGCCTGGCCGTCGTTGTCGTCCTTGTCTTTGTCATCGCCCCCGACGCCAATGCCGGCCTGCTTGCGGCGACCGTCGGTTACGTGATCACACGTACGCTCAATCTCTACATCGGTGAGCGCGCCCGCGTCGATCATCATGTCTGGGTCTACACCATCCAGCAGATCGTTGGCCCCTCGATCGGGTTCCTGATCGGTCTCGCGCTGATCGAGACCATCGGCCGTTCCGCAGAATGGCCGCTCGCCGGCTATGCACTGGCGCAACTTGCGGCCGCGGTCGTCGTTCTTCCCACCATCGGCTACAGCCGCCGCATCTGGCCACCGGACCGCACGATCATCAATCAGGCGTTGACCTACGGCATCCCGCTGATCATCGGCGGCGCGTTCGGTTGGATCGGCCTCAACGCCTCGCGCTTCATCGTCAACGACATGATGGGCGTCGCGGCAGCCGGCCTGTTCGCCGTCGGCTATGGCCTCGGGCAACGGGCCGCGACGGTCGCCGCCATGCTGGTCACCGCGGCCGCCTTCCCGCTGGCGGTCAAGAGCATGGAGCAGGGCGGCAGCAAGGTTGCGATGCGCCAACTCTCCGACAATGGCGCGCTCCTGCTTGCGATCCTGGCACCGAGCATCGCCGGCATTTTCATGCTGCGCTCCGGCTTCGTCCATTTGTTCATCGCGGCCCCCTTCCAGGCGGTCACGCTCGCAGTCCTTCC
>Ga0105240_10015008_pt1 | contig 10549 bp, 7 predicted proteins | sample KBSC54metaG_FD_80426 | JGI IMG/M metagenome (GOLD analysis project Ga0105240, IMG submission 80426) | Corn rhizosphere microbial communities from Kellogg Biological Station, Michigan, USA - KBS C5-4 metaG | ecosystem: Host-associated > Plants > Roots > Rhizosphere > Soil | place: Michigan, USA...
ATGGCGCAGCAGGCGCTTGAACAGCGGATCGAGATCGCCGTCGTCGCGGACGCTGTCGAGATAATGGCGCTGCGTCATCCACTCGATGTGCAGGATCACCAGCGCGACGCCGAGCGGATCATTGCGCAGCATCTCGGCGGCGATCGCCTGCGGCGGCCCGATCACGCCGCACGCCACCGGAAAGTCGGCGGTGAACGCGTCGTGATAGCGGCGGAACAGCTGGATATGCTTGGCTTCCTCGCCGGCGAACTGGAGCAGCGCGCGGATGCGATAGTCGTCGTCGGATAGCCGCGTTCGCGCATGATCGAGCACGAAGGGGAGGATGAACTCCTCGACCAGCCCGAAGATGGCGAGATATTCATGGCCGCGGATCTGGTTGAGGATCATCCCCTCGCGTTCGCTCAATCCGGTCAACGGGGCGATGCGGGCGAGCGCCTCGGGCATGAAATTGCGGGTGAAGTCGAGCGCCTGGCCCGTCGGCAGCACATCGTCGAGCGCCCAGGACGCACGCGTCGACGACGCCAGAGTGTCGGCGAAGTTGAAGTTGTGAAACATGATCTCTCTCCCGTGAGTAGGCCGTGGGGCGCGGCCCGCTTCAGAGAACCGGGCTGCTGTGAAGAATTCCGAGGGTGATGCCGGCGCTCAGCATGGTGCCGATCAGACCCAGGACGATACGGAACAATGGCTCCTCGGTAAGGCGATACATGGCGTTGTCCTCCTGCTGGCGGCTTGCCGGCCTCGCCTCGTCTCGAGGCTGAGCGCCGGGGTCGCGTTGAGCATTGGAGCTAGGCGCAATCGTTTCTTGCCTGAATGATCGAGAAGCCGGATAAATTGATCGATCCGCCGAATTCGGGGTTTTCGATCGTGGACTTGCTGTCGGATGTGCTCGCCGCGATGCGGCTGTCGGGCGCGGTCTTTCTCGACGCGGAGTTCACCGCGCCCTGGTGCGTGAAGAGCCAGCTCGGCCCGGAGGACTGCAAGCCCTTCTTTGCCCAGCCGACCCATCTGATCGGCTATCACTTCGTCACCGAGGGTCATCTGATCTGCGAGGTCGAGGGCATGCCGCGGGTCGAGGCTGGGCCTGGCGACATCCTTCTGCTGACCCGCAATGATCCGCATGTGCTGGGCAGCGAGATCATGGCTGACGCGGTCAGCGGGCGCGATCTGGTCACCCCGCCCGAAGGCGGCCTCGCGCAAATGGCCACGCTCCGCCACGGCGGCGGTGGCGAGCGCACGGCGATGTTCTGCGGCTTCCTCGGCACCGAAAGCCCGATGACATCAGTCCTTTCCGGCCTGCCGAGCCTGCTCAAGATCACCACCCCCGCCGGCGCGCGGCGAGAATGGATGATCAGCTCAATGCATTACGCCGCCGAGGAAGCGCGCGCGGGCTCTGCCGCCGCGGTCGCCCGGCTGGTCGACCTGCTCTTCGCCGAGGCGGTGAAGCAGCACGCCGACAACCTGCCATCCGGCGAAGGCGGCTGGTTTGCCGCGCTGCGCGACCCGGCGATCAGCCGCGCACTCGCCTTGATCCACGAACGCTATGCCGAGGACTGGACCGCCGACCTCCTCGCCCGCGAAGCCGGCATGTCGCGCTCCGCCTTCGCCGACCGCTTCACCGATCTCATGGCCGAACCGCCGATGCGCTATTGCGCGCGCTGGCGAATGCAGGTCGCGGCCAATCTGCTGCGCGACGAGCAGCAGAACATCGCCAATGTCGCCTATCACGTCGGGTTCAACTCGGAGGCCGCCTTCAGCCGCGCATTCAAGCGCGAATATGGCGCCCCCCCGGCGATGTGGCGCAAGCAGCTGGTGGCGATGCCGCCGGCTTAGCGTCGACCGATTGCGGTCGTTCGCGCGCCGCGCGGTTCCGCACCAGGAATGCCCAAGGCGCTTTCCGCCTGGGGGCCGAGGTCCGCCATCGAATACACCTCGTCGAGGGTCGCGCACAGCGCGTCGCCGGCCGCGATCACGAAGCCGCCGGCAGCGTGATTTCCCGGCCGAAGATTGGGGCTGGGGGCGCCGATGACGCCAAGGCGAGGCGAGCTCAGCGCGCGCGGCGAGACGTTCGTCGCATAGTGGATCAGCAGATCGGGGAGCGACGCCGCGCGCGCGCCGGCAAATTCGGCCGAGGGCCGCGTGACCGATGAGACGACGCTTGCGCCCGACTCTGCATCGGCCAGCTCGCAGAAGATCGCTTCGATCTCGTCGACCACCTCGGATCGCCTAGCGACAGCCGGCGCACCACCGCCGATGCGCGCATCGCGCACGATGCGAAGCGCGCCGGCATTGTCCGAGTAGGCAAGCAGCTGGCAGCGCCATCCGGGCAAGGGTTCGCACCGGGCCGCGCCCTTCCCCGCCAGATGCTTGTTGAGCCCGACGACAAGCCTCGGCATCAGGTGGTCGAGCGACCCGTTCGGCACGAAATCGGTCGTCGAGAAGAGAACGACCTCCGCCTCTGGTCCGGCCGCCGCGACCAGTTCGCCAACCGCGGCATCGACGTCCTGGAAGATGGTCGCGATCGGATCGCCGAGCCGCGAGGTTCGACCCGGATCATGCGCCGGATGGCTGGCGTCAGCGAAATCCCAGAATTTGTGGCTGGAGCAATGCAATTCCTTGAAGCCAACGATGAACAGATCCCAGGGTTCCGATTGCAGGTAATGCAGCGCCGCGGCTCGCTTTTGCTCAACCCCGTGACGCAGATCGCCGACAATCTCGCGAACCTCCTCGTCGGTCAGATCCGGATGGTCATAACCACATTGGCTCGGCGGCGCCGGGCCGAAGCGTTCGACAATCTCCGCGGCGAGCGATGCCGGATAGCTTTGCGGTTCCGGAAAATAGCGGCCGTGAACCAGCCAGTCGGCGAGATGGATACCGTTGATCGGGCGCGGCTCGCGGCATTTGGGAACGTCGAACACGGCGACGCGCATGCCGCGGCGCGAGAGGCCATCCCAGAATGTATCGCGATCGACCTCGTCGAGATGGGCGAGGCCGTGACGGCCGTTGGCGAGCCGAAGCCAGGTGGAATAGCGGCCGTGTTCGCCGACATCGGCGGCATATTGGAAGGACGCCCAGAGCGCATCATCTGTCAGGCCGTGCGGCGCAGAGAGCCGCTTGGCGCGACCGCGCGCGCGCAGGGCAGCGAGATTCGGCATCGAGCCGTCGTCGCCGCGCCGGTCGAGCATCCGGCCGTCGGCGCCGTCGAGGGCGATCATCAGCACGCGAGAGGTCATCGGCCGCACTGTAAGACATTGGTGGGTATTCACAAACCCACCCAAAGAAGCCCATGAGCGGCGCTCAGATGCGCAGGTCGTAGTCGGCGTAGCCCCGGATCGCCTCGCGCGCCGTCTCATCCCAGCGATAGACCTCGCCGGCGCGCGCATGCGGCTGGTAGGTGAAGCTCTGCTCGTCGGGATAATGCGCGCGCCGCGCGGCGATCGCATAGCCGATCATCTCGGCGCGCCGGTCGATCCGCGCCACGTCATAGGTCACCGATGAATTATCGGCATAGAGCCAGCCGGTCGCGCCCTCGACCCAGCGGCGCGCGAAGAAGCCGAAACCGAGCGTGACGCGGATGTCCTTGCTGGTGTTGGCGAAGGAGCCGTGGACGATCTGGCGATTGCTGATGCAGACGTCGCCCGGCTGGCACACCAGCGGCACCGCTTCGGGCAGACGCTCGCTGCCCGCTTCCGCCACCATCGCGGCGATGTCGAGCTTGCCGAGCGCATGGCTGCCGGGAACGAACCAGACGCCGTTCGCCGCGGTCGCGCCGTAGAGCTGCGGCATGACATTGAAGCCATGGCTGTCGAGCCCCCAGTCGGGATCGTCCCAATGGGTCGTGCCGTCCTGGTGCCAGGAGAAACTCGCCCCCTCGCCCGGCCGCTTGATGATCAGCCCTTCCTGGAATGGCACGAAATCCGCGCCGTTGATCGCCTCGGCGATGCGCAGAATGGAGGGATGGCCGGTCAGCCGGAGATAGGCGTCGGAGAATTCGAGCGGGCTGGTGATGATGAACACCACCTTCTCGGGCAGATCGGCCGCCGGCTCCGGCTCGACCATCCTGACGCTGTGGCGGCCCTTGGCGAGATCGGTGCCGCCATAAGGATCGCTCAGCGGCTTGGCCCAATGGACCATCGGATGCGCGCGATCCGCGCCGATCGCCGGCCGGCCATGGCGGTCGAGCGCCGCGCCCTCGGCGACCGGCACCCGCTCCATCAGGTCGAGATAATCCGCCTCGAGCTCGGCCAGCTCGCCAGTCGGAATCACGTTTTCGAAGACATAGAAGCCATGTCGCCGATAGGCGTCGAGAATGTCGGGATGGAGCGCGCCGTCCTCGGCGAAGCGGATCGGCCCACGGTTACCGAGGACCCTCGCCCGCGCCTCGCCCTCGCGAAAATACGCCTGCATCGCGCCTTCGAGGGCGCCGTAATCGACCTGCGTCGCCATCGCTGCCTCTCTCCCGTGGGTAAACTAGGCCTTGCCTACCCTTCCCGCAATTGGCCGATCCATGATAGCTTCCCGGCCAATGGGTCCGGAACCCGGCGAGGAGAGCTTGGATGTACGATATTCTGATCCGCAACGGCCGCATCGTTGACGGCACCGGCGCCCCGGCACGAGAGGGCAGCCTGGCCATCACCGATGGGGTGATCGTCGCGATCGGCGATGTCGACGGCCCGGCCAAGGAGGTGATCGAGGCCAATGGCGCGCTGATCACGCCCGGCTTCATCGACGTCCACACCCATCTCGACGGCCAGTTCCTGTGGGACGACAAGCTCGATCCCTGCTTCTCCAACGGCGTCACCACCTGCATCGCCGGCAATTGCGGCGTCGGCTTCGCGCCGGTGCGGGCGGAAACCAAGCAGGAGCTGATCGAGCTGATGGAGGGGGTCGAGGACATCCCCCAGGAGGTCGTCACCGAAGGGATGAAATGGGATTGGGAGAGCTTCCCGGATTATCTCGATCGCCTCGATGAACGCCATTACGCGATCGACGTCGCCGCCCAGGTGGCCCATGCGCCGCTGCGCACCTATGTCATGGGCGAGCGTGGCGCCAAGCATGAGCCCGCCACCGCGGAGGACATCGCCGAAATGTCCCGCCTGCTCACCGAGGCGCTGAACGCCGGCGCGATCGGCTTTTCCACCGGCCGCATCGTCGAGCATCTGTCGAGCACCGGCAACAACGTCCCCGGCACCTTCGCCGAGGACGATGAGCTGATGGGCCTCGCCGAGGCGATGGGCAAGGCCGGCCGCGGCGTCTTCCAGATGAACCCGCGCGGGATGAGCGGCGATTATGTCGGCGTGCCGGCGCTCAGCCGCGAGCTGCGCATCGCCGAGCACGACAAGCTGCGCGAGATCGCCGAGCGCTCGGGCCGGCCGGTGACCTATCTGTTCCTCCAGTTCCCCTCCGACGAGGAGGATTGGCGGATCTTCCTCGCCGAAAGCGCCAAGGCCAATGCGGCAGGCTTGGCGATGTATCCGCAGACCAGCTCGCGCTCGGTCGGCGCGCTGTCGACGCTCGACGGCCATCACCGCTTCGAGCTGCGCCCGAGCTATCGCGCGATCGCCGATCTGCCGCTGGCCGAGCGGGTCGAGGCGTTGAAGGACCCGGCGCGCCGCGCCGCGATCCTTTCGGAAGCCGATGATCGCGCGGCGGCCGCCGACGATCCCAATCTGCTTCAGCTGGTCGATCTCTACACCGCCAAGATGCGCACCGTGTATCCGCTCAGCCCGCCGCTTGATTACGAGCCCGGGCCGGATGCGACGCTCGGCGCGCTCGCCGATGCCGCCGGCGTCAGCGAGGAGGAGTATCTCTATGATCACCTCATCGCCAATGAAGGCCGCAACCTCGTCGCCATGTTCGGCTGCAACTATGTCGACGGCGATCTCGAGGCGGTCCGCGAGATGCTGGAGAATCCGGCGGTGATCTCCGGCCTCAGCGACGCCGGCGCCCATGCCAAGTTCATTTGCGACAGCGCCCTGCCGAGCTGGCAGCTCGCCTTCTGGACGCGCGACCGCACGCGCGGCCCGCAGATCGCGATCGAGACCATCATCCGCAAGCTTTCGGCGGCGAGCGCCGAGCTCTATGGCCTCGACGATCGCGGCACGCTCGAGGTCGGCAAGCGCGCCGACGTCAACGTGATCGATCACAGCCGGCTGAAGCTCGAGCTGCCCGAGATGCTCAACGACCTGCCGACCGGCGCGCCGCGGCTGATCCAGCGCGCAACCGGCTATCTCGCCACCATCGTCAACGGCACTGTCACCCGCCGCAACGACGAGGAGACGGGCGCGCGGCCGGGCCGGCTGGTGCGCTCGGGCTCGGCGGGGGCGAAGGTCGCGGCAAAGGAAGCCGCCGTCGCCTGATCACCGAGCGGCTGCCTCGATGCAGCAGAATTCCTGAGGAGTAACCGAATGTACGACGTCCTGATCCGCAACGGCCGCATCGTCGACGGCACCGGTGCGCCCGCCTACCCTGGCAATGTCGCGGTCAAGGACGGCGTCATCGTCGCGATCGGCGCGGTCGACGGTCCGGCCAAAGAGGTGATCGAGGCCAATGGCGCGCTGATCACGCCCGGCTTCGTCGACGTCCACACCCATTATGACGGCCAGTTCCTGTGGGACGACAAGCTCGACCCGAGCTTCTCGAACGGCGTCACCACCGCCATCGCCGGCAATTGCGGGGTCGGCTTCGCACCCGTGCGGCCCGAGACCCGCCAGGAGCTGATCGAGCTGATGGAAGGCGTCGAGGACATCCCCGAGAGTGTCATCGCCGAGGGGCTCAAATGGGATTGGGAAAGCTTCGGCGATTATCTCGACCGCCTCGGCGAGCGCGAATATGCGATCGACGTCGGCGCGCAGATTCCCCATTCGGCGCTGCGCCTGTTCGTCATGGGCGATCGCGCCCGGCGCCATGAGGCGGCGACGCCCGCGGACATCGCCGAAATGTCCCGCCTGCTGACCGAGGGGATGGACGCCGGCGCGCTCGGCTTCTCCACCGGCCGCATCACCGTCCATCTGTCGAGCAAGGGAAATTACGTCCCGGGCACCTTTGCCGAGGACGACGAGCTGCTCGGGCTGGCGAAGGCGATGGGCAACAGCCGCCGCAAGGGCGTGTTCCAGGTCGCTCCTGCCGGGTTGGTCGGCGATATCCCGGCATGCCCGGAGCTTGGCCGCGAGGGACGCCTCGCCGAACATGACCGCATTCGTCAGGTTGCCGAGCTGTCAGGCCGGCCGGTGACTTATCTGATGCTCCAGTTCTTCGGCGATACCGACGACTTTCGGGTCTATCTCGCGGAAACTGCCAAGGCCAACGCCGACGGCCTTTCGATCCATCCACAGACCTCGGCGCGTGCGGTCGGCGCGCTGTCGACGCTCGACGGCCATCACCGCTTCCAGCTGCGCCCGTCCTATCAGGCGATCGCCCATCTGCCGCTGGCCGAGCGGATCGTGGCGATGCGCGATCCGGCGCGCAAGGCGGCGATCCTCGCCGAGAGCGATGATCGCGACGGCCCCGCGGCCAATCCCAATCTGCTCCAGCTGATCGACCTGTACACGGCGACGATCCGCGACGTCTATCCGCTCAGCCCGCCGCTCGATTACGAGCCGGCCGACGACCAGCGGCTCGGCGACATGGCCGATGCCGCCGGCGTCAGCGAGGAGGCCTATCTCTACGATCACCTCATCGCCAACGAAGGCCGCAACCTCGTCGCCATGTTCGGCTGCAATTATGTCGACCGCGATCTCGAGGCGGTGCGCGAGATGCTCGAGACGCCGGCGGTGATCTCCGGGCTGAGCGACGCCGGCGCCCATGCCAAGTTCATCTGCGACAGCGCCCTGCCCAGCTGGCAGCTCGTCTTCTGGGCGCGCGACCGCAAGCGCGGGCCGACCATCCCGGTCGAGACCATCGTCCGCAAGCTCTCGGCGGCCAATGCCGAACTCTATGGCCTCAGCGATCGCGGCACGATCGCGATCGGCAAGCGCGCCGACATCAATGTCATCGATCACGCCCGGCTGACGCTCAACCTGCCGGAGATGCTCTACGACCTGCCGTCGGGCGCGCCGCGCCTGATCCAGCGCGCGACCGGCTATCTCGCCACCCTCGTCAACGGCACGATTATCCGCCGCAACGACGAGGAGACCGGGGCGCGGCCCGGAAGGCTGGTTCGCTCGACGCCGGCGGACGCCAAGGTCGCCACGAAGGAAGCCGCGGTCGCCTGAGCGGAGTACTCCCGCCCCCGTAATTACCCCAGCTTGCGGATCGGGCGTCCCGGGGACAGCTTTCCCCGGGGACGGTCGAACCGTCGCCCCACAGCCGCGCCTGGTCGAAAAGCGCGCGCGGCAGCAGCTTGGGACGGGATTTGATGTGGGCATGAATCATCGCAGACTGCGCTCTCGCTCAGCCGCCGCGGCGCTCGCCGTTGCGCTTGCCTGCTTCACCGCGCCCTCACTCGCACAGAGCGACAACGTCGATCCGCGCCAGACATGGTTGCCACGGGCCAGCGCTCCCTCGGATGCCGAACCGCTGGTTTCGCCCTTCGGGATCGTTCACCAGCGCTATGAACCCTCGCAACCGGCACCGGATCAGGCCGCTCTCGATCAAGCGGCGCTCGAACGGGATCTTGCGCGCGATGGCGCCGAAGCGCCGCCGGCACGCGGGGCTCGCGCGCACATACACGTACGAGCCGTGGTCGCGCCGCCACCGCCGTCCGACAGCGGCGAGGCCGACGCACCGCCGGCCATCGAGTCGTCGCCAGCCGACGCACCGCCAGCCGGCGTGCCCGCGCCGGTCCATCACCGGGCCCGACATGCCGCGATCGAGCAGCCCCGCCCGGTCGTCACCCCAGCCGGCGTGACGCTGCGGGAAGTCGACATTCTGCGCCTCGCCGGCATCGCTTCCTTCGGTGCGCTGCTTGTCGCGGCTATCGGCTTTGCGTTCGGACGGCTCAGCAGGCGGCAGGCCGGGCGTCCCAGTCTTGTCGCGAGAACCGCCAGCCGGCAATCGGTGACGCCGGCCGATCTCGCCGGGCCTGCCGCCGATGCGATCTTCGCAAGCGGCGCAAGCAAACAGCTCAGGCGTGGCCAGCCGCCTGGCGGCGCCGGCCCGCGGCACATCGCCTGACGGGTGCCCGCGTGACATTTTGAGCGCGCCTGGCAGCGAAAATCCAGACATGTTTCAGCCGCGGAACAAATCCCGTTAACCTACGTTATTCGCGCGTAAATTTTTTGTTTATAGGTTGTCGTGCATCTGCGTAAATGGTGAGCGGGCCGGGGGGCCTGTGGCTTGCATTTCGGAGTGGGGGGACCGCTTCGGGAGGGTAGGCTTGAACATCGAAACTCCACGCGATCAGCTCGATCGCCGTCAGCTGCTTGGTGCTCTCAGGAGCTTCCGTCGCGGCGATTTCACCGTCCGCCTTCCCGAGGATCTCCCTGGCTACGACAGCGAGATCGCGCGGCTCTTCAACGAGATTGCGAGCCTCAACGAGGGCATGGCCGATGAGCTCGGCCGCCTCTCCCAGGTGGTCGGCAAGGAAGGCAAGATCAGCCAGCGCGGCCGTGTCAAGAACGCGACCGGCGGCTGGGAAATCGCGATCGGCTCGGTCAACGAGCTGATCGAGGACATGGTTCAGCCGACCGCCGAGGTCGCCCGCGTCATCGGTGCGGTGGCGAAAGGCGATCTGTCGCAATCGATGACGGTCGAGATCGACGGCCGGCCGCTGCGCGGCGAGTTCCTGCGCATCGGCAAGGTGGTCAACACCATGGTCGATCAGCTCAACAGCTTCGCCTCGGAGGTGACGCGCGTGGCGCGCGAGGTCGGCACCGAAGGCAAGCTCGGCGGCCAGGCGCGGGTGAAGGGCGTCGCCGGCACCTGGAAGGACCTCACCGACAACGTCAACGCGATGGCAACCAACCTCACCGGCCAGGTGCGCAACATCGCCGAAGTGACCACCGCGGTCGCCTCGGGCGACCTCTCCAAGAAGATCACCGTCGAGGTGAAGGGCGAGATCCTCGAGCTGAAGAACACGATCAACACCATGGTCGACCAGCTCAACGGCTTCGCCTCGGAGGTGACTCGCGTCGCCCGCGAGGTCGGCACCGAAGGCAAGCTCGGCGGCCAGGCCCGCGTCGAAGGCGTCGGCGGCACCTGGAAGGACCTCACCGACAACGTCAACCTGATGGCGGCGAACCTCACCGGCCAGGTCCGCAACATCGCCGAAGTGACCACCGCGGTTGCCTCGGGCGATCTCTCCAAGAAGATCACGGTCGACGTGAAGGGCGAAATTCTCGAGCTGAAGAACACGATCAACACCATGGTCGACCAGCTCAACGGCTTCGCCTCGGAGGTGACCCGCGTCGCCCGCGAGGTCGGCACCGAAGGCAAGCTCGGCGGTCAGGCGCAGGTGCCCGGCGTCGCCGGCACCTGGAAGGACCTCACCGACAACGTCAACCTGATGGCCGGCAATCTCACCGGCCAGGTGCGCAACATCGCCGAAGTGACCACCGCGGTGGCGCTGGGCGACCTGTCGAAGAAGATCACGGTCGACGTGAAGGGCGAGATC
>Ga0105240_10015009_pt1 | contig 10547 bp, 10 predicted proteins | sample KBSC54metaG_FD_80426 | JGI IMG/M metagenome (GOLD analysis project Ga0105240, IMG submission 80426) | Corn rhizosphere microbial communities from Kellogg Biological Station, Michigan, USA - KBS C5-4 metaG | ecosystem: Host-associated > Plants > Roots > Rhizosphere > Soil | place: Michigan, USA...
AGACGTCCCCCGGATAGGCTTCGCGGCCCGGCGGGCGGCGCAGCAGCAGCGACATCTGGCGGTAGGCGACGGCCTGCTTGGAAAGGTCGTCGTAGATGATCAGGGCGTGCATGCCGTTGTCGCGGAACCACTCGCCCATGGCGCAGCCCGAGAACGGGGCCAGGAACTGCAGCGGGGCCGGCTCCGATGCGGTGGCCGCCACCACGATGGTGTAGTCGAGCGCGCCACGCTCCTCGAGCGTCTTGACGATCTGGGCCACGGTCGAGCGCTTCTGACCGATGGCGACGTAGATGCAGTAGAGCTTGGCGGCCTCGTCGGTCCCGGCGTTGATCGACTTCTGGTTCAGGATGGTGTCGATCGCCACCGCGGTCTTGCCGGTCTGGCGGTCGCCGATGATCAGTTCGCGCTGGCCGCGGCCCACCGGGATCAGGCTGTCGATGGCCTTCAGGCCGGTCTGCACCGGTTCGTGCACCGACTTGCGCGGAATGATGCCGGGCGCTTTCACGTCCACGCGCCGGCGTTCGGCCACATCGGTGATCGGGCCCTTGCCGTCGATCGGCTCGCCCAGCGGGTTGACCACCCGGCCCAGCAGCCCCCGGCCCACCGGCACGTCGACGATCTCGCCCAGACGCCGGCACTCGTCGCCCTCGGCGATGGCCTGGTCGTTGCCGAAGATCACGATGCCGACGTTGTCGCGCTCCAGGTTCAGGGCCATGCCCTTCACGCCGGCGGAGGGGAATTCCACCATCTCGCCGGACTGGACCTTGTCCAGCCCGTAGACGCGGGCGATGCCGTCGCCGACGGACAGCACCTGGCCGACGTCGGCGACGTCGGCTTCCTCGCCGAAGTTGGCGATCTGGGATTTGAGGATGGCCGAAATCTCGGCGGCGCGGATGTCCATCGTGGTCTTACGCTCTCTTCAGGGCGAACTTCAGGGAATTGAGCCTCGACTTCAGCGAGGCGTCGTAGAGCCGGGAACCCACGCGCACCTTGACGCCGCCGAGAATGGCGGGATCGACGCGGGTCTCGATTTCGGGGTCCTTGCCCAGCGCCGTGCGCAGGGCGGCGGCGAGCGCCTTGGCCTGGGCGTCGGTGAGCGGCATCGCCGTGGTCACCTCGGCGGAGACGGCGCCACGGTCGGCGGCGGCGAGGCGTTCGAAGGCGGAGATCACCGCCGAAAGCGCGGCGGCGCGGCCGTTGGCCGACAGCAGTCCAAGGAACTTGTGTGTCGTCTCGGACAGCTGCGCGGCGTCGGCGACGCCGGCCAGACCCGCACCCTTGGCCGCCGATCCGAAGGTCGGTGAGGCAAGCAAGGCTCGCAGGTCCGCGCTGTCGCGCAGCATGTTCTTGAGGCTCTTCAGGTCGGACTCGACGCCCGCCACCTCGCCCCGATCTTTCGCCAGCTCGAACAGGGCCTGCGCGTATCGCGCGCCCACATTCGCCGCCCTGGAATCGTCCGCCACTTATCGACCGCCTGGTGTTCGAAACGCCGACTTCGAGGCTATGCCCAACGTCGGCCTAAGGGCTTGATTGCGCTTGGAAAAAGCACGTGGCTCAGGGAACCTTGGACGACCCCCTCGCCCGAAGCCGCGCGCCTGATAGCATGCGATCCTCGCACCCGCAACCAAGGGCGGACCCCCCAAGCGCGGCAGTTGGGCGCGGCGGCGGCGAGGGCCCTCTTCCTGTGCGCCACGCAGGCGGAAGAAGGCCCCTGCCCCCCTTATCTGGATGCCGTAACGGCAGGCGCCGATGCGACGCCGCGGTTGCAGCGTTCGATGTCCGCGGGCTTCAGCACGCGGTCCTCGTCCTTGAAGTCCACGAGGGCCCCGACCTGGCGCGCCAGTTCGTGGCATTCGGAGACACCGATCGGGTCCTGCGGCGTGTAGCCGGAGACGCAGCTGGTCCCCTCGCAGGTCCAGGATGCGCTGGCCGCGATGAAGGTGATCCTGGCCGGCGCCGGCTGGGCCAGGGTCGCCGTGCTGCGGCCCTGGGCATGGACGTGGTTGGCGAGCGCGAGAGTGGCGACGAGGCATGCCGCCGCGATTGCGAGCTTCATGGGGAAGCCCTCCTTATGGGAGTGATGACCGATGCAAAGAGCTTCGGATCGGGAGCGTCAGGCGACGGGCCTGGGATTGCGCCGGGGTATCCCCGCCCCGGCGCGACGTCGTAACCTAACAGTGCTTAGATAGCAGCGTTAGCACGGCCGAGGCAACCCCTGCCGTGCTGAAAGTCGAGTCGATTTTTTCTAAAAACCCAGAAGCGATTTTTGCCGCTCTTCGGCGGCCTTCTGCTGGGGCCGCTCTTCGACCATGCCGGCCGTGCGCTCGAGCCGGCCGTTGCGGATCCGACGCGGCAAGTCGCTGGGCGCCGGCTCTCGCCGGTCCGCCCAGCCGCCGAGGACCATGGCGATCAGTGCGCCCGCGAGGCACGCGCCGATCATCATCGGATAGCCTTCCAGCTGCTGACCGACCACGACGGCGCTGAACTCGGCCCAATCAGGGCCTTGCGAGCCGCCCGCGGCGGGTATGGCGGCGAGGCCGAGCAGCGCCCGCACGCCGCCGGCCACCGCCACCGTGAACGGGATGGCGAGGATGCGGGGCTTCATGAAGACGCCCAGAGCGGCGCCCAGCACGGCCATGATCGCGAGCAGGATCATGCCCACAGGCTACCGCGAAAGGGGGAACGGCGTGTTAACGGGCGGCGATGCCGTGCGCCCTTCGAGACGGCCGCGGCGCGGCCTCCTCGGGATGACGAGACTTGTGAGGCGTCCAGACTATTCGTCATGCTGAGGCGCGCTCGCAGCGCGTCTCGAAGCACGCGCGCAGCGAACGATCAGCCCAGGCGTTCGGCGAGCTTGGCGAGGCCCTGGTCGACCAGCGGGTCGGCCTTGGCCGCGGCCAGACGCGACGCGAGCACCTGCTCGGCCGCCTCCGACGCGAGGTCGACGGCTGCCGCGCGCACCTCGGCGGCGGCCTGGGACTCGGCCAGCGCGATCCGGCGCTCGGCCAGGGCGCGCCGGCGGGCGACATCCTCTTCGAGCCTGACGCTGGCCTCGACGCCAAGCCGCTCGGACTCGGTCCTGGCGGCGGCGAGCATCTCGGCGGCCTGCTTCTCGGTCGCCTCGCGCTGGGTCTTGATCTGGGCGAGCAGGGCCTCGGCCTCCTCGCGCAGCTTCTTCGCCTCGTCGAGCTGGGCCTGGATCTTGGCGGCCCGGTCGTCGAGGGCGCTGAGCGCCATGCCGGGGACCTTCAGATAGATCAGCGCCCCAACGAAGACGAGGAGCCCGACCAGCTCGGTGATGTGAGCGGCATCCATGGGGTTCTTCCTAGGCCCGTCCGGCCAGGGCGGAGTCGACCTCCGCCGGGCTGGCCGCCGCGCCGGTGAGGCGTTCGACGATGGCGCTGGCGGTCTCCGCGGCGATGGTCCGCACGTGGGTCATGGCTTCCGCCTTGACCTGGCCGATGCGCGTCTCGGCCTCGGCCAGGGTGGCCGCCAGCTTGGCGTCTTCCTCCGCGCGGCGCGCCGCGGCGGCGGCGTTTGCCGCGGCCTTGGCGTCGAGGGCCAGCTTCTGCGACCGGGCGCGGGCGGAGGCCAGCTCCTCGGCCGCCGCCTTGCTCTGGGCCTCGGCCTCGTCACGCAGCCGGCGCGCATCGGCGATGTCGCCGCCGATCTTGTCGTCCCGCGCCGCGATCGTCCCGCCCACCTTGGGCACGACGAACCTGGCGAAGACGAAGACCATGGCGGCGAAGATGACCAGCATCCACACCATCTGACCTGGCCACTGGGCCAGGTCGAACTGCGGCAGGCCGCCCGAGGCGTGCTCGGCGCCCTCGGCGGCGTTCACGGGGTCGGCCATCGGTCGGTCTTAGGCGGCGTAGAGGATGATGAAGGCCATCACGAGGGCGAAAATGCCCATGGCTTCGGTCACCGCGAAGCCCAGGAACAGCATCCCGCGCTCGCCGGCGGCGGCCGACGGGTTGCGCATGGCGGCTTGCAGGTAGTTGCCGAACAGGATGCCGAGGCCGGCGCCGGCGCCGATCAGGCCGGTCATGGCCAGACCAGCCCCGATGAGCTTGGCGGCGTGAACTTGAGGCTCCATTTCGAGATCGTCCTTTTGAGAGATGGATTTGGTCTTAATGGCCGTGATCGAGGTTCACGACATCCGAGAGGTAGGTGCAGGTCAGCGCCGCGAAGACGAAGGCCTGCAGGAAGGCCACGATCAGCTCCAGGGCGGTCAGCGCGACCACCATGCCGAACGACAGGCCGGAGACGAGGAAGCCGAGGTAGGCGACGCCGCCCTGCGCCAGGGCGAAGGTCGCCAGCGCCACCACGAAGCTGCCGAACATGTACATCACGACGTGCCCGCCGATCATGTTGCCGAACAGGCGCATCGACAGGGTGACCGGCCGCACCAGGAACGAGATGATCTCGATCGGCACCAGCATCAGCAGCATCAGCGGGTGGACCCCGCCGGGGACGAACAGCTTGAAGAAGCCGAGGCCGTTGCGCATGAAACCGACGACCACGACCAGGATGAAGGTGGTGATCGCCAGGGTGACCGTCACCGACAGCTGCGAGGTTACGGTGAACTGGCCGGGGATCAGGCCCCAGATGTCCAGGAAGGCGATCAGGCAGAACAGCGCGAAGATGTAGGGCACGAACGGACGGCCGCGCTCGCCGATCATCGGCGTCGCCAGGCCCTTGTCCGCCAGGTCGTAGAGAATCTCGCCGAACGCCTGCAGCCGCCCCGGCACGACCTTGCCGCGCGCGGCGGCCACGAAGAACAGCGTGATGGCGGCGGCGGCGAACAGCATGGTCGCCACCGAATTGGTGATCGAGAGGTCGATGGTCCCCAGCCCGGGCACCGACACCGGCGGCAGGGCGACGAGCTTCCTGATCAGGAACTGCTCCATGGGCTCGATCGCGGCCATCAGTCTTTCAAACCCCTGTCTTGTCCTTCTCCGCGGGCCGCTTCGCTGAAGCGCCCGCGGATTTCACCGCCGCATAGGCCGACGCCGCCGTTCCCAGCAGCAGGCCGATCACCAGACCGAAAGGCGTCGTGTGGGCGAAGTGGTCGACCACCCAGCCGAGCCCGATGCCTCCGAGAATCCCGCCGATCACCTCCCCCAAGAGGCGATAACCTTCGGCCATGCCCCGCTCGCCTGAGCGCACGCCGCCGACCGTCGTCCCCTCTGCCGGCCTCAACGCCTTCAGCCGCTCGTCGAGGCGCCTGAGCGCCTCCTGGCTGTCGTCGTCCGGCTGCGGCATGAACGGAGCTCGCGCGAGGGCCCGCCCCAACGTCCCCGCCGCGGCCCGGCCAGGTCGGCGCGGAACCTATAGGGGCCGCCATGGGGCGTCAAGGTTTCGTGATCGGAAGTTAGTATGTTGTTTTTATTGTTCTTTCGTCTCTAGACGCCACTTCCTGACAAGGCGCCGCACCGTCAAGTCGCCAGCGGCCTCTCCCGCCCACATGTCATCCCGGAAACGGCGGAGCCGTTGTCCGGGATCTCGTCTGTGAGCCTGCGGGAGGATCCCGGACAGCCGCTTCGCGGCTTCCGGGATGACACTGAGATTTCCTGGAACTCTACCCCTTGTATTGGCCGACCGGCAGGGACCGCTCGATCATGCCGTAGGCGCTTTCGCCGTCCCAGGTGTAGAGCGCGTCGCCCTGGTGGAACGGCAGGCCGCCGCCCACCGCCTTGACGCCGCCGATGGCCCAGTTGCCGAACATCGGATTGCCGGCGGCGATGAAGGTGGAATTGTGGGTCCGGCCGCTGATCTTCACCTGGCCCTGGCCGGTGTCGAGCACCAGGTCCACCGGCCCGCCATGCGGCGTGAAGCTGGTCATCCAGGGCGCTTCCAGCACCGAGCAGGCGACCTTGCGCTGGCCATCCCACAGGAAGGCCTCGCTGTAGGCCGGGGTGCCGTCGCGCCGGGGCGGGAAGGCCAGCGCGCCAAACGCCTTGCCGCTGGGAAACAGGGCGCTCATCCAGCAGTGGCCGGGAAACTCGCCGGTGTCGCGCCGGCCCGTCCGGCGGATACGCAGACCGCGGCCCTTGAAGCTCAGCTTCGGCTCGCCCTGGATCTCGAACGTGCCGGCGCAGGTGAACAGCTGCTCGTGGCGCTGACCGCCGACGCCGCCGACGGCCGCCATGGTCACCTTGTCCCCGCTCTGCATCGCCTTCTCGCCCTGCACCCAGGGCGGGGCGCCCATGACCATGTCGACGTCGATGATCACGCGCCGGCCAGGGCCGCCGAGCTCGCCGGCGACGGTGCGGGCGATGGTGGATTCATAGGCGGGCCCGTCGAAGAGCATTTTCCAACGGCGCAGCGGCTCGACCATCTCGAAGGTCAGCGGGCCGGCGTTCATCGTCACCACCTTGCCGTCCACGATCTTGGGCGGATAGGGGCGGTAGCCGTTGGCGCCGATCAGCACCCGACCGTCGGAGAAGGCGAAGTTGGCCTCGACGCCGCGGTAGTCCCACTCGGAGGCCACCGCCTCGATGCAGACCCGGGGGAAGCCGAAGCGGCCCTCGTCGTCCGAGATCCAGACATTCACGCTCTCGCGCATCTCCGGATCGTCAGGCTTGCCCTGCAGCGGCCAGTCGACGGCCGGATCCAACCCGCCGGTGATATCGAAGTCGGCCATGTGGTCCTCCCTGGGTTCAGAGCCCATCCGTCCTTTTGCCGCGCAGATACTGTATCAGTCAACCGACTGATACTTGCCTGACCCGCAGTTCAGCAAGCAAGGCTCAGTTTTCCTGTCCCGTCGGCTCGTTCGCCACTGGATTGACCAGCGTCCCCACCGGCTTGACGTCGATCTCGATGGTGTCGCCGGCCTTCATCCACACCGGCGGCTTGCGCGCACCGCCCACTCCGCCGGGCGTGCCGGTGACGATCACGTCGCCCGCCTCCAGTTCGGTGAAGGCCGAGCAGTAGGCGACCAGCTCGCCGAACCCGAAGATCAGGTCCCGGGCCTTGGCGTTCTGCATCACCTCGCCGTTCAGGCGGGTGGTGATCTCCAGCGCGTCGGGGTCGCCGACCTCGTCGGGGGTCATCATCCACGGGCCGAAGCCGCCGGTGCGGGCGAAGTTCTTGCCGGGGGTGAACTGGGTGGTGTGGCGTTGCCAGTCGCGCACGCTGCCGTCGTTGTAGGGCGCAAAGCCTGCCACGTGGTCCAGCCAGTCCTCCCTGGCGATCCGCCGGCCCGGCTTGCCGATCACCAGCGCGATCTCGCCCTCGAAGTCGAGCCGCTCGGACTCCCGCGGCCGCCACATCGCCTCGCCGTGCGCGACCTGGGCGGCGGCGAAGCGCACGAAGATGGTCGGGTAGGCGTCGCCCGCCCCGCGACCCGTCTCCTCCTGGTGCGCCTTGTAGTTCAGGCCGGCGCAAAGGATCTTGGCCGGGTCCGTGATCACCGGCAGGTACTCCAGGCCCGCCAGCGGCAGGTCCGCCGCCCGCTCCGCCGCCGCCCGGCCCAGCGCCTCCAGCCGGCCCGCGGCGATGGCCGCCTTCAGGTCGGCGAGGTCGGGCGCAAGGGCGCCGGCGTCCACCACGCCCTCGCCGCTGACGATCCCGAACGTCGCTCTGCCGTCGCGCAGAAAGCTTAACCAGCGCATCCGCGCCTCCTCTGTTTCCGTCCCTCCCCCTTGTGGGGAGGGAAGACCGCGAAGCGGTCAGGGTGGGGGAGTCTGGAGACAGGCGCCAAACTCGCCGGTTAGCATAGGCCCAGACACCCCCACCCTGCGACGCTGCGCGTCGCTGTCCCTCCCCGTGAACGGGAGGGAGGTCAGTGCGCCTCGTCCCAGTTGCTCGCCGCCCGGGCGTCAACCACCAGCGGCACGGAGAAGCTCACCGCCGGTTCCGCCGCCCCCTGCATCACCCGGCGAGCCACCGCGCACAGCGTGTCGGCCTCCTCGGCCGGCGCCTCGAACACCAGCTCGTCGTGCACCTGCAGCAGCATCCGGGCCTTCAGCCCCGCCGCCGCTAAGGCCGCTGGCATGCGGATCATCGCGCGGCGGATCACGTCGGCGGCGGCGCCCTGGATCGGGGCGTTGATCGCGGCGCGCTCGGCGAACTGGCGCTCGGCCACCGACTTGGAGCGGATCATCGGGATGTTCACCCGCCGGCCGAACAGGGTGGTGACGTAGCCCTGCTGGCGCACCAGGGCGCGCATGCCGTCCATGTAGGCGCGGATGCCCGGGAAGCGCTCGAAGTAGGTCTTGATGTAGGCGCCGGCCTCGTCCTGCGGGATGCCGAGCTGGTTGGCGAGGCCGAAGGCCGAGATGCCGTAGATGATGCCGAAGTTGATCGCCTTGGCCCGGCGGCGGGTCTCGGCCGGCATCCCCTCCACCGGCACGCCGAACATCTCCGAGGCGGTGGAGGCGTGGATGTCCAGGCCCTCGCGGAAGGCGCGCTTCAGCTGCGGGATGTCGCCGATGTGGGCGAGCAGCCGCAGCTCGATCTGGCTGTAGTCGGCGCTGACCAGCACATGCCCCGGCTCGGCGATGAAGGCCTTGCGGATCTTGCGGCCTTCCTCGGTGCGGACCGGGATCTTCTGCAGGTTGGGGTCGTTGGACGAGAGCCGCCCGGTGGTGGTCGACGCCAGGGCGTAGGAGGTGTGCACCCGCCCGGTCCGGTCGGCCATCGCCACGGCCAGGCTGTCGGTGTAGGTGCCCTTCAGCTTGGAGAGCTGGCGCCAGTCCAGCAGCACCCGCGGCAGGGCGTGCCCCTGGGCCGCGAGGTCCTCCAGCACGCTGGCGTCGGTGCTCCAGACGCCGGTGGCGGTCTTCTTGCCGCCGGGCAGGCCGAGCTCGCCGAAGAACACGTCGCCGATCTGCTTGGGGCTGCCGAGGTTGAACGGCCGCCCGGCCAGGCGGTGCGCCTCGGCCTCGAAGTCGGCCATCCGCACCGCGAAATCGTTGGACAGCTGGCGAAGGCGGTCGGGGTCGACCTTGATCCCGGCCAGCTCCATCGGCGCCAGCACGGCCGGCATCGGCCGCTCCAGGGTCTCGTAGACGCTGAGCAGGCCCTCCTTGGCCAGCCTGGGCCGCAGGATGCGGTGCAGCCGCAGGGTGATGTCGGCGTCCTCGGCGGCGTAGCAGGTGGCCTCGGCCAGGCCCACGTGCCGGAAGCTCTTCTGCGCCTTGCCGGTCCCGGCCACCTGCTTGAGACTGATCGGCTGGTGCTCCAGCCACAGCTGCGCCAGCTCCTCCATGCCGTGGCCGTGCAGGCCGGCCTCCAGGACATAGGAGATCAGCATGGTGTCCTCGATCGGCGCCACGGTGATCCCGTGGCGGGCCAGGACGGCCATGTCGTACTTGGCGTTGTGTCCGAGCTTCAGGACCGACGGGTCCTCCAAGAACGGCTTCAACTGCGCCAGCGCCGCCTCGAGCGGGATCTGGTCGAGCTCCACGGCGCCGTCCAGCGCCAGGCCGTCGCCGGCCGCGTGGCCGAGGGGCACGTAGCAGGCCTCGCCCGGGGCCACGGCCAGGGAGACGCCGCAGATGTCGGAGTTGGCGGCCGAGGGGCCGTCGGTCTCGACGTCGAACGCGACCAGGCCGGCGGCCTTGGCCTTGGCGATCCAGCCGTCCAGCGCCGCGAGGTCCTTCACGCAGGCATAGCCGCTGGTGTCGATCGGCTTGGGGGCCTCCTGCTCGGCCGGTCGTGGCGCGGGGGGCGGGACGGCCCCGCCGCGCGACTCGACCACGCGCCGCGCCAGGGTCCTGAACTCCATCCCCTCCAGGAAGGCGCCCAGCACCTCCGCGTCCGGCTCGCGCACCGCCAGCTCGTCCACCGGCTCGGGCAGCGGGGTGTCGCAGTCCAGCTGCACCAGCTGGCGCGACAGGCGGATCTGGTCGGCATAGTCGATCAGGGTCTGGCGGCGCTTCTCCTGCTTGATCTCGCCGGCGCGGGCCAGCAGCGAGTCCAGGTCGCCGTATTCGTTGATCAGGGCCGAGGCGGTCTTGATGCCGATGCCCGGCGCGCCCGGCACATTGTCCACCGAGTCGCCGCACAGGGCCTGCACGTCGACCACCTTCTCGGGGCCGACGCCGAACTTCTCCATCACCTCGGCGCGGCCGATGCGGACGTTCTTCATGGTGTCGAGCATCGACACCTGGTCGCCGACCAGCTGCATCAGGTCCTTGTCGGACGAGACGATCACCACCTCGCCGCCGGCGTCGCGCACCCTGCAGGCATAGGCGGCGATGATGTCGTCGGCCTCGTAGCCGGCCAGCTCCAGGCAGGGCACCCCGAACGCCCGGGTCGCCTCGCGCACCAGCGGGAACTGCGGCACCAGATCCTCCGGCGGCGGCGGACGGTGCGCCTTGTAGTCGGCGTAGAGCTTGTTGCGGAAGGTGATCTCCGACTGGTCGAACACCACCGCCAGGTGGGTCGGCGCGTCGGGCGCGGCCTTCATGTCCACCAGCAGCTTCCACAGCATGTTGCAGAAGCCGGCCACCGCCCCGGTGGGCAGGCCGTCGGTCTTGCGGGTCAGCGGCGGCAGGGCGTGGAAGGCCCGGAAGATGAAGCCCGACCCGTCGACG
>Ga0105240_10015012_pt1 | contig 10546 bp, 6 predicted proteins | sample KBSC54metaG_FD_80426 | JGI IMG/M metagenome (GOLD analysis project Ga0105240, IMG submission 80426) | Corn rhizosphere microbial communities from Kellogg Biological Station, Michigan, USA - KBS C5-4 metaG | ecosystem: Host-associated > Plants > Roots > Rhizosphere > Soil | place: Michigan, USA...
GCGCGTCGGCCGCCGCGGTCCTGCTCACCGGCCTCGGCCGGTTCGTGCAGGACATGCTGCTGTGGTCCACATCGGAGTTCGGCTACCTGCGGCTCGGCGACGGCTACGTGCAGTCGAGCAGCATCATGCCGCAGAAGCGCAACCCCGTCGCGCTCGAGCACGCGCGCGCGATCGGCAGCAAGGCGCTCGGCCAGGCGCAGGCGATCACGCTCGCGGTCCACAACACACCGTTCGGCGACATCGTGGACACCGAGGACGATCTGCAGCCGCTGGTCTTCGCGATGTTCCGAGACGCGATGCGCGCCGTGAATCTCGTCGCGGCGGCGATCGCCACGGCCGAATTCGACGCCGAGAAGCTCGAGGCGCGCGCCGGCGACGGGTGGACGACGCTGACGGAGCTGGCGGACACGCTGGTCCGCGAGCACCAGCTCCCGTTCCGCCTGGCGCACGGCATCTCGGCGCGGCTGATTGCCGCGCGCCAGCAGGAGCCCGGGCGGCCGCTCGCGCGGCTGCTCGCCGAAGTGTCCGCCGATCTGCTCGGCGCGCCGCTCACGTACTCGGAAGAAGCGCTGGCGACGATCTTGAGCCCGCGCCATTTCGTCGACGTCCGCCGCACGCACGGCGGGCCCGCGCCCGAGGTCACGTCGGCCGCCATCGAAGCGTCGCGCGCGTCGCTCGACGCCGATCGCGAATGGTGGACGATGGTCGGCACGGCGCTGGCGACGGCAGAGCAGCGGCTGGCCGCGGAAAGCGCGCGGTTGTGAAGCCGGTCTACATCCGCGTGATCCTCGTCGAGGCGACGATCCTCGTGGCCCTGTGGCTCATCGGCCGCATGTACTCGTAACGCGGAAACCACAAAGGACTCGATGGACACAAAGGAAACTGCGGGCCTTACCTTGGTGTCCTTGGTGTCCTCTGTGGTAATTCATCGCAGCGTCGTTCATGCGCGCTTTTGACTGGTTCGTCGTCATCGCCTACATCGTCTGGATCGTCTGGGACGGTCTGAGGCGCTCGAAAGGCACCGACCAGGTCGAAGGCTATTTCCTCGCCAACCGGTCGCTGCCGTGGTGGGCCGTCGGCTTGACGATCATGGCGACGCAGATGAGCGCGGTCTCGATCGTGGGTACGACAGGACAGGCCTACGCGTCGGGGCTCGGGTTCATCCAGCTGTATATCGGCCTGCCGCTCGCGATGATCATCCTCTCGGTCACCGTGGTGCCGTTCTTCACCAAGGCGCGCGTCTATACCGCCTACGAATATCTCGAGCGCCGCTTCGACGTGCGGGTCCGATCGCTGGCGAGCTTTCTTTTCCTGATGGGGCGCGCCTTTTCGCTCGGCGTCACGCTGGCGGCGCCGGCCGTCGTGATGTCGGGCATTCTCGGCTGGACGCTGCCCGTCACGGTGCTGGCGATCTGCGTCCCGATGATCGCCTACACCACGATCGGCGGCGTGCAGGCCGTGGCGTGGACCGACGTGAAGCAGATGTTCGTCGTCGTCGGCGGCATGCTGGCCGCCATGGGAATCCTGCTGTACGGCATCCTGGATCACGTGTCGCTTGGGCAGGCCGTACACCTGGCGGGCTCCACCGGGCGGCTGCAGGCGCTCGATTTCCGCTTCGATCTGCGCGAGAAGTACACGTTCTGGTCTGGAATGATCGGCGGACTCTTCCTGATGCTGTCGTACTTCGGCTGCGATCAGAGCCAGGTGCAGCGCTATCTGACCGCGAAGTCGGTGGACGAGGCGCGCAGCTCGCTGATGATGACCGCGTTCATGAAGATTCCGCTGCAGCTGCTGATCCTCTTCACGGGCGTGCTGGTGTTCGTGTTCTACCTGTTCCAGACGCCGCCGATGCTGTTCAACCGCGCCTACGATGCGCAGGTGGCCGCGGGCCAGCACGCAGCTGAATATTCCGCGCTGGAAAAGCGCTTTGGCGCCGCGCTCGAAGATCGAAAAGGAGCCGCAACCCGCGGAGACCGCGATGCGTTTCTCGCGACCGACGCGGTGATCAAGGGCATCCGCCGGCAGGCGGTCGACGTCGTGCGGGCGACCACGGGCGACGCCAGGTACGACGACGTCAATTACGTGTTCCCGACGTTCATCACCACGCATCTGCCGGTGGGTCTGGTCGGGCTGATGATCGCCGCGATCTTCACCGCGGCAATGTCGGCGAGCGGCGGCGAACTGAACGCGCTCGCCACCGCAACCATCATCGATTTCTACCGTCGGCATTTCGTCAAAGGCGCGACCGACACCCACTATCTCCGCGTATCCAAACTGGCGACGGTCGGTTGGGGGCTCTTCGCCTGCGTCGTGGCGATGTACGCGGCGAATCAGGGATCGCTGATCGAGGTGGTGAACCGGTACGGATCTTTCTTCTACGGATCGCTGCTCGGCGTGTTCACCCTCGCGATCCTGACGAAACGTGCGACGGCTCGCGGGGCGTTCTGGGGATTGCTCGCGGGGATGGCGGTCGTGCTGTTCGTCGCGTTCACGACGCCGATCGCGTTCCTCTGGCACAACCTGATCGGCGCGCTCGTCGTCGTCGTCGTCGGAATGGCGATCAGTGTGATCGCGCCAGACGCCCACGCACGCCGCGCCGAGCTCTGACGCGCAGCACGGTCGCCAACGCGACGGCAAGCGCGCACCCTTCCACATACACTTTTTCGGCGTCGATCCAGTCGATCGGCTTGTTCTGCAGGTTCGGATCGGCAAGCACGCCATGAAGATAGAACACAGCGGCGGCGGCGTACGCGGTGTAATGCAGCAGCTTCCAGTTGTGATGCGCGAACAGGGCGCGGAAGTACGACGTCAACACGACGAACGCGACGAGATAGAGCGCAATCGCGCCGAGCGTGTTCGGCAGCGGCTGCGTCGGCGACCAGATCGGCACGAATATGTCGAACAGCCGAAAACCCGCGGTCGACGACGCGAGGAGAATCAGCGGGTGCGTAAAGGCCGTGGCGAGGCCGATATATCCAAGCCAGTTGTGGAAGGTGAACAGCTTCACGCGCCGGCGCGGCCACTGCCGGACGGGGTTGTATCCGACCGACAGCAGCAGCCCGAGCAGAATCTGCGCCGTGAAGATTCCGACCGCCACGAGGCCGACGACGGAAGAAACATCGATCGCGCTGGGCACTCTTAGAAGGTGAATCTGACCTGGAACTGTACCATGCGCGCCGGGTCGATATTGGCGAGACCCGGGCTCGCCTGTCCGAAGGTTGGCAGCGGGGTGCCTGTGTCGCCGAAAGTTCCGTTGCGACCAAGCACGTTCGCGCGGTTGAACACGTTGAAGCCTTCGACGCGGAAGGTGATCGCCTGGCTGCCTGCGATCTTCAGGCGATACTCGGCGAACAGGTCGACGTCGTCGATCGGCGTCCCGCGAAAGGCGTAACGCGTCGCCACCGAGCCGTTGATGACCGGCCGGTCGTTGTTGTTGCCGTCGCCGTTGTTGTCGACGCCGGTCGTCGCGTTGAAGGGCTTCGCGGACGCCAGCGATGCGACGGTGCCCACGGTGATATCGAGCGGCAGACGGTAGCTGCCGAAGATCACCGCCCGGTGGCGCTGATCGAGCAGGCTCGGGCCGCGCTCGGTTTCACCAAGCTGGTTGAAGTCGTTCTGCCCCGCGCCATTGCCGTTCGGTTCGGTCGTGTTCGTCGCCTTCGACAACGTGTAGCTGATCGATAGGAACGATCGTTCGTTCTGCCACCGGATCATCGTCTGCAGGCCGTCGTAGTCGGCGACGCCGAGGTTCTCGACGACGTTGATCTGGCGGAACCCGCCGTTCACCGGGACGATCGGCCGCGTGGCATCGGCTGCGGCGGCGGAGCGGACCTGGCCCGGCGCCGTGCGCACGAAGAGCGACGGCGCATTCAGGTCGACCGTCTGATCGAGGCCGGTCCAGTGCTGCTTCACGTAATCGAGCGAGACGAACAATCGGCGCGCGAGCTGCCGCTCGACGCCGATCGAGCCGACCTGGCTGCGCGGGTTCTCGAACGTCGAGGCCGCATAGCCGGGCAGCTTGGAGACATCGAAGAACTGCGAGTAGAACGACGCCATGCCAGGGCGAATCGTGACGTTGCGCGCCGGCAGCGTCGCGGCCGCGGCGTTCGGGTTGAACGCAACCGGCGTGCACGTGAGACAGGTGGGAAAACCGGTCTGTCCGGCAATCGCCGTGTAGGAGAAGATGCCCCGCGGTCCGCCGAGCTCGAAGTTCGCGTCCGTGTTCGCGCGCAGCATCGTGTAGTAGAGCCCATAGCCGCCGCGGACCGACGTGCGCGGATCGCCTCCGGGATTCCAGCCGAACCCGAGCCTCGGTGCGAAGTTCTTCGTGCCATCGCTGAACGTCTGACGGTCGTACCGAAGGCCGAGATCGAGCGTGAGGTCGTTGCGGACGCGGTAGCTGTCCTGCACGAACACGTTGTAGATCCACTGGCTGAGGACGTACGTGCCGGCGCCGAGATTGAAGCTTTGCTGATACCGCTGAATGTCGGACAAGGCGAGCTGATCGATCGGTTTGGTCGATGTCGCGTTCACGGTGTACTGACCGAGCACGAACGCGCTGCCGAACTCGGTGCCATCGCCGCCGGACGTGTTCTTCTCCATGCTGCCGCCAAGCCGCACGTAGTGCTGGCCCTTCGTCCACGACAGCGTGTCCGAAAACTGACCGAGCCGGCTGAAGACGTGCGCGAACCGCGACTCGCCGGACGTGAACGGCACGGCACCCGCTCGCGTGAACTGCGTCGAGGGCGTCAGGGGATCGAAGGCAGTCACCGGATCGGCGTTCTGAAATTCGAATCGGGCTTCGTTGAGCATCGAGGACGAGATCACGGCCGTCTCGTTCACCTGCGCGGTGTAACTGTGCCGCGAGAACTGACGCCCGGCGCTCGGCAGCACGTTACCGGCGACGGCGTCCTGCGGGTTCGTATCGTAGAAGCGGTCGAGATTGAACCGCGCCATCATCGAGTTCGTGCCGTTGATCGCGTGATCGACGCGGGCGTCGAGGAGCGCCTGGCGGTAGTGGCCGAGGAACGTCGTGCCACTTGCGACGAGCGGCGACGTGATCGCCGCGGTGCGATCCTGCATCGTGCCGTCCCCGGCGACGAAGTAATGCGTGCGATCCTGGACGATGGCGCCGCCGACGGCGAACGATCCCTGCGCAAGCGAATCGGGAATGTCCGGCGGCACGAGCCCTGCCGCGACGCCGCCGATAGCCGGCGGGACGCACGTCGAAATCGAACCGGGACACTGCTGGTCGGCGGAAAAGGTGGTCGCCTCCATGCCGCCGGGCCGCCCGAGGAACAACGCCTCGCCGTGCGTCACGTTAGAGCCCGACTTCGTCACGATGTTCACGCCGGCGCTGGCGGTCCAGCCGAATTCGGCTGAAAACGCGCGCGACATGATGTTCATCTCCTGCACCGCGCCCACCGGAATCGTCGAGAACATCGTCTGCCGGCCCCACGGCTCGTCGCCCGTCGCCCCATCGACGATGTAATCCGCCTCGCGTCGTCCGCCGGCGCCCGCAACGATGTAGATCGAATTCATGAAGAGGTCGCCGGTGCCTTTGGCGTTGCGGAAGGCGGCGTTCAGGAGCGGGAGGTACGAGATCTTGCGGCCGAGCAGCGGCGTCGCATCGATCTGGTTCGCGTCGAGACGGGTGCCGAGCTCGGGGTCGTTGCGGACGCCTTCGCTCGTGCCGTACACCGTTACTTCGCTCTGGCCGACTCCGACGCTGAGCTTCACGCGCGCCGTCGCCGTCTCACCCGCGCGCAAAGTAATGTCGGTGAGGTTCTCCGGCGCAAAGCCTTGCTTGGCGACCGTCACCTTGTAGGTGCCGTTGATCGGCAGCGCGGTAAGGGTCACAGACCCGTCGGCGCCCGACAGCGCGTCGCGCGAAGTGCCGGTCGCGCTGTTCACGATGGACACCCGTGCATCCTGAACGACGCCGCCGCTCGAGTCGGTCACCGTGACAACGAGCGCGGCGGTGTTCGGCGACTGCGCGGCCGCCGGGGTCACGAAGAAGGCTACAGAAATGCACAAATGCAGGAATGCACCAATGCACGAATGCGCCCTCATCGCATGGTCACCACATAATCTTTGAAGTAGCTGGTGCTGTCGGTCTTCGACCAGAGGCCGATCTTCCCCGCGACGGGTGGCCGGATGACCGGATTGTTGGCGGGCATGAGATCCGGATTCGGCGGCGCGTTATTGCGGCCCGGGCCCGGTTCGCTGCCGAGGACGTACGACAGCACCTTCGCGCCGTCGAGCGACCCGGTGATGTTCGCGCCGTCGACGTCGAGTTTCAGCTCATGCCATTTGTCGCGATCGCCCTCGGCCTTGAGCAGATCGCCGTCGCGCGGGCGAATCAGCGGACGCCGGATCCCGTTGTGGAACTCCCAGAGGATCACGTTGTGCTCGGTGTCGTTGTAGCGGAGCGCGAGCCAGTCGCCGCTCGGCTTCACGTTGAAGAGGATGCCCGAGCAGCGGTCGAGGTCGCCGCCGACCGTCTTGAACTTCACCGAGATCGTGCCGTTGGTGAAGTTCCCGACCGACTTGAGCACCGAGACCGGGTAGTAGGCGAACTGCTTCGCGTTGTCCATCAGCTCTTCGTTGCGCGTGCCGTACAGCTTGCGCGCGCTCTCGACGAGCATCTTCGTCGGGTTGTCCTTGCTCGCGGTCCACGGCCGCCCGTCGACCATGATGACCTTGTCGGGCCCGTCCTGAACGACCATCCAGGTCCCGACAATCGGTTCGAAGTTCACCGGCGGCTTGCCGACGACTTCCTTGCCGAAATCCACTTTCATGTCGGCCGCGACGAGCGAGACCGTGCTCAACGTCATAGCCAGTGCGATCTGGGTGCGTGTCATTGTTTACTTTCTCGCGGGGCCCCACCCCCGCTCGATAACACCTTCGCGCCGTCGCGCTCGGTGTATCTAGAACAGAACGTCACAGCGGGGCCACGGCCCCGCTCGATAACACCTTCGCGCCGTCGCGCTCGGTGTATCTAGAACAGAACGTCACAGCGGGGCCACGGCCCCGCTCGTTAACACCTCCGCGCCGTCGAGCGGTTCGCCGAGCAGCACGTGTTTGGCCGGTCCACTCCGCATATCAACTGACGCGCTGGACCTGTGCACGTCACAGCGGGCCTCGCACGCGGCGGCTGAAGAACGCTGCGGCAATGATCACGGCCGGCCAGATTCCGTAGAACACCGTTCCCGCGCCTTTGGGCGGCACCGCCAGCGGATGGCCGCGAAACACATCGTCGGCTTCCGTAGGCGGCGCGATGCCGGCGAGGTCGTAAATCGTTTCGAGGACGCCTTCGGCCGTCGTGAGATGACTCACGGCCTTTCTGCCGCCGAGGTCGTACTGGATCTCGCCGTAGTGCGCGCTGGTCTGTTCGAAGAGGCCGATCGAAGTCGCGGATACATATCGGACTTCAGTCCGCGGCAGCACGCGTCGAAGCTTCGACAGCGCGTGTTGCTCGAGATCCGCACGCCTTGGATCTTCCGGCGCCAGGTGCGCTTCGATCCGCAGCGGCGCGTGAATGCGCTCGAGCGCGAGCTCGTCCGCTTCGGAAAACGAGTTCATGCGGTTCTCCGACATGTCCCAGCTCGGCGTGGCGAACGTGCACGCAAGAATCGCTGCGGCGGTCAGCGCGCCGAGCGCCGCTGATTCGTAGGCGCGGCGGCGCACTGGAATGCCGAGCCGTGTCCAGATCGCGGAAAGGACAAGGCCGCAGGCGATCAGCGCGGCGACGACGAGAACGACGTCGAGGCGAATGAGGCCGTGCTGCAGTTCGGCGACGATGGCGGTGGGCGTGTAGCCGGCGGCGCGCTCCCAGATTCCCCCTTCCACTGCCGCGACGAAGTTGACGATCCAGGTGCCGACGGTGACGCCGAGCGTGAGAATCGCCGCGGTCGAGGGATGCTCGGTGACGGATGCCGTCGCGGCCGCGAGCGCAATCGTGAGGCCCGCATTCAGCACATGTCCGAGAACGACGGTCGCTAGCTCCGGCGGATACGCGCTGCCGCCGTAACTGCGCCACAGAACGATCGCGACGCCGCCTGCGGCGAGCGCGACCATCCATCCCGCAAGCAGCACGAGCCCTTTGGCGAGAATCCGCACGAGCGCAGGCATCGGATGCTGCAGCTCGAGCTTCAGCGCGCCGCTCTGGCGGTCTCCGGAGACGAGACGAATCGCGACGAAGGGCAGCAGGAACGCGGCGGCGAGCTCGCATGCGCTGAAGGTCGGCGCCCAGACGCCGACGAGCGGCGAAAATGCCTCGCCGACGCCGGCGGCCGTCCCGTTCAACCCGCTCGCCTCGGCATATGTCCGCACTGCGCTGATGAACGAGACGCCGACGAGCGGGCCCATCGCGATCAGCATGATCCACCACGCGCGCGAGGCCACGAGCTCACGCAGCTCCTTGCGAAGCAGCCACACGAACTTGGACCTAGGTGAGCGCAAGGAAAACCTCTTCGAGATCGCCGCCGCGCACCGATGCGCCGCGCGCTCCCGCAAGCGCAGAGAGTTCGTCGATCGTCCCTTCGCCGCACACACGGCCGCCGCTCAGCAGGACGAAGCGGTCGCAGATGCGCGCCGCGTCGTTGATCTGGTGAATCGAGAGGAACAGGGTGCGCCCCCCGGCCGCGTAGGCGCGCAGCGTCGCCGCGACCTCGCGCGTCTGACGCAGGTCGAGGCCATCGAACGGCTCGTCCGCGAGGAGCAGCGGCTGCGGCGCGAGCAGGCCGATCGCGAGCACGGCTCTTTTCTTCTGTCCCTTCGACAACGTGCCGATCGCCGCGTCGAGGAACGGTTCGAGATCGAGGCGGCGGACGACCTCGTCGCGCAGATCCTCGCGCCCGCCGAAAAATCCGATGGTGAAGTCGAGCGCCCAGCGCACGGTTTGCGAGGGCCATGGCGCGATCCCATCCGGCACGTAGAAAAGCGCCGCCGATCGTTCGCCTGGCGCGAGCGGCCGGCCCCCCTGCGTCACGGTGCCGTCGTCGGACGGAAGAATGCCGGCGAGGCACTCGAAGAGCGTCGTCTTCCCGGAGCCGTTTGGACCGATGAGGCCGATGATCTCGCCGGGCCGGACGGTGAACGACACGTCGGCGAGCGCCGTGAGCCGGCGATAGCGCTTCGTCAGGTGATGAACTTCGAGGCCGAACAAACAGCGAATTTATCGGCGGCGGGGGCTCTACTACCAGCGGCCGTAGCGAAGTTCGAACTTAGAACTGAGAACTGAGAACTGAGAACTCAGAACGGGGCCGAGTTCCAATTTTTAAGTTCCAGTTCTAAGGTTCTAGTTCTCATTTCTCAGTTCTCAGTTCTCAGTTCTCAGTTCTAAGTTCTATTTTATTTCTCCTGCTCCGTGCTCGCTCTCGGCCCGGCGTTCTTCACGTACTTGTCGAACCAGTTGATGCGCTCCGCCAGGATGTGGAGCAGCGTCTGACGCGCCGCGTAGCCGTGCGCCTCGAAGGGGAGCGTCACATAGCGCACGGTCGCGCCGTGGCCTTTGAGCGCCATGTACAGCCGCTCGGATTGAATCGGGAAAGTCCCGGAGTTGTCGTCCGCTTCGCCGTGCATCAGGAGAATTGGATCCTTGATGTTGTTCGCGTAGAAGAACGGCGACATCTTCCCGTAGAGATCCGGCACTTCCCAGAACGTCCGGCGCTCGCTCTGGAAACCGAACGGCGTCAGCGTGCGGTTGTAGGCGCCGCTCTCCGCAAATCCCGCGCGGAAGAGCCGCGAGTGCGCGAGGAGATTCGCCGTCATGAACGCGCCGTAGCTGTGCCCGCCGACGCCGATGCGATTCCGATCGGCGACGCCCATTTCGACGACCTTGTCGACCGCCGCCTGCGCGCTCGCCACGAGCTGCTCGACGTAATGATCGTTGGCCGTCTCTCCCGGCCCGACGATCGGCATCGTCGGGTTGTCGAGCACCGCGTAGCCGGAGAGCAGGAGGAACAGGTGCGAATAGCCGTTCACGAGCATGAAGTGATTCGGCGATCCGGTGACCTGGCTCGCCGAGTCGGCGTCGCCGAACTCGCGCGGATACGCCCACATGATGAGCGGGACGCGCTCGCCTTTCTTGTAGCCGGGCGGCAGGTACAACGTGCCCGAGAGCGTCACGCCGTCGGCGCGTTTATAAGTCAGCAGCTCGTGCTCGACGCCGCGAAACTGCGGCTGTGAGTCGAGAAACGCCGTGATTGGCCGCTTCGATTGCGTATCTTTGTTGCGCGTGTAGTAGTTGGGCGGCTCCGTTGGCGACTCGTAGCGCGTGAGGAACCGGTTCAGGTTGTCGTCGAGCGGCGCGACGACGGTTTCGTACGTGCCCGACGCCGAGCGCCACAGACGCTCGGTCTGCAGCGTCTTGAGATTCAAGCGATCCAGGAACGGACGGTCGCCTTCCGGCGACGATCCGGCGCCCGTCAGATAAATGAAGTCGCCGCTCTGGATCACCGGTCCGCCGCCGCCCCCGCGGCCGCCGCGCCCGCCTTCTTCGCGGCGCGTCATCGGCGTGCCGGGATTTTCGTACGCCGCGTCC